>Ga0058696_1000013_pt1 | contig 74018 bp, 61 predicted proteins | sample AgamicMgSfrz_FD_55077 | JGI IMG/M metagenome (GOLD analysis project Ga0058696, IMG submission 55077) | Agave microbial communities from Guanajuato, Mexico - Mg.Sf.rz | ecosystem: Host-associated > Plants > Phyllosphere > Phylloplane/Leaf | place: Guanajuato, Mexico | collected 2012-05-30 | reverse complement strand
TCGTTCAAATTAACGATTTGAGATATGCCGATATAGGCTTTTGTTAATTCAGGATAGCGTTGTACAAATTGGCTTCCAATAATAGTACCCCATGAATGTCCCATAATAATAATGTTCTTCTGGTTAAATCGCTTTGCTAAATAGAGAGTAATTTCATGAATATCCTCTACTAGCCTGTTAGTGGATAATGAAGCCAGGACAGCATCTGCATTCTTCTTATTAAGAAAATATGTCCTGCCAGTATTACGCTGGTCCCAGTTCACGATTGTATAATCATGTTCCCATTTAAATTGATATTTATGAAGTACAGGAATCATAGAAATGCCCGGTCCGCCGTGAAGGAAAAGAATCACTGGATTGTCAGTATCTTGACCTCTTATATATAAGTATTGCTTTATTCCCCCAATGTCAATGATGAGTTCCTGATCAATTCCATTTTTAGAGTGGATTCTGTTCTTCTTAAAAATCTTATTTGCAAGAATTCTCCTGCAGATAAAAAGGATGGTGATAAGAAGGAGGAACAAAACCAATACTTTTATGAAAATGAGCTTAATCAACTGGTTGTCCCTCCATAGTATAGATAGGTATTATAAGTACTGTTCTCCTAGACATTAGCAGAATAAAGTTAAACAGACAATGGTTTTTCCAACTTTTCACAAAAGGTTGTTAAATACAGGTACAGCATTAGCATGTTCAAATTTATGGAGTATAAAACATAATTCCCCTGATGCTCAAAAAACATCAGGGGAATTCTAGCTTCTTATCGTTATATTACGGTAGACATTGTTTCTTTCAAAACGTTAACAGAATGATCGAATTGCTTTTGTTCCTCTGTGTTTAACGGAATTTCGACCACTTCACGTATACCATCCACATTAATTACAGCTAGTGCACCGATATAAACATCTTTATGGCCGTACTCTCCATCTAGATAAACAGATACTGGCAGGATAGAATTTTCATTTCCTAATATAGCTTTTGTGATGCGGACAAGAGACATTCCAATCCCATAATAGGTTGCGCCTTTTCTCTCAATAATATGGTAGGCTGCGTCTCGAACATTAACAAAAATATCATCAAGATCCTTTTGGNTGTACTGGCTGTTCCTCGNTATTAGTGTCCCAACTTCTTCCAAACCTATTGTTGTGCGGCTCCAAACTGGCAATTCCGTATCTCCATGTTCTCCAATAATGGCGGCATGGACATTTCTAGTATCAACTTTGAAGTATTCACCAAGCATGTAGCGGAATCTTGCAGTATCAAGTGTTGTTCCAGAACCAATTACTCTTTCTTTAGGCAGCCCAGATTCTTTCCATGTTACATAAGTCAGAATATCAACAGGGTTTGTTGCGATAAGGAAAATCCCATCAAAACCACTGTCCATTACACTTCGGACAATTGTTTTAAAAATTGCAGTGTTTTTCGCTACTAGGTCAAGACGTGTTTCACCTGGTTTTTGAGGCAAGCCTGCAGTGATAACAACCAAATCTGCATTTCTGCAATCTGCATATTGACCGCTCCAAACTTTTACTGGATTAGGTGCAAATGGAATTCCGTGATTTAAATCCATTGCCTCCCCTTCAGCTCTTTTTTCATTGACATCAATCAGCACAAGCTCCTCAGCAACTCCTTGATTGATGAAAGAATAAGCATAGCTGCATCCGACTGCACCAGTTCCAATTAATACGACACGATTGATATTTTGCTTTTTCATAAGTAACTCTCTCCTTTAGGTAATTTATATTTTAGAATAGTATCCAGCTGACTAATCCTACTAATACAAGTAAACAAATACTGTACTTAATAGTTACTTTAAACAAGTCGCTGTCTCTGCCAGCCAATCCTACCGCTGCTGCTGCTACAGCAATCGACTGTGGAGATATCATTTTGGCCATTGTGCCGCCAATTACGTTGACCGCAACCATCGTTTCTGGTGCAATGCCAATCTGAGTAGCTGTGACAGCTTGCAGTGGTGCAAATAAAGAACCGCTGTTGACAACAGAGCCTGTAAGGAACACTCCTAACCAACCTAATAATGGTGCAAATAACGGGAAGATATGACCTGTTGATGCAAAGGCAAGACCGAGTGTAGAGGACATGCCAGAGTAAGTGCATATATAGGCAAATCCAAGTACACTGCAAATGGTCAGTACAGGAGCTAACAGTTCTTTTGCTGTTTCTTTAGTTGTCTCTACAAGCAGTTTTTTCCGGCACTTAAACAATATGCTGGCAACAACGATTGTAATGACAATTGCTGTTGTCGTAGATGAAAACAAATCCAGTTTAAACACAGCTGCATATGGGGTTGCTTCTGGTACAATTGGTGCCAGTTTTATAACATTATTATTCAGGAATGGAATGGGCAGAAGAAGCACTAATTTTTCCAATGGTCCACCTGATATAAACAAGTTTTTAAATATAGATAAGTTGAACAAAGTGACAATAATAGTTAAAAAGATAAATGGCAGCCAAGCATATGCAATAGCAGATAATGAGTACTTCACCATACTATCTGTTTTCTCCTTCTGATTAACTCGATAAATCTCTTTAGGCTGCCATTTTTGCAGAAACAGAGCAAGTGCCACGAGGCTGACAATTGCCGCGAATATATTTGCTAACTCTGCTCCGATAAAGTACAGCACTAATGCTTGGGTGATGGCAAAGGATAGACCAGATACGAGCACTGCCGGGTATGTTTGTCTTATACCTTTCCAGCCGTCAATGATAAACACGAGTAGAAAGGCGACAACTACGGCAAGAATTGGGATGATGATGGCGGTATATCGGCCGACTGAAAGTCCATCCAGTCCTGTCAGGAGTGATGGAACTGTTACAGGTATTCCCATCGCTCCGTATGCACCGCCAGCAATGTTGGCAATCAAGCAAAGACTTGCCGCAGATATGGGACTAAAGCCAAGTCCAACTAAAATTGCGGCAGTTATTGCTACAGGTGCTCCAAAACCAGCTGCCCCCTCTAAGAAGGCTCCGAATGAGAAGGCTACAATCAATACCTGTAAGCGCTGGTCTGATGTGATAAAGGAAATACTATTTTCTATAATGGCAAACTTCCCAGTCTTTACAGTAATTTTGTAAAGGAAAATAGCAGCAAAGACGATGGAAGCGACAGGCCAAATTCCTGCAAGCGCACCGAATAATGCTGACATGAGTGCTAAAACAAAAGGCATTTTATATATAAAAACAGCAACAATTCCTGCAACGATAATACTCAATGCTCCTGCGATATAACCTTTTAATTTGAATACAGTCAACATGAGGATGAAAAATAGAATCGGTATTGCAGCAATGATAGCGGAGATCCATAAGTTATTTAATGGATCATAAACTTGGTTCCAAGGTGTCATATTTTTTCAGCTCCTCTGGAATAAAAGATTTAATTTATATTTTCATTATAATACATACTTTGTGAATATTTTCACATAATTATGTCTGTTTTGTGAATGTGATATGTAAAACGCTTTCGAAGCAGATAAATGTTCACTTATTTGTAACATTTAATTCCCTTGTTATCACAACTAAACATTAATTATAGTGTTATCCCAATGACCGTTTTATATGCTTTTTTTTAAGAGGAAGACAAAANTACATTCTGATTTTTTTGAATACTCCATTGACAGTATAAAGCTGTTTATGTAAAGTATAGGTAAATTAATAGGAAAATCCACTAGGGGAGCCAATCGAGGCTGAGACAAGAAGTTCTTGGACCCTTTGAACCTGATCTAGTTCGTACTAGCGTAGGAAAGTGGAGTTGGTATCTATTAGGTTATTTTTCATTGACTATTATAGGCCACTCCATTTTTGGAGTGGCCTTTTTTTTACAGTTTAAGGTCACTCTATTTTCCTATTAAACACAAAAGGAGGAGAAAAGTGATGAATTTTTCAAAGCAATTACGTCAAGAAGCAGACCCAATTTTCGAGGCTATTTTTGAACACCCCTTTGTCAGAGGGATCGCAACTGGAGACTTAAAAAAGGAACAGCTTATCCATTATGTAAAGCAAGATTTTGAGTACTTAAATTCTTTCATGCAAATATATGGAACAGCTATTTCTAAATGTGAAAANAGAGAGGATATGCAAATGTTCAATGAGCAGATTTCCTTTGTGCTGCACAGTGAAATNCATCCTCATAATAATTTTTGTGAAGTGGCTGGAGTCACGTATGAGGAACTGCAGGGTTTCCCTCTATCTCCAAGCGCACATCATTATATTCGTCATATGCTGACAGTTGCTCAGACGGGAGGAATCGCAGACATACTCGCTGTATTACTGCCGTGTCCGTGGACATATGCAGAGATTGGTAAGAGGCTCCTCGAAGAAGTGAATCCAGACCCAAGCCATCCTTTCTACGATTGGATTGTCTTTTACGGCGGTGGTTCGATGGGAATTACGAGTACTTTTTGCAAACGTCTTGATGAAATAGCTGGAAGTCTAAATGAGAAGCAAAAGCAAAAATTGCTGGAGTATTTCTTGATAAGCTGCCATATGGAATATAAGTTCTGGGATATGGCATATACCATCGAGGAATGGCCTGTAAAATTGGAGGTTAAAGTGAAGTGAATTGGAAGATTAAAGAGGTAGTGTTGATGGTTGTCCTATCCGTTGCGTGCGGGGTCTTATACTTAGGATGGTCTAGCCTTTATTTGCCAATTTCTGCACTAGTCGGTCCCGTTGGCTCTAACTTTATGTTTGGAATATGGGTGATAGCAAGTCCGATTGTGGCTTATATTATCCAGAAACCTGGTGCTGCTTTGATTTCTGAAGTTGCAGCCGCTGCCGTGGAGCTTTTCACTGGCAGCCACTTTGGTCTGTCAGCATTGTTGATCGGTATATTTCAAGGACTTGGTGCGGAGGTGGCTTTTGCTATTTTCCGCTACAGAAAATACCATGTTTCTGTATTAATGCTTTCAGGCGCATTCGCAGCTGTAGGGAGTATGTTGTACAGCATTATTGCTAACGGCTTTGGGTACTATACATCCGGAACATTACTGCTTACTTTTATTATTCAAATCATTAGCGGCATGCTGCTAGGGGGACTGCTTGCTAAAGTTATAGTCGACCGCTTACTTGCAACTGGTGCATTAGACCAATTTTCCATCAATAAACAAAAAGCTTCAAAGGATGATAAGGATGAGTTTATTGTTAGGATGTAAAAGTTTGTCTGTCCAGTTTTATGGTCAGACAGAGCCTGTACTTAAAGATATTACCTTACAGTTTCACCCTGGAGAAACAGTCCTGATTCTTGGACCTAGTGGGAGCGGTAAGTCAACATTGCTTGCCGTCCTCGCAGGTATTATTCCAGAGCATATGGAAGCAATATTGAAGGGGGAAGCAAACAGAAAGCAAAGTGTCGGGATTTTATTCCAAGATCCTGACACCCAGTTTTGTATGCAGCATGTAGATGATGAAATAGCCTTTAGTCTTGAAAATAAACAGGTTCCAAAGGAACAAATGAACTCTATAATTAAAGAGCTGCTGGATGTGGTCGGGCTTGAGGTTGAACCTGATACAAGGATTGATGCTTTATCAGGAGGGATGAAGCAGCGCCTTGCCTTAGCCTGTATACTAGCCCTGAAACCAGAAGTGTTGTTTTTGGATGAACCTACCGCACAGCTGGATCCGCTTAGCAGAAGAGAGATATTCAAATTACTCAAGCAAATATCGGAACGCAAAGAGCAGACATTGATTATTGTCGAGCATGTTTTGGATGGCTGCATAGAGTGGGCAGACCGGGTTATTCTGTTAAATAAAGAAGGAAGAATAATTGGCGATGGTCATCCTAAAAGCATTTTGAGCGACTACCAAAGTGAAATAGAAGAAGCTGGCATATGGAGACCAGAGATTTATCCATTTGAGTGGGATGAAATAATTAATGACAATAGCCATCCCTTAAGTATGCAATTAAGGGAAAGGTATCTGCATAGGAAAGCAAACACAAAGAGAACAGCCCAAGAGGGACTTGGTTCCCTTTTGGAGGTGCAGAACCTTTCCATTTCATATGAGAAAAAAGAAATTTTTAATAATCTAAACTTCCGTTTTGGCAAAGGGGAATGGATTTCAATTATTGGAAAAAACGGAAGTGGGAAAAGCAGCCTGTTGAAGGTGCTGGCAAATCTAAAAAAAAGAAGCAAAGGCACTATCACTTTTAAAGAGCGAGAATTAAAAAATTGGAAAGACAGTCAATTGTATGAGCATGTCGGCTTTGTTTTTCAAAATCCCGAGTGGCAGTTCATCACTCAGACTGTTTATAAGGAAATTGCATTTTCAGGAGAACAGCATAAGTGGAAAAAAGAGGTTGTTGAGGCGAAAACTTTGGCACTTCTCAAGGAATTTGGCCTTTTTAAGCATAAAGATTATAATCCATTTAACTTAAGCTTTGGCCAAAAAAGACGGTTAAGTGTCGCCACAATGCTCCTGCTTCATCAAGACATCCTTTTTCTTGATGAGCCTACCTTTGGACAGGATAAAGTAACGACAGAGAAGCTGTTAAGATTGCTGAAGAAGAGGCAGGAACAGGGAACCACGATTGTAATGGCCACACATGACATGAATATTGTTGACCAGCATTCTGACAGAGTATTGCTCTTAAAGGAAAGCAGTCTTATTTATGACGGTAAGCCTTTCTCATTATTTTCAAATTCACAGTTGTTGGAACATACAGCAATCATCCCTCCTATGCATTATGTATACAGGCAGGAAGCAAAGGAGGAATTCCCTAATGGAGGGAAATCAGTCGTATCTGTCTCATATTAATCCAAGTGTAAAGCTGTTAGCCCATATTGCGGTAATGTTTATGCTTATGTTAGTAAGCACTCCGCACAAAACATTGATAATCTGGATGGCATTCTTATCTTTAGGCATTGCTATAGGTGGTTGGACAATCAAGTATATAATGAAAGTAATGACTCCTTACTTTATTTTTTTTGTACTTACCTTTTGGATGCTCGCAGCATTTGGAAAAGGAGAGAATGAAATATGGCAATGGGCATGGTTTCGGATAACAGAGGAAAGTGCCAGCAATGGACTTGCCATCGCATTAAGAATGCTTGCATTTGTAACAATAGGTTTGCTTTTCACCTCTACCACAAATCTCCATTTGTTTATGATGAGTCTTGTGCATCAGCTTAAAGTTCCGCCTAAATGGGCATATGGATTTATGGCTGGTTTTCGCTGCATTCCGATGTTCCAGACTGAACTTATTCACTTAAAGGAGGCTCACCGAGTAAGAGGTCACAGACATAAAACCAGTTGGCAAACCTTTAAAAGATATGCAGTTCCACTTCTTACGCATGCTGTCCGTAAGTCAGAACGGATGGCACTGGCAATGGAAGTAAGAGGTTTTACCGGTAACAGGGACAGAAGCTATTACAAAACGACAATAGTTACAAGCAAAGACTATCTGTATGTCAGTATGCTTGTTGGTGTTGTTTTTTTAATTATAATTTTCTGAAACAAAGGGTAAAAGAGCATCTTGCTCTTTTACCCTTTTATATTTTTAGAATAGCTGAATATCAAATTTAGTGTTTCCTTTTAGGGGTATATTAAGGAATATCCTACCGTTTTTTATTATAAAAATGGAAATATAATCTAGGGAAAAAAGAATTGACACAACATGTATATACAACATATAATTGAAAGCGTAAACAGTTTACTTGTATATACATGTTTATGTAATCGCAATCATATTAGTATAGATAGAAACAACTTTTGTTTACGGAAAAAAGGAGGATGAACTATGAGCAAGTATACAGAACCAGCAAAACAGCTCCTTGATCATGTCGGTGGAAGCGATAACATTTCTGTTGTTACTCATTGTGCTACAAGAATGAGATTTGTATTGAAAGAGCCTTCAAAGGCAGATGTTAAAAAAGTGGAGGAGATCGGCTTAGTTAAAGGTACATTTACACAAGCTGGACAATTCCAGGTTATTATCGGGAATGAAGTATCTTCCTTTTACAATGACTTTATCAGCATTGCAGGAGTAAGCGATACATCAAAGGATGACGCGAAGCAAGCTGCGAAGCAAAATATGAACTTCCTGCAAAGAATGATTGCTCATTTAGCAGATATCTTTACACCATTAATTCCAGCTATCGTAGTTGGTGGTTTGATTCTTGGTTTCCGAAACATCATCGGTGAAATCAAAATGATTGAAGACGGTACGAAAACTTTAGTGGAGGTTTCCCAATTTTGGGCAGGGACATACGATTTCCTTTGGTTAATTGGTGAAGCTATATTCCACTTCCTCCCAGTAGGTATTACATGGGCTGTGGCCAGAAAAATGGGTGCAACACAAATATTGGGGATTGTACTAGGTATTACACTGGTATCACCACAGCTGCTAAATGCATATGCAGTTGCAAGTACACAAGAAATTCCATTTTGGGATTTTGGGTTTGCACATATTGATAAGATTGGCTATCAGGCTCAAGTCCTTCCTGCTATCTTTGCCGGACTTTTGTTCTCCTTCCTGGAGCTGCGTTTACGTAAAGTCATACCAAATGCAATCAGCATGATTGTTGTTCCATTCTTAGCTTTAGTACCGACAGTTCTTATAGCTCACACTGTATTGGGCCCTATCGGCTGGCAAATTGGTTCATTCATATCTGATGTTGTATATTCTGGATTAACTTCTTCATTAGGCTGGTTATTTGCAGCGGTATTTGGCTTTGCCTATGCACCGCTTGTTATTACAGGCCTGCATCATATGACAAATGCCATTGACTTGCAGCTGATGAGCGAATTCAATGGAACAAACCTATGGCCGATGATTGCTTTATCTAACATTGCGCAAGGTTCCGCAGTATTGGCAATGATTTATATCAACCGTAAAGATGAAAGAGAGAAACAAGTATCTATTCCAGCAACCATCTCCTGTTATTTAGGAGTTACAGAACCGGCAATGTTCGGTATTAACTTAAAGTATGGCTTCCCATTCTTGGCAGCCATGATTGGTTCCATGATTGCAGGTGTAATTTCAGTTGGTTCACATGTTATGGCGAATTCGATTGGTGTCGGCGGACTTCCTGGTATCCTGTCAATCCAACCGCAGCATATGGTTGCATTTGCAATCGCAATGGTTGTCGCAATCGTTGTTCCGTTTGTACTGACAATTATCTTTGCAAAAGCAAATATGGGCAAAGTTTCTTTGAAAAAATTCAGAGCATAAATAACAAAAAGCAGCTGAGCTTCAGCTGCTTTTTTTTGCTGCTTTAATTTCGCAAACTTTCGAGTACAACTTGTGCTTGATACCCATCAAAAAAGTCAGGTAAATCTGCATTCTTATTATGAAGAGCATTTGCTAATTCATTCATTAAGGAAGAAACCGGTGTGTTTTCTTCAAGCTTTTCGAAGTCGTTGCCAAGCTTTGCTCCATAAAGCTCCGACCAATTATGCAGCACGAGCGTTCCTTCTGTGCCATAGGCAGTAAATTTCACTTCCTCTTTTCCTGCTGTTTGGCTCATCCCATCGATAAATAGAGGTGTTCCGTCGGTCAGCTCGAGAACCGCGAGTATGCTGTTTTCTGAAAGATTTTGGTCTTTCGGAAAGGTAACATTGCGATGGACCAACTGGACAGGTCCGAAAATCTTTTGGATTTGCTGAATCCAATGAACGCCAACCTCCAGCACAAATCCCCCTTGTTCTCTGCTTCCAACCCAACTATTTTGCTGCCATGCCCGCGGCCACTGTGGGAAATGCATTTTTAGCTCTAGGCGGCGGAGCTTACCTATATAGCCATCTTTAATATAAGAAGCAAAGGTAGCATTTCCGGCACTGTAATTTAGGGGAAAGTTCATCGCATGGATAATACCCTTTTCTTTAGCTTGTTTATATAGGGATTCTGCTTCTTCCAATGAATTAGCCAATGGTTTTTCACAAAGGACATGCTTATGCTCACGTACACAATCTGAAACGATTTGATGATGGAATTTAGGCGGAACTGCGACATACACTAAATCTATATCTGCGTTTTTAAGCATCTCTTTATAATCACTAAACCCTTTTATATTTCCAATTTCTTTAACAGTGCTGTTCAGCAGGTCCTCTAACGGATCACAAACAGCTGTAATTTCCATTTCCGGATGCTCTGTAAAGCTTTTGATAAGCCGCTGTCCGATTGCTCCTAAACCGATAATTCCTACTTTAAACATGTTCATCTCTCCTAATTATTTAGACTATTAATAGTTTATCAGTTTTTTTGATTATTCTGTCATGACTTGGAAAAATATTTCAATAGGAAAAAACTAGAATGATATAATAATTGAAAAAGGGATGGAAGGGAGCCGTGTTGTGACACATCGTTATTTTTTATCACTGGCATTGCCATTAATCTTTGCAACGATAACTGTTCCACAATTTAGCGCTGCTAAAAAGCAATTAGAAGAAGCAGATCTTATCATTACTGCGCAGATCCGGACTGAGGAGTAGTGAATATTGCGTATTCTATCTTCAGTAAGTGTTCTACAAAGGTGAAGAATACGCCTAAAAAACGATTAGGGAATACTCAATGGTTGGTAAGGAAATTCAAAGTGGATTCTATAATTTAAAAAGATAGCAAAGAAACATTAATTACTTTGTAAAAGCTCAAACTAGGCAAATAAGTGGCTTCCTTGCAGGAATAAATTTACCCAATTTTTCATGTTATTAGCACTATCAAAGGGAGCAAAAAGGGAAACTCCCTTTCTCAATTTTTACGTGTAACTTTAGTTGCTGGCAGTGAATTTTCTTATATCCAATGCCAACAACGCGAGGCCTATTTCATTCAATTTAATCAAAATGTGTAATAGTCACATTTTCAAATATCGCTGTTCCACCATCTGAAAACAATGTGATAGCTTGGTCATCTAAATCGGGAAATATTAAATTCGAATGCACAACCTTGCCATCATCTATGAAAACTTCCATACTACTTTTATCAACAAGAATCTTTAAATGCACTTGTTTTTTTTCAGCAGGAAATGGTGCTTTACTTTCTGAATGAGTATTTTTATTGTCAGGGTTTTTAGTTGAAGAACGGTTAACATAGGAATATGTTTCTTTTGCATATATACCTACATCTACATGTTGCTTTTGATCAGAGGATGCTCTAAGCCTTAAGCCAACATTATCCAATTCCGTCCAAGAGATGTCTGTCTCTAATTGATAAATATCTCCTGTAATCTCTAGTTGTTTTTGACCGTTTACTTCAATCTCTTTTAGATAATCTTTAGTTTTTGCTAGACCGTTGTAGGCTTCGGTTGGTTGGGAAGCTAAATAATAGGAGTTTTCCCCATCCTTTTTTAATTGAATTTGTCGAACGATAGAGTCCATACCATTAAAGCCCTCTTGCAATGTAGGGGTATTATCGGCATAATCCCAATTATTCATCCATGCAAAAGCATATCTTTTAGTGTATATATTGCTATTGCTTCCATCCTCAAACGTAACTCCAGCATACCAATCAAAACCATAATCAAGCCATTGAGGTTCCATATGGTCGGGGGTAAATTGGCTACCATCAAAATTTCCAATCCAATAAGCATAGGTATTAGGCTGGTTCTGTGATTTACCATTTGCGCTAGCACCTAACACCCATTTGAAGGTGCCATCATTTGTCTGCATTAAATAAAGGTCTGGGCATTCCACAATTCCGATATCCTTTGTAAAGAAGCTGCTTATATATTTCCAGTCCTTGAGATTAGAAGATTCATAAAAACCAATTTTAGTTCCCTCTGCCATTAGCATTACCCATTTATGATGGTCTTCCGCCCAAATGATCTTTGGATCTCGAAAGTCTTTCGTTCCTGGGTTTTTCATAATAGGGAAGTCGCTGTATGAAGTGAAAGTATTTCCATTATCTATGCTATACCATAAGAACTGCTCTTGTTTCTGCTTATTTGCGGACGGTTGAGTGACGATTGCAATAAGTGCTCCGTTTCCAAAACCTGCAGTATTTTCTTTGTCTATAACGACAGATCCTGACCAAGGATCTCCATTACTATTCGTGTATTTTGGAATAGCTACCCCTTCATCCTTCCAGTGCAATAAATCATCTGACACAGCATGTCTCCATTCAGTACCATTACCATCAGGATAATCACCGTTGTAAAGATAATAATAATGATACAATCCATCTAAATAGATTGGTCTTTGTGGGTCATTTTTCCAATTGTCGGGGGAAGTGAAATGATATATAGCACGATTCGAGGGATCGTCATGGACACCTACTTTTTCTCGGTTATCTACTATTTTAATAGGATCATTAGTCATTTGTTTCCAAAACAAGAGGAAGCTGACAACTATAATAAGGCATAGGAGAAATAGAGTTTTCTGTGTGTTTTTTGAGGATTTCTCCAATTAGTATCACCGCGCTTATCCTGTATTTCATTCTATTGGTAAAAACATGCCAATTAACTGTTAACTGGCATGTCCCTTTTTTTATTCACTTATAGTGATTTGGCCTTGTTCCAAAATGCCATCTTTTACAACAGAAGTCTTTTTCCCTTTAATCTCTAGTAAAAAGCTTGGTGCAAAAGTGGATTGATGATCTTCGAAATAGCCTCTATTTGTCATATAGCTTGTTACAACAACATTGTCACTGTCCTTTTGTGGAATCGCAAAATGAGCATAGTTCCAGGTAACATCATATGGATCTAAATCTTGATGTAACACAATTCCAGTTTTATTTAAAGGTTTGTATGGTCCAGTAATAGAATCGGCTACATAACCTAATAGGTATATATCTTTATCATCAATTCCATCAATCGTCATTTTTGATCCTCTAGAACTTGTGAATAAGTACCATTTTCCATCTTTCTCAAAGATATTAGGACGTTCAATTTCATCTGTGATAGTGTTGGATGCAATTAACGGCTTCATCTCTTTTTTGATAGTATAATCATCGTTAATTTCGATAATTCCTAATGCACCATTCGCTAGTTCAGCTAATTCCCTTTTAGGGCTTTGCAATAACTGTGCTTTTTCTGTGTTGAAAAACTTATTACTTCCCCCATAATAGATCTTATTATATAGGGATACTTCTCCTTGGTAGCCATAATCTGTTCCCGTATTTGCTTCAAATACAAGATATTTGTGACCGTTATCTTCTACATAGTGAGGATCTCTTAATGTATGGTTATCCGCATAGTTTCCTTCCCCAAAAGCCTGATCCACTGTTTGGTATACAGATCCATCACCTCCATCATATATGGATTTATGATCTTCCACACCATTGACTTTTAGTGTATTAGCATCTACTTTCGACACATTAATTTGAGCAGTTGTTAAGGTTTGTTTTCCAAAGAAGCCAGCTGCAGGATCCCAACCATGACGATTGGTATAAAATAATCGAATTTTACCATCAGAAGTGAAAGTGGCTGATCCAGACCATTCTTCTGCCTGATTGTTTAAAATAGCATCATTAGAAGCATATTTATCGCTGTCTTTGAATACTCTTCCTGCATTTTTCCATGCATCAATGGAATTATCACCGATTTTTTTATAGAACATATAAATAAACGTGTCCCATCCTTTATCAGGATCTCCAGCTAATCCAAAAACGATTTGATACCCATTATATTCTGCGACCGTTCCATCTGCATTTTGAAGTGGCCATGTATCCCAGACATCTAAATTAATCAAATTACCATTCTCGTCGTAGCCTTTTGCTGAAGGGATGTTTTGAATGGATGATTCATCAAAACTTGGTACTGTGAATCTGGAATCGCCTTGTTGAGCTGTCATTTTTTCCATATCAGATCGAGTGATATGAGAAATGCCATACGATTCTTTGTGATCTAACGTTTCTTTTTGTGTTGCAAAAGCTAGTGATCCACTGCCTCCTAATAAAATGGCTGCACTTAATGATACGACTGTTGCTTGTTTAGCAAGCTTGTTCAAGTTCATAGTCTACCTCCTAGAATATTATGGTGAAACAAAAAGATAAGGGCAGGGTATAGCTGCTAATGTGTTTATTAAAATACATAGGCAGATACACCATGTGTTTCTAAATAAAATTATAGGTTAGTCTGAATTCTAGGCATATGGCACAGATTGATAGAAATTTAGTCTTATATTGATAAGGGATAAACCAAAAATACTATGAGATGTTATAGTAGGGAGGGACCTTTTTCCTCATTTTTCTGTCATTTTTAATAAAGAAAAAAGCAGTTTTTTCTAAACATTAAAACCGCCCCCTACATAGGGAGCGGTTAAAAGAGGTTTTACTTAAATGAAGGGAGAAGGTTAGTTAGAAGATTGAGCAGAAGCTCTTTCCCAAGATTTTTGAAATTCTTGCAGCAATTGGTCGCGATTTAGCTGTTTGGCCACGTATAGTTGCATGGCTAATCCAAACTCTTCTCGTGCATTTCCAGGAAAGGAAAACCAGTTGGAGTTTAGTGTTTTTCCTGTTTGATAATAGGTCATAATTTCCGTCGCAAGCGATCCTAAATGATTAGCCTCTATATGATCAAATGCTGGAATAAATTTAAACTGTTTTGTCATAAAGGATTTTCCTTGTTCAGAAGATACCATCCAGTTTAGAAATTTTTTTGCTTCTCTTTTCTTTTCATCGGATGATTGTTTGTTTACAACCCAATAATTAGAAACACCGACTACAATTGCATCAGCTGGTTCCTCATTAATAGGAATCGGTAGAAATCCAATATTCATGTCAGGTGATAACTGATCAATCATTGGCTGAATCCAATTACCCTGTTGTATCATTGCGGCTTTTCCCGTAGCAAACAGATGAACTTCTGTGTTGTAGTCCGTTGTTAACGGATTGTCATTTCCATATTTTAGCGTAGTATCAAGTAAAGAAACGATGTCTAAGAATTTTTGATTATCCGTAATCTTTGTTGTTCCATTGTTTAAATGGTTTATAAATGCCTGAGGATCTTTTTGTTGTGCGAATGCAATATTTAAAAGATGATCACCAAGCTTCCACTCTTCATAATATCCAGTTGCAAAAGGGGTAATTCCTGATGCTTGTATTAGTTCTGCTGTTTCCTGTAACTCAGATAGTGTTTTGGGAAGTGTTTGAATTCCTGCCTTATTAAATAAATCTTTGTTATAAATNAATCCATATCCTTCTAAATTAAGGGGCATTCCATAAACTTTACCATCCATCNTTACTGGTTTCAATGTGTCTTTATATGCATGCTTAATCCAAGGTTGATCGGAAAGATCTTCTAAATAGTCACTCCATATTTCCACATTGTCATATCCTGTGTTTGTAAAAATATCTGGGCCGTCACCAGCAGCGATTTGAGCTTTCAAATCAGCAAGGTCATCAGCAGCACCACCTACAGTATGAACTTGAATATCTACATGTGGATGTTCAAGTTCATAAGCCATAACCATTTTCTCAAACTGTGTAGAAATTTCTACCTTGGGATTTCGTATGGTTAATGTAATTGGTTCATCTGTTGTTTCTCTTTCGCTTGACTGTTTTTCTGATTTTGGCTGACAAGCTGAAAGCGTAATAATCATTAGTCCAGCAATAAGCAACTTGAAAATCCACTTTGTCATCATTTCACCTCAGCAGTCTCACTATGAATTTTTAAGGAAGCATTGTATTAGCTGCTTCCCACTTCTAGTTGACTGTTTCTGTACTCAAATGGTGTTACGCCAACCACTTTTTTAAATAATTTAGAAAAGTATTTTTCATCCTGATAACCAAGCAATAGCGCTATTGTGTAAATATTTTCATCTTTTTCACGAAGCAAGTACTTTGCTCTCTCAATTCTCAGCTTAATCATGTATTTGGAAAGAGGCATACCTGTTTGTTGTTTAAACTTTCTGGAGATATGCTCACGACTTAAGAAAAATCGATTAGATAGTTTTTCTAAACTTAATTCTTCCATATAATAGGTATCCACATAAGAAACGATATCCTGCATTCGTCTGGCATCATCTAAATCATTTAAACGATGAATCGTTCGGAAATTTTGTTCTTCCACTGCTTTTTGCATAGTTTGAAAAGAATCTTGTATTTTTCCTAACGATAGTATGGGCTCGCCATTTACGATTCGGATAGGGATATCGAAATGTTTATTGATCCATTCTTCAACAGAAAGCCATTGTTGGTTGATTGTAATGACTAGACTAAGGCTATAATCATGTTGCAGTGTAAAAGCATTTCCTATTTTTTTTTCGATAAGTTCATCAGCAAGCAGCTGAATATATGGTTCAGAATGGTGCATCTGATAAAAAGAAATAAGTGTAAGGTCATACTCTTTTGCTTTTGGAAGACTAGAAGAAAGCTCCATTAAATCAAATACTTCTCCCATACAGGCTTGTGTAGCTAGTTGATTCAAGCGCAGTCTTTTGGCATCTTCCAAAACACCGGCTTCTTTATTCTCCGTTATCCATGATTGCACTGCTTCTGATAAGGTTCTATTAAAGGGGGCCGCTTCAATCGGTTTTAATAAATAATCAAAGCTGTTGCACTGAATTGCTTTACGCATAAAGGAATAATCGTCAAATCCTGTTATTAGAATAACCTTGCCGGGATAAGAAATAGAATCTAGCCACTCGATTATTTCTATTCCGCCCATTTTCGGCATCTTCACATCGGTAAAGATAATTTCTGGTTTTTGCTTTTCAATGATTTTTTTTGCTTCTTCTCCATTGCTGGCTTCTAAGATGGTGTTAATTCCGTATTTTTTCCATTCGCCAATATAGCGGATAACATATCGTACATTAATTTCATCGTCTATAATAAGAACTTTCATCTAGAATGAACCTCCTCCGAAATAATGGTTCAGCAACTGATGAACCATCCATTTAATTCTTCAGCGGGATATAAAGCTCAACGATAAATCCTTGACCATTGTTTGTACTCACCTTTAAACCTGCTTTAGATCCATAGTTTAGAAGAAGACGGTCATGTATATTTTTTAAGCCAATATGCTCTTGAGAAAAGTCGCCCTCATAAGGATTACGATAAATATTATTCCTTAAATTTTCTAGCTCTTCCTCTGAAAGGCTTGTACAGTCATTTTCAACTATTAGATACAAAATATCTTCTTTTATTTCTCCTGCTAGTTTTAATTGGGAGTCGTAGCAGCCTTCTTCATAACAATGTTTAAAGTAATTTTCTACTAGAGGTTGTAGAATCATGCTTGGAACTTTTATCGATTGTATATCATCATTTATATCAATAGAGTAGTTGAGATGGTCACTAAATCGCTCCATTTGCAGAGTTAAGTATGCTTCTATATAATCTATTTCTTCACGGACTAGAACCCATTGATCTGTTCGGATGGAGTATCTCATCATTTTAGATAAGGAGGTTACTAGTTGATAAATTTTAGGAGAGTTATATTGAAGTGCAACTGCTCCGATGGATTGAAGCGCATTAAATAGAAAGTGAGGATTCACTTGAGACTTTAGTGCTCTTAATTGATTTTTCCTATTCTCGATTTCTAATTTATATTCTCGGTTGATATGAAGATTAATTCGGTGCAACATCTCTTTCATATGCTTTTCGAGATGACCAATTTCGTCTTCTCTGCTGTTGTTAAAAGGAACATTTAAATTCCCTCCTTCAATAGAAAGAACCTTCTTGCTGAGTTCTTTAATAGGTCGAGATATACGGTAAGCAATAATGCCAATCATTAATAGTCCGAGTAAACCGACCCCTATTCCAACTAGTATATTAATATAAGCGGTTTGCCTGACTTCATAAAATAGTCTATCACGGGGCGTTACTTTTACTATTTCCCATTGATGGAGTGGTTTTGATAATGTTTTAGACAAGATAATATCATTTTCCTTATCTTGGTTGGTCTTAAGTAAATCTGGATCTGCTGGTTTTCCTATCAGAGAAGAATCGTTTGTATACATCACAATATTATTATCATCAAGAAGAAAAATGGATTCTCCTTTTTCCTGCAATAGGCTGTTGCAAACCTGAGCATATTCGTCTAAATCTATATCAATCGTAATAATCCCAAGAAATTCTTTGGATAGCGGATCCTGTATTTTATGATGGATTGTCATAACCGCTGTTTTGTCTGATTCGGGTACAATCGCAGCATTATTATAGTTTCCAATCGGATGAGGACGCTCGATTAGATAGTTTGAGCTCGATTGATACAGCTGTTGCATAGAGTCTTGATCCATAAAATCAGGATAGGGTTTTCTAGCGCTTATCATCCCATTATAAATAGTAAATGATTCTTTATTTTTATCCAGATAAAAACGAATCTGGCGGATTTCGGATCTCATAAGGAAAAAAGTTTCGATGTTTTCTTCCATTGCAATAGGGTTAAAATAAATAGAATCTTCATAACCGTTGGTGAAAATTCGAAAAAAATCTGGATTTCGATATAAAATATAAGGAAGGTTTATCATATCGTTAAAATATTGTTCTAACTCTACTGATATTTTTTCTAATTGCTCTTCACTGTTTTTGAGTTCATGCTGTTCCACACTTTCTTTTGTAATTCCATAAATAATTAAAACCGATAAAAAATAGGGTAGGATGATGAAAGATAGAAGCATGAGAAATAAGCGGCTTTGAATGCTTTTCATATAAGATTTCCTTTCTTTCCTTAAGTCTAATTAACTAGCCTTAAAAAGATGCCATTCTATCAGCCTATACTTTAAATCTAAATCTTTTTTAATAAATACGTCAATATGCATAAAAGGAATGAAAGAGAGAGTAGGTTTCTTGTGTTTGTTCAATTAAATCGCAGAATGATATCGCTTACTACATAAAAAGAAAACGATAACAATAGGATGAAAAATGAATCAATGGCACTAGACAATGATTTCTTATTACAGAAATTAGGTAAATATGAGCGAATTATGTCATAATATCAATCATTGTGTAAAACTCTAGTTAAAATAAGGAAGTAATTCCAAATAAATGGTTGAATAAGTTGAAATATAAGAAAAGAAGGATAGTAGCATTGATAGGATCGGGGTTTAATAACATGAACAGCTAACAAGAGGTCCTTCGTGATAGGTAGGAGTTCACTTTTCGTTCTCCCTGTTTCGGTTATTAAGGAAAAACCCAGATTCGCTAAAAGGCTGATTGCTCTGCCGCAGTATTTTTTACTCATCCTCTGCCCGCCCAACACCCAACACACATCATTGCGGCTGTCATGCATTGTTTTCAGTCTGTTCCGCTCGGATCCTCTTCATAGTTATATACCGGCATTGACCAGAAGCTTGCCATTTATGAACAAGCAGAAGACAGCCTGATAAAGCAAACAGAAAAACACCGCTTCTTAGCGTAAGTAGCGGTGTTTGTTATGTTAAATATGACCTTTGGCAGTGTTTTTGACACGAACTCGCTCCCATGGCTTCGACAGCCAGCGTTTGCAGGCGAAGATACCTCTGAACCACTCATCCATACCTTGGGCAAGCCAAACGCCGAGTAATCCTAAGCCGAATGTAATACCAAGAGTATAGCTTAACGTAACGGCAATTCCCCACATGGACACCATGCCGATGATGACAGGGAAACGGACGTCTCCGGCAGACTTTAAGGAGCTCATAAGTACAATATTCATGGCTCTTCCCGGCTCGGTGAATACAACAGCCCATAAGATTGGGAGACCGATAGCTATGATCTGATAATCATCTGTAAACAGCTCTAAAATCGGCGAACCTATCATTGCCATAGCAACAGCAGCTGTAAGAGAAGCTACCATAGCAATTCTTAATGTTTTAATGCCCCGTTTCAATGCACGGTCATATTGCTTTCCGCCAATATATCTTGCTACAAGAAGCTGTGTTCCTTCTGCAATAGCAACAGTGAACAAGTAACAAAGCATGGAAATATTGGTTATATACACTCTTGCTGCCAAGGAGGCATCTCCTAAAGAGGCAACAATAGCTGTAATTACTAACTGGGAAAACTGATAAGACAAATTTTCACCTGCGGAAGGAATGCCGATATAAAGCATTTCTCTAACATCCTGTTTATTGACTTTAATAATATCCTGTACTTTAAATGTCAATGCGATTCTACGGTAAACGATATAGAGTAAAACCAAAACGGCAAAGGCCCGTGCAATTACAATCGTCCATGACACACCAACTACTCCTGTAATTGGCAGACCGAATAATCCAAATATGCTTATTGCATATCCTATAACACTGATGATATTCATCATAATACTGACAATCATTGATTCTTTTGTAAAACCGTGGCTGCGCAATACTGCGCTTAGTGCTAGTGAAAGAGATTCTAAGAAGAGGGAAGCACCACATATGCGGATAAAAATAAGCCCGTAATTTAAAACTTCTCCTTGTATATCAAATAATCGTAACAAAGGCTCACCGAAGACTAAAACGAGGATGGCAACAATCACTCCAAACCAGACATTGAGACCGACTGCTGATCTGGCGAATTGTCTTGCCTGACTTAATTGATTAGCTCCTAGTCTTTGCCCGATTAAAATCATGGCTGCGATGGAAGTGACGTTGAAAACAAGGATGAATATCCCAAGTAACTGGTTAGCCACTCCGACCCCTGAAGCTGCATTGTCAGAATAATGGCTGAGCATAAGTGTGGCGGTAACCCCCATGCCCATATGCAATGCAAGTTCGATAAACAGAGGCCAAGAAATGTTAAAAAGTGTCTGTTCCTGCATTTTATTAGATGTAACGTTCAAACTTTATATCCCCTTTACATTTAAAGTTATTGGCAATTGGCAAATATAAGAATCATTTTATGCTTATTTATTAGAAAGTAAAGAGGAAAACATCATTTTTTTTTGGAAAATTTTACACTGTTTTGCATAGAGTAATAGGTTTGTTCTTATTGAAGAAATAATCCGCTTTCATTGCGTTTTTTACCTTTTTTGCTTAAATATTCTGATATTAAGAAACTATTTTATTCATTAGTCTATAAAAATGTAATGATTACTGTCATGACACGTGTTAATATAATAGTTGGTTATTATAAATTGCTTATAGATGGAAAAACTATAGAAAAGATAGAGGAGGATTGTATGAAAAAAGAAATATCAAATAAAAAGCTGCTGGGGATAGCGGGGCTTGGATGGCTGTTCGATGCAATGGATGTCGGCATGTTATCGTTCATCATTGCTGCCCTGCAAGTAGATTGGGGCTTGTCTGTTAAAGAGATGGGCTGGATTGGAAGCATTAACTCCATTGGAATGGCAGTGGGTGCATTTTTGTTCGGCATTATGGCAGATAGAGTCGGCAGAAAAAATGTTTTTATTATTACCCTTTTACTGTTTTCGATCGGCAGTGGAATATCTGCATTTACAACCTCGCTTTGGATGTTCCTAGTTCTGCGTTTTTTAATTGGAATGGGACTTGGAGGAGAACTCCCTGTGGCATCAACACTCGTCTCAGAAAGTGTGCCTAATGAAAAACGGGGGCGAGTAGTTGTTCTGCTGGAAAGCTTTTGGGCATTTGGCTGGCTTATCGCAGCAGTCATCTCCTATTTCATTATTCCTAACTTTGACAATGGCTGGAGGATTGCCCTTCTGATCAGTGTTTTGCCAGCAATATATGCCTTATACTTAAGGTTGAAGCTGCCTGATTCACCAAAGTACTTGAAAGTTGAACAATCGAAAAGACTGACAGCTTGGGAAAGCATCAAGACTGTCTGGTCAAAAGAAAATGCCAAAAATACTGCAATGCTGTGGGTTCTATGGTTTTGCGTGGTATTCTCCTATTATGGGATGTTTCTCTGGCTGCCAAGTGTGATGGTGTTGAAAGGATTCAGCTTGATTAAAAGCTTTGAATATGTGTTGATTATGACATTAGCACAGCTTCCAGGATACGCGCTGGCTGCATACTTAATTGAAAAGGTTGGCAGAAAGTTTGTCCTTGTTGTGTTCCTTATCGGTACAGCAATCAGTGCCTATATGTTTGGAACAGCAGACAGCACTGCCTTGCTGATGACTTCTGGAATATTGCTGTCCTTCTTTAATCTCGGGGCTTGGGGAGCATTATATGCCTACACACCAGAGCAATATAAGACAAATGTCCGTGGAACAGGAGCTGGAATGGCCGCATCCTTCGGTCGAATTGGGGGCGTACTTGGGCCGTTGCTAGTACCTTATCTTGTAGCTCAGGATATAGCTATTTCCGGTATTTTCACGATTTTCTGTATCGCAGTCCTTATAGGAGCAGCATCTGTTTTCTTTTTTGGAAAAGAAACGAAGAATACTGATATTGCATAGTGAGAATAGGGTTTTTTCCCTATTCTTTTTTTATTTTTAAAAAAACTGCAATTATCAAAAAAAAATAGAATTATTCCTGCGTAAAGCTAAAAAAATACTTAAATAACAACCAATATAGAAAAAAATCAATAGAAACCCTTCCAAATTGTTTAAAAATGACAACGCTTTAATATATTCTGAAATAAAATAATTATTTACATATTCAGAATATTGGTGATATTATTACTTCACAATAACTTGTTTTAGGAGGAGAATATCATGAAAGCAAATACAATCTTAACTTCATCACTCATTATTATTCTCATACTCAGCACGTAGGATTAAATGAACCCCTGAATGACAATTAATAGGGAATCGTTTAGTCCAGTTTTTGTTGTATCAAACAAGGGCGCTAAACGTGATGTACGAATGGTGCCTATCCGATTTTTTGCGGACAGGCTTTTTTATTGGAGATAAATAGAACAAGGGAGAAGATAGAGATGAATAAGAAAACTTTTATGGATGGTTTATATAAAGCATCAGCAGGAATGTCTAACGCAGTACTGGTTACGTTAGGGTTAGGCCTGCTGTTAGAATCTATAGGAAAAGCATTGGGATGGGATACTCTTACCCATATTGGATCTGTAGCAAAAGTACTGTTGGCTCCAGCTTTTGGTGCGGGAATTGCCTATCAGCTTGGCGGAAATACATTAATCATTTTTAGTGCGATGGTCTGTAGTACAATTGGGGGCAATGCCATGCATGTAACAGATGCAGGCATGGTACTTGTTACCGGTCAGCCGATCAGTGCAGTACTAGCGGCCGTAATTGCAACAATTGTTGGTAAAAAAATCGTCGGTAAAACTATTTTAGATATGATTGCCATTCCGGCAGGTGCTATTCTTGTCGGTGGATTTGCTGGTGTCGGACTAGCTTATGTTACAACACCGTTATTAGAATGGATCAGTGCTGAAATTACTTCTTCTGTACAAGGTTCACCGTTAGTTGCATCAATGGTTATTTCATTAGTTTGGAGCATTTTGTTAATGACACCTGCTTCCTCTGCAGCACTGGCAATTGCCTTGCAGATGGACCCAGTTTCAAGTGCAGCAGCATTAATTGGCTGTACAGTTCAATTTGTTGGTTTTACAGCAATGTCTCTTCGTCAAAACGACATGGGCGGATTCTTGGCACAATCCATCATTACGCCAAAGGTCCAGTTTCCGAACATTGTGAAAAACCCGCTGTTAATCATTCCGCCATTTATTGCAGCAGTCATTTGTGCACCAATTGCAACACTAGGTTTTGGATTCACGGCAACATATGAGTTAGCTGGTCTCGGATTAAACTCCTTGATTGCTCCAATCAGCATTTTGGCAACACAAGGGGCAACAGGATTCTTAATTTATATGGCACTAGGCGTAGTTCTTCCAATCGCCATCACACTACCTTTATATTACATCGTCTTAAGAGTCGGCTGGGCAAAAACAGGAGACTTGGCAATGAAGGTACAATAATATTATTAAGAAAAGGGCTTTCGGTTGAACGAAGGCCCTTTTTTCATAGGGGTGAAATAGGAATGAATCCATCAGGGGTTACATTAGAAGAACTACTGATGCTTCCAGCCTTAAAGGAAGCAAGGGTAATTAGCGGAAAGAAAGGGTTATGCCGTATTGTTCAATTTATCGATATTATGGAAGTGCCTGATATTGACGGCTGGTTAAGGGAAGGAGAACTGCTGTTGACGACAGCTTACTCTTTAAGAAATGATCTCGCTAAGCTGCCAAAGCTTGTCGAAATGCTTGCAAAGGCAAATGCAGCAGCACTTGCCATAAAACCGGAAAGATATTTACATGAAATGCCTCAGGAAATGATTGATTTAAGTAATCAGCACCAATTGCCAATCATTCAGCTGCCGCCAGGTATTCCCTATATTGATATTACTAACGCTGTTATGGAGCAGATTTTGAACAAGCAGGCTTCATTGCTCAGAAGATCTGAGGAAATTTATAAAAAACTGACAACATTAGTTTTAGAAAACAGTGGAATTCAAGTTGTCGCTGATAATGTCTCGCAAATGTTGAATGCGCCAATCTCTCTACTCGATAAGCATGGAAATATGATTGTTTCCTCCCAATCTATTATTCCAAGTGAAACTCCTGTGAATATGAGCTACTGGGATATAACAGTAGATAAGGANCATGTAGGAACATTCATACTCCAAAAGGAATCCCTTGATGAAATGGAAATGGTATGTGTAGAGCAGGCTAGACTAGTATTTTCATTAGAACTGATGAGGAGAAAAACGGCCGTCGATACGGAAAATAGGCTTAGAGGGAGCTTTATTGAGGAGCTAATAGCAGGAATTTATTTACCACAGGAAGAGGTAGTAACAAAAGGCAGGCAGCTCGGGTTTAATCCGGATGCTATGTGGCAGGTTTTCGTCTTTGAACAGCAGGGGCTGTTAGATGAAAATATCGTAGTGCTGAATCAATTGCAGGTGTCTTTAAATGAGATGGAAGACAAATATAGGATTAAGCTTTACAGCCTCTTACAAGGAGACAGGCTTGTAATAATTCAGTCAAGCTCTAATACAGCGTGGACAGTAGAGCATTGGTATAAGCAGCTCAAGCCTTTAATAAAGAGAAATAAAGGACTTCGAGTAGGAATAGGTGGCTCTTCCCTGCTATGGGATATTCATTTAAGTTACCAGGAGGCTAGAAATGCAGTCAGGATAGGAAAAAGTTTAAATAAAGAACATCAGATTCATATTTTTGATGATGTGGAACTATTTAAATTGCTGCTGGACAGCACTGAATATATTAATTTTGATTCTGTCATCACAAGAAAAATTGGCAAACTATTAACGTATGATAAAGAGGTGGGGAGTGAGCTTGTGAAGACATTATTTTATTACTTATCAACAAATGGCAGTTTACTAGAAACAGGCGAACAATTATTTATTCACCGGAATTCTGTTAAATACCGAATAGATAAGATAAAGGAGATGTCTGGTTTGAGGCTTGACTCTTTCTATGAAAAGTTTTCCTGCTATCTATGTATTTATTTTCATCTATTTCGTAATTCTAGATGAAATTTTTCTGCCCATTGTGCTCAGAGCACAATGGGCTTTTTTATTTTTTGTTTTTTCGGGACATTGTTTGGAATTCGTATAATCGGTAAGATAAACACAACNATAATATTCAGAAAATTAAAATTAATNAGGAGGCAATTATGATAGGAGTTATTCGTGTTTTCACTGCAAGTGATCCTGAAGTAGTAAACAGCCATGGAAATAAAATAAGTTCTTTATATGGGATTTCTGTTATTAACAGATGTATTCCGAGTCAGCCACAAGGTATTTTTGATGCTGTAACAGAGTTAGAAGCAGTGCCGAAGATTGTGGAATTAGGAATGGAAATGGAGGAGGAAGGCGCAGAACTGATTGTACTCAGCTGTGCCGCAGATCCTGGTATTAAGGAACTTCGCGAGGCTGTTTCTATTCCTGTTATCGGTGCAGGCAGTGCGGCTGCTTTGACTGCATTGGCAATAGGTAAGCCGGTGGGAATCCTTGGTATAACAGCAAGGCCTCCTATTGTTATGGAAGAAATCCTTGGTGAAAAGCTCGTTGCATATTTGGTGCCAGAAGGTGTTGAGAATACAACTGATCTAATGAAACCGAAAGGGAAGGAAAAAGGAAGACAAGCTGTCCAAACGTTGCTGGAGCAGGGAGCAGAAACAATCGTCTTTGCTTGTACTGGCTTTACAACAATTGGTCTAGCAGATACGTTGCGGCAAGACTTGAATATTCCCATTATAGACGCAGTAGAAGCGGAAGGCTTAATCTCATCACATATAGTGAAATCATCCTTTAATAGAAGTGGTGAAGGTGGATTAGGCATCCTCCTCTAAAAATATCATTCCAATCATCTTACAACTTTGTAATGGAGGGCCATTAAATGAAACAATTTAAAGAAGAAAAAAAGCATCCACGGCTGTTTGAGCCATTTTCGTTAATTTTAACAACTATCACTGCAGTGTTTGGAGCTATTATTGGCATGCAGATTATCGTATCACTTGGAGTAACGCCAAATACATCCATTATAGGAGCTCTTGTTGCTATGTTGATAGCAAGAATACCAGTAGCGATGCTTTCAAAGTACAAGTCGGTGCATCGCCAGAACCTCATTCAAACATCTATTTCATCAGCAACCTTTGGAGCAGCCAACAGTTTGCTGATTCCAATCGGTATCCCTTTTTTAATGGGTGCTCCTGATTTAATCATACCGATGTTAATTGGTGCAGCTCTGGCTATGTTTGTAGATGCTGCAATTCTATATAAGCTGTTTGATTCAAAGCTTTTCCCAGCATCAGGCACATGGGCGCCTGGGGTTGCCACTGCACAAGCAATTGTTGCAGGTGATAAAGGTGGGAAACGCGCTGGTCTGCTAGGTGTCGGAGCAGTTATTGGTATAGTCGGTTCCATGCTTCATATACCAATGTCCGCATTTGGTGTAGCGTTTATCGGAAATATTTGGGCGTTGTCTGTATTTGGGATAGGCTTGCTATTCCGCCAATACTCCATACCAGTATTTGGCGTAGATGTGAATACATTATATATTCCTCATGGCATTATGATTGGCGCTGGTATTGTAGCACTTGTACAAGTTTCTATTTTAATTTTTAGAAAAGAAGGCAAGGAAAGCACTAAAGGAAGAAAAGAAATTGCTGCCGCAGTAGACAAGCCGGAAGCAGAAACTTTTACAACTCCTATTAAGACAGCTCAGAGAACTTTAGGTTTTGGTTTTCTTGCGTACCTTGTCATTGCGTTAATTCTTGCCTTAATTGGAGGACTTATAACGCAGATGTCATTAGGCATGCTCCTTGCCTTTCTCTTGTTTGCTGCGTTTGCTGCCTTCGTACATGAGCTTATTGTCGGCATTGCCGCCATGCACTCTGGCTGGTTTCCAGCATTTGCTGTAGCATTCATAACCCTCTTAATTGGTATGATGATTGGTTTTCCGCCCCTTGCCCTTGCACTTCTTGCCGGATTTAGTGCTGCCACTGGTCCAGCATTTGCTGACCTTGGGTATGACTTTAAAACTGGTTATATCCTGCGAGGGAAAGGCGAGAATCCTGAATATGAGGTGGACGGCAGGAAACAGCAATATATGACGTCGCTTTTGGCATTTGGAATTGCTCTATTGACTGTTTTATTCACATATAAAGGATATTTTGCTAACAATCTTGTTCCTCCAATTGATGCTGTTTATGTTTCTACTATTCAAGCAGGAACATCGGGAGACGTTGCTAAACAGCTCTTATTATGGGCAATCCCAGGAGCATTGCTGCAATTAATTGGCGGACCAACCCGCCAAATTGGCATCATGTTTGCAACAGGTTTGCTCATTTTGACACCATATGCCGGTATTGCTGTTCTTACAGGAATAATCATTCGACTGCTTTGGGTTAAGAAAAAAGGAAGAGAAGCCGAAACACCAATGAGCATACTAGCAGCAGGTTTTATAGCTGGAGATGCCTTGTACAGCTTCTTTAATTCCGTATTCAAATTAGGGAAATGAGGAAAATAAATTGGCTATTAAATTAGATGAGTATACCGTAGAGCATGCTGTTTATGGAGGAGCAGTTCTTGGCGGGGGAGGCGGCGGCAAGATTGCAGACGGCCTTCAAATCGGCCGCCTTGCCCTTGAGGTCGGTCAGCCGATTTTGAGGACTGCAGAGGAAATGAAGGAGGAAGATCTGCTTGTGACAGTTTCCCTTGTTGGAGCACCTGCAGCCAAAGAACAGTACGTGAAACCTATGCATTATATAAAGGCTATTGATTTACTTTCACAGACAATTAAGGAGCCTATTCGCGGAATTATCACAAATGAGAATGGAGCGGGAACAACCGTTAATGGCTGGTTTCAATCTGCAGTTACCGGTTTGCCTGTTGTGGACATTCCTTGTAATGGAAGAGCTCATCCAACAGGCGTAATGGGATCTCTTAATTTATCTGAACAAGCAGGATTTATATCTCACCAAGCCGCAGTCGGGGGAAGGAGCGAACGCTATTTGGAATTTACAATTTCAAGTGCTTTAGATATCGCTGCAAAAACTGTGCGACAAATGTCAGTGGAAGCAGGTGGCCTTGTAGCAGTTGCCCGAAATCCAGTTCATGTTGCTTATGCAAAGAAACACGGCGCAAGCGGTGCTATTCAGCAGGCGATTCAAGTCGGCGAAGCGCTTTGCTCTCGCAAAGGAGAACGAGCAATTGACAGCGTAGTCTCATTGCTTGGCGGTAAGGTCATCGGAGAAGGGACGGTTACTGAATTTAAGCTTGAAACAACTGGCGGTTTTGATGTTGGTACTGTGACAATAAACAATGATTGGAATATGACCTTCTGGAATGAGTATATGACGATAGAAAAAGATGGAATTCGGTACGGGACCTTTCCGGATTTGATTATGACATTAGATGTTAAAACTGGTCGGCCGATTGTTACTGCAGAGGTGGAAAAAGGACAGAACTTAGCTGTTATTGTTGTTCCAAAGGAGAAGCTGATTCTAAGTAGCACAATGAGAAACCATTTGTTGATGTGTCCAATCGAAAAAATAATTGGCAAGCAAATTATCAATTATCTATAAAAATAAGTTGAGGGGGATTTATAATGGCGCTTAAACAAACGCTTAAAGCAATTGATTTACTGGACAATGCTTACGTAACGGGAGAGAAGGCAGCAGAGCTGTTTAGGGAGTTTTCAAACATAGAGGTTAAAGTTGAAACTGTTAAAGGAGAGAAAGGAAACACGGATTTTATTAAGGTGACGATACCAGGGTCTGACGGAAAGCTGTCAGGAGGGAGCGTTCCAACTGTTGGCATTATTGGAAGGTTAGGCGGAATAGGAGCTCGCCCAAGCCGAATAGGTCTTGTCTCAGATGCAGATGGTGCTGTCGCAGCAATTGCTTCTGCCCTTAAATTGGCAGAGATGCAGACGAAGGGAGATACCCTTCAAGGCGATGTTATCATCACAACCCATATTTGTCCAACTGCTCCGACAAGACCTCATGAGCCAGTTGACTTCATGGACTCACCTGTCGATATCCTGACGATGAACAAACATGAAGTAGTTCCTGAAATGGATTGTATTCTTTCCATTGATACGACAAAAGGGAATCGAGTAATTAATTATAAAGGCATTGCTATTTCACCGACAGTAAAAGAGGGGTACATACTGCGGGTAAGTGAGGATTTACTGAGGATAAAAGAAATGACCACTGGGAAATTCCCTGTTACATTCCCAGTAACATCACAAGATATTACTCCTTACGGAAACGACTTGTATCATATAAACTCCATTTTACAGCCTGCTGTTGCAACAAATGCTCCTGTTGTTGGCTTGGCAATTACTGCTCAATCAATTGTCCCAGGATGCGGAACAGGCGCAAGTCATGAAACGGATATAGCAGATGCTGTCCGCTTTGCAATCGAAGTGGCAATAGAGACAACGAACGGAACTTGTGATTTCTACAGCAAGTCTGAATTCAACCGGCTAACAGAATTATATGGATCGATGCAGATTTTACAGACAATGGGCAAAACGGCTGCTATCTAAATATTTACTAGGAGAGGGAGTTTGCTTCCTCTCATTTTATTAGAAGGGAGACTAATTATGAACAAACTAGGGATGATCACAATTGGGCAGGCTCCAAGAATGGATGTGGCTCCTATTATCCAAAAGCATATTAAGGAAACAGCTGAATTAGTCCAGGTAGGTGTTTTGGATGGTCTTACTAGAGAGCAAATCGAAGCTGGCCTTTATCCAGAAAAAGGTGAATATATACTAACATCACGGCTCACAAACGGCGAATCTGTCATCATGTCCAGAGAGAAGATAAAGCCGATTTTACAGGATAAAATCAACTATTTAGAAAGAATAGGTATAACGCAAATTCTGCTGTTATGTACCGGCGTTTTTCCAGGATTAACAACAAAAAAAGCCTATCTAATTGAACCGGACCATATCATTCCTCCTTCAATACATGCATTAACAGGGAAACGCAAGCTTGGAGTTATTGTCCCCCTTGAGGAGCAAAAGGAAACAGCACTTTCTAAATACTCACCATATGGGATGAAACCTGTATTTCAAGTCGCATCTCCTTATGAAAATGACATAAAACCATTTCAAAAGGCAGCTGCAGTGTTGAAGGAAGAAGCAGATCTTATTTTGCTTGACTGCATGGGCTATACAGAAAGTTTAAGAAGAGAAGCAGCAGAGATTACCGGCAAACCAGTTATCCTGTCTAACGCACTGATCGCCAAGCTTGTTTCAGAAATGATATAAGGAAAGAGGGAGGAAAATGAAAGAGAGACTTATAGAAGTCAGTAAAGGACTGCTTGCTAAATGCTTAGATATTAATGAGCAGGAGTTATTTCTCGTTATAGCAGATGATGAAAAGAAGGAAATTGGAGAATGCGTATATCAGGCAGGTAAAGAACTGGGAGCAGAAGCGATGCTGATGATAATGGGAGAAAGATTCCGGTGAGGAACCACCTGTTGCTGTAGCATCAGAAGGAATTGTCTCAGCAGGCGTCCATATTGATTGTGTCGTAATGCAGCCAAAGGTATTTTTGGATGATACGCTTCTAATCGAAAACGGGAAATTGCTTGCGATATAAAAATATAGTTATAAAGCTTGGGAAAAGCATTGNATGTTCCCAAGCGTTTTTGGCAAAAATAACTTCAGAAAAAATAATTGTGAAATTAATCACAAAACCCTTGCGTGTGAAAAAATAGTATGTATAATAAAGGTATGAACAANTTGTGAATGACATCACATANTTTGTGATTTTTTTCACTAATAATGTGAATTTGTTCACAATATATATAAAAAAATTCTCTTACAAAGGAGCTTCAAAACTTATGAAAGTTATTGTAATTGGATGTACACATGCTGGTACGGCAGCTGTTAAAACGTTGGCAAATGTAAATGAAAATATAGATATTACTGTTTATGAAAAAAATAATAATGTATCCTTCCTATCTTGTGGAATTGCCTTATATGTAGGCGGTGTTGCGAAGGATGCAAGTCAATTGTTCTACTCTTCTCCAGAGGAATTGAAATCATTAGGTGCAAACATGCATATGGAGCATGAAGTACTAGAAATAGATACGGAAAATAAAACAGTACTTGTGAAAGACTTAAACAGCGGAGAAACTCGCACAGATTCTTACGATAAATTAGTAATGACTACAGGTTCTTGGCCAATCATTCCGCCTATTGAAGGAATTAAACTTGGAAACATTCTTTTGTCTAAAAACTTTAACCAAGCAAATGAAATTATCGCTAAAACAAAAGATATTAATCATGTTACTGTAATCGGCGCAGGCTATATTGGAGTAGAGCTTGTAGAAGCATTTGAACAAAACGGCAAAAAAGTAACGCTTATTGATAGTGAAGAACGCATCCTGAATAAATATCTGGATCAAGAGTTTACAGATATTATCGAGGCTGAGCTTCAAGGAAAAGATATTGAACTTGCATTACAGCAAACTGTCACAAAGTTTGAAGGAAATGAAGCAGGAAATGTAACAAAAGTCATTACAACAAAAGGCGAATATGAGACAGATCTCGTAATCCTATGTGTAGGCTTTAGACCGAATACAGGCTTGCTTAGAGACAAGGTCGACTTGCTTCCAAATGGCGCAATCAAAATTAATGAGTATATGCAAACAAGCAATCCTGATATTTATGCTGCAGGGGATAGCTGTGCGGTAAACTACAACCCGACAGGCGATAAAGTGTATATCCCGCTTGCAACTAATGCTGTTCGTATGGGAACATTGGTTGGTTATAANATTGCAGGACAACAAGTGAAATATTTAGGAACACAAGGAACATCTGGATTGCATCTGTTTGGATTAAGCATGGCATCTACAGGTCTTACAGAGCTGACAGCAACAGCTAATAAGATTCCTTATGAGGCAGTAACTATTGTGGAAAATGACCGTCCAGAATTCATGCCGACATTTGAGCAAGTGCGCTTGAAAGTTCTTTACCACCAAGAGACTAGAGAGATTATTGGTGCACAAATTATTTCTAAAGCAGATATGACACAGATGATGAATACTTTATCTGTATGCATCCAAACAAAAATGACAATAGATGAGTTAGCATTTGTCGACTTCTTCTTCCAGCCTCATTTCAATAAGCCTTGGAATACATTGAACCAAGCGGGCTTAGCAGCAGTTGCAAAACAAGCTGAGGAAGCTAGTGTGCCGGCACGTGTATAAATGAAGGAAAGCTTAGGTATCCCCTAAGCTTTTTTTGCTTTTTATGAGAAAATAAGAATAAAACAATAAAAGCAGGTGAGCTATATGATCGATTATGTAAACAAAACAACAGAGGAAATTGCCAGAGAGCTGTTAGGGAAGTTGCTCATTCATCAAACACCAGATGGTATTTATTCGGGATTTATAGTGGAAACAGAAGCTTATGTTGGAGTAGAGGATATGGCTTGCCATACTTATGGAGGAAAGCGGACACCTAAAGTGGAGTCGATGTATCAAACAGGTGGAACAATCTATATTTATACGATGCATACGCATGCCATGCTCAATATAGTGACAAAGGAAGAGGGGGACCCTCAGGCGGTTCTTATTCGGGCGATTGAACCTGCAGATGGAATAGAGAGAATGGCAACAATCAGAAATGTCACAGGCGTATCCTTAAGTAACGGCCCTGGAAAACTGACGAAGGCAATGGCGATTAAGAAGGAACTGAATGGAAAAGCGATAAATGAATCTGCTCTTTTGATTGATGATTCTTTAGGGAAGACGCCGGCTAATATTGCAGTGTCAGCTAGGGTGGGTATTCCAAATAAAGGCGATTGGACGTCAAAACCATTGCGTTTTTATGTAGAAGGGCATCCATATGTTTCAGGTATGAGAAAAAAAGATTATAAAGATTTGGTAGATTGTTGGCTTTAAAAAGGGAGCCTGCTCGCAAATAAAAAACACCAGGAGACCAGATAGCGCTTTCACAACCCTCCTTCTTCGGCTATGATGTTAATAGGGAAACATTTAGCTGATAAATAAAAAAATTGGAAGTGCAGTTGATGAAGGGGTGTAATTTGAAATGCTTTCATTACGTCAACAGAAACTGTTGCATTTATTGATGCAGGCAGAAGAGGCCTTAACGGGTGCAGAGCTTGCTTCAGGATTGCAGGTCACATCACGAACAATAAGAAGTGATGTGAAGATGCTTGCAGATAAGCTGCAGGAAAACGGTGCCTATATTGCGCTGAAAAGAGGAAAAGGCTATGAGCTAATCATTGATGATTATAAGTATTTTCGCTCCTTTTTGCAGCGAGCTGTAGCCGGAAATGAAGACGATACAATTCCGGCTGATCCATCGGAAAGAATGGAATATATGCTGAGACGCCTGCTTCTATCAGAGGATTACATAAAGATTGAGCATTTTGTCAATGAGTTGTATATAAGCGAAACTTCCATTAAAAACGGGCTGAAAGAAGTGAAAAAAATTCTGCGCCGTTTCAGTTTAGACTTGGAAAAGAGGCCGAATTATGGGTTGAAAATAGTCGGATCTGAAGCGAAAATGCGCATATGNATGGCAGAGTTTGTTTTTCATTCTGAAGACCNGCCTTATCAAGTTTTGCCAGCACATGANCTGGANNAGATAGAGGAGATTGTGCTTAAACGGACGAAAGAGGCATCNATTTTGCTATCGGATATAGGCAAATCTAATTTAATCACACATATTGCTATCGCCTGCAAACGGATACTGCATGATAATTATGTTTCCATGCCTGAGAAGGAACTGGATGCAATTATGGAGGAAAAGGAATATACAGTTGCCAAGGCGATTGTAAAGGACTTGCAGACATCGTTAGGAACCGCATTTCCAGAAGAGGAGATTGCCTATATAACAGTTCATTTATTAGGAACAAAGATTATTTCCTATCAGCCGGCAGCAGAGGTTAATATACTGGACATGATTGAAAAGAATATACTCGAGCTTTCCAAAAAACTGCTTAATGAGGCTGAACAGGTTATGCAGCTAGGAATATCCAGCGATGAAGAACTGATTTATGGGCTGTGTCTTCATTTAAAGCCGGCAATTAATCGCTATAAATTTGGCTTAAGCATCCGTAATCCAATGCTGAAGGAAATTATCAAAAACTATCCTGTCGCCTTTGATGCAGCTATTTTAATGGGAGAGAAGCTGAAGCAGGAAACAGGCATGGCGATAAATCAAGAGGAGATTGGCTATATCGCCTTGCATATAGGTGCGGCAATGGAACGAAAAAAAGCAAAAGGGAAGGCGAAGCGCTGCCTGATTGTTTGTGCTACAGGGGTTGCGAGCGCCCAGCTTTTATACCATAAGCTGCAGGCTACCTTTGGCAACAAGCTGCAAATAGTCGGAACAACCAATGTTTTCGATATGCATAAGTATGATTTAGGGTCCCTTGATTTTATCATCAGCACCATCCCGATTCAGAGGAAAATAACTGTGCCAATCATCGATGTAAATACTATTTTAAGAGATGAGGATATTGCCAGGTTGGAGAACTTAGTAATTGAGAATATTGGCAGTGTCCTGAAATATATAAGACCAGAGCTGACCTACTTTCAGCAGGATTTAAAGTCAAAGGAGGAAGTNATCAGCTTCCTCTGTACAAGTATGGAACGACTGGAGGATATCCCTGATAACTTTCAGGAACTAGTAGAGGAACGAGAACAGATAGCACCGACAGGTTTTGGGACAATGGTTGCCATTCCCCATCCAATCAGACCTGTCACGAAAAAAACGATATGGGCTGTTTGTACATTGAAAAAGCCAGTGCAATGGGGTGACAGCCGAGTTCAGTTCATCTGTCTATTGAGTGTACAAAAGGAATATAAAAAGGATTTGCAAAAGATGTACCAGCTTTTAGTGAAAATATCAGGAAATGCAGCTCTCGTAGAAAAGCTTATAAAAGTCCGTTCTTATGAAGAGTTTGTTAGCATCTTGCTTTCGGTGGAGGAATAAATGTAAACAAAAACGGATTGCGTTATGCTGTCCGTTTTTTTTGCTGTGAAAACTTGAGACACTCTTTTCCACGTGAAGTTGGAAAAAGAATGCATGTAAATGAAAGCGCTTTTTATATAAACTGATAAACAAGAGCACAAGAAAACTTGTCACGAAATGAAATTATTCATGTATTGAAATCTTTTGATAAAAGAAACGGAGGTTTTATGATGAGCTTTAAAGAAAAGGCCGCAGATGTTTTAGGCAATGTCGCCTACAAGATTACCAATCAGAAATATATTATGGCAATCAAAAAGGCATTTGTTACTTTAATGCCTGTTATTATTACAGGAGCGTTTGCTGTGCTTGTGGCAAATATGATTCTTGGTACGGAAAGCGGTTTGGCGCATTTCGAAATGTTTGCCTTCCTCGCAGACTATAAACCGATTATGACAGCAATTCAATATGCTACGCTTAACTTCCTGACCATCGGGGCTGTCTTTTTAATTGGGATTGAGCTGGGACGCATAAATGGCCATAAATCGCTCTTCCCAGGTATTCTCGCCATCATGTCTTATATTTCTGTTGTGCCGACAACAATAGAACTGCTTGTTAATGAACAGAATCAGTTAGTAACAGACGTACTGGCAAGACAATTCTCTGATCCAAAAAGCTTATTTTTAGGAATGATTATTGCGATTGTGTCTGTGGAAATTTATAGTAAACTGGCAAACGTAGATAAATTAAAGATTAAGATGCCAGACAGTGTACCTTACAATGTAGCAACCTCTTTTTCAGCGTTGATTCCATCTATATTGACAGTGACAATTGTCGCAACATTCGGATTCGTTTTCTATAAAGTTACTGGCATATATCTTTATGAAGCCATTTACAATGTTGTACAAAGACCGCTCGAAAGTGTTATGCAAGGCTTGCCAGGGATTTTAATTCTGATGTTTGTCGCACAGTTCTTCTGGGTGATTGGGATTCATGGAAACCAAATGATCAAGCCGATTCGAGAGCCGCTTTTGCTTGCCTCTATAACAGTAAATATGACGGCTTTCCAAGAGGGAAAAGAAATTCCGAATATCATTACAATGCCATTCTGGGATGTGTACATGAGCATTGGGGGTTCGGGGGTAACAATTGGTCTATTGATAGCTATCTTTATTGTTTCAAAAAGAGAAGAAATGAGAAGTATTGCTAAATTATCCTTTGGTCCAGGGATATTCAACATTAATGAACCTGTTATCTTCGGACTTCCGGTTATGCTTAATCCAATTATGGCGATTCCATTCGTTATCACTCCATTAGTAACAGGAACAATTGGGTATATTGCAACAGCAACAGGCTTTGCTGGAAAGGCAGTTGTTATGGTTCCATGGACAACACCGCCAATTATTAATGCTTGGCTGTCGACTGCCGGCAGTATGGGAGCAGTCATTACACAGTTGATATGTATTGCCGCTTCCATATTCATCTACCTGCCTTTCGTCTTAATGGCTAATAAAGTGTCCCAGCAGACTGGGGAAGAAAGTGATAATACAAGGAAGGTGATCTAAAGGTGAAGATGTCTTTCAGATGGTATGGGAAAGAAGACTCTATCCCCCTTGAATACATCAAACAAATCCCCAACATGAATGGGATTGTCAGTGCTGTTTATGATGTTCCTCCAGGTGAAGCTTGGCCGGAGGAAAGTATTCAAGAGCTCTCCAGAGAAATTACGGCAGCAGGACTGGAGTTCAAGGTAGTAGAAAGCGTGCCTGTTCATGAAGATATTAAATTAGGTCTTCTTAATAGAGATGCGTATATTGATAATTATATAGACACAATTGAGAGACTAGCGAAAATCGGCATCGAAGTTATTTGCTATAACTTCATGCCTGTATTCGACTGGACGAGAACACAGCTCGATAAGGAGCTGGAGGATGGATCTACAGCATTAGTTTATTACCAAGAACAGCTGAAAAGAATGGATCCGGTACACAGTGATTTGTCTCTCCCAGGCTGGGATACTTCCTATACAAGAGAGGAACTTCAAGAATTAATCAGGAAATATAAGGAATTGGGAGAAGAAGGATTGTGGAATAATCTAGAATACTTTTTAAATAGAATTATTCCAGCTGCAGAGAAGCACGGAATTAAAATGGCTATTCATCCAGATGATCCGCCATGGAGTATCTTTGGCTTACCGCGCATTATTACAAGTGAACATAATCTTGACCGGTTTTTGAACTTATATGACAGTGAAGCAAATGGAATCACTCTATGTTCTGGTTCCTTAGGATGTACAAAAGACAACGACATGGTTAAACTTGCGGCAAAATATACGAATCTTAATCGTGTTCCTTTTGTGCATCTGCGCAATATTAAAATTCTTACAAATGGTGATTTTGAGGAATCAGCACATTTCTCAAGCTACGGAAGTCTTGACATGGCTGGAATTGTGAAGGCACTCCATGAAAACGGCTTTACAGGATATGTAAGACCTGATCACGGTCGGATGATTTGGGGTGAAACAGGAAAGCCTGGCTATGGACTTTATGACAGGGCTTTAGGAAGTATGTATCTTTCAGGCATGTGGGAAATGCTTGAAAAGGATGGAGGGAAATAATGTCAAATAAATTAGAAGTGAAAATCCCTGAGGATTTTATCATCGGTGCTGCGGCATCTGCCTGGCAGACAGAAGGCTGGTCTGGCAAAAAACAATCTCAGGATTCGTATTTAGATCTTTGGTACAAAAATAACAAAAACGTCTGGCATAACGGCTATGGACCTGGGGTAGCGACAGATTTTTATAATAGATATAAGGAAGACATCGGAATCATGGCAGAAATCGGTCTTACCCATTATCGCACCTCCATTAATTGGTCTCGCTTCTTATTAGATTATGAAGAGGTAATAATTGATGAAGAATATGCAGCATATATCGATAAGGTGATTGACGAGCTTTTGGAAAAGCAAGTAGAACCAATGATTTGCTTAGAACATTATGAGGTGCCTGCCTACTTGTTTGAGAAATATGGAGGATGGGATTCCAAGCATGTGGTCGAGCTTTTTGTACAATATGCAGAGAAAGTGCTGGACCGTTACGGACACAAAGTGAAGCACTGGTTCACATTCAATGAGCCGATTGTTGTCCAAACAAGGGTTTATTTAGATGCCATTCGTTACCCTTTTGAACAGAACACAAAAAAATGGATGCAGTGGAACTTCCATAAGGCATTGGCAACAGCTAAAGTAGTTGAGCTTTTTAAACAGAAAGGGCTCAAGGAAAAGAACGGAGCAAAGATGGGGGTTATTTTAAATCCAGAAGTGACATACGCCCGCTCATCTGCTCCACATGATCAGGAAGCAGCTAAAATTTATGATTTGTTCTTTAATCGAATTTTTTTGGATCCTTCTATTAAAGGAGAATATCCACAAGAGCTTTTTGACTTGATGGCACAGCATGATATCGCATTTGAATATACACAGGAAGACTTAAGCATAATCAGACAGAACACGGTAGATTATGTGGGCATTAACTTGTATTACCCTCATCGAGTGAAGGCAAGGACAACGGCTTGGAACGAAAGTACTCCATTTCATCCTTCCTATTATTATGAGATGTTTGATATGCCAGGTAAAAAAATGAATCCTTTTAGAGGCTGGGAAATATATCCGAAAATTATGTACGATATGGCAATAAGAATGAAAGAGGATTATGGAAACATAGAATGGTTTATTGCCGAAAATGGCATGGGTGTTGAGCAGGAGTGGCGTTATAAGAATGAGGAAGGCAGCATTCAAGACGACTACAGAATAGAATTCATATCTGAGCATATGAAATGGCTGTTAAAGGCAGTCGAAGAAGGTTCTAACTGTAAAGGCTATATGCTTTGGGCTTTCACCGATAATGTCTCACCGATGAACGCATTCAAGAACCGGTACGGATTGGTGGAAATTAATCTCGACGATAACAGGAACAGACAAATGAAAAAATCTGCGTTATGGTATCAATCTATTATTGCTAAGCGGACATTAGAAGTTGCAGATGATGATCTTATTAAATAAAGAAGGGCAGGAATTAATATGAAAAAAATAATATTGGCATGTGCAGCAGGCATGTCCACTTCCATTGTTGTCTCTAAAATGAAAGCAGCCATTCAAACAAGAGGAGAGGACATTGATGTTTATGCAATTCCAGAGGGAGCGATCGAAGATGAACTTGCCACTTCAAGTGAGGGGGTCATCGCCATCCTCCTTGGCCCGCAAGTACGTTTTATGAAACAGGCGGCTGTCAATGCTGCAAAGCCATATGGTATTCCAGTTGATGTTATTGATGTCAGGCTATATGGAACAGCAGACGGGGAAAAGATTTTAGACCATGCATTACAATTAAACCAAAAATAAGGCTGTCGGAGGGGAAAAATGAAATTACTAGAGGAAATGCAGGCGGCGGCTTTTCAGATTATAACGTATTCAGGTGAAGCACGGAGCAGCTATGTGGAGGCAATCCGCACTGCGAGGGAGGGAAGAATAGACGAAGCAAAAGAGATTATTAAGGCAGGGGAACGCTCCTACAACAAAATCCATAAAGTACACGCCTCCTTTATCCAAAGAGAAGCAAGTGGGGAGGAACTGCCTTTTTCGTTAATCCTGATGCATGCGGAAGACCAAATGCTGACAACGGAAACCCTAAAGATTATGGCAAGTGAAATGGTAGAAATGTGTGCTGTCTTTTTGAAAGACAGCAGGCAAAATACGTGATAACAAAAACACGAGACTACTTATCTCGTGTTTTTTGTTAGGAAATTTTTTTGTCAGCGACTTTTATTAATGCGGGCTTTTGATAAACCATCCGAATCGCTTGGCCATAGGCTGCAGCGAGTATTTGCTGGAAAAGCATGCCGATGACAACAGGCACAGCTGTTTGGGGTGGGAAGAAGCTAACAGCAATAACGGCACCAGCACTGATGTTTCTCATTCCTCCTGTATAGATCATCGCAATTGTCTCATCCTTATGACGTTTTGTCAGAACTCCGATCATCCAGGAGAAAAAGTATCCAGATAACGCTACAAAAAACATCGTTAGGGCAATGTAGATAAATTTCATGTCAATATTGCGGAGAAAAGGAGCAACAACAGAGCTGTTAATTGCTACAACAGCTGCCAAACCAAGCTTAGACCAAGGTGCGAGTGTTTTATTCCAATGTAACGCTTTTTCCTTTGAGTAAAACTGGTTGACAGCCATTCCGGCAATGGATGGAAGGACAATCATGCCAAGAAGTCCCTTCATCATTCCCCAAATATCTAAATGAACCGATTCTCCGACAAAAATACTCATGCTCAATGGAACTAAAAAAGGAGACAGCAGTGTATCTGCTAGAATAATAGCCAAAGTGAGTGGAACATTTCCTTTATAGATGGATACCCATATAACGCTTGTTATACCAGTGGGAATAACAGTTGCAAGAATCAGACCTGTAATGGTGAATGGATCATTATGAAAGAATAGATGACCGATTGCAAATGCCCAAATTGGAGTGACAATATGAAGTGCAGCCAGTGTCAGTAACAAGGATAAAGGATGAGCAATAGTATGCTTCATTGACTTAAAGTTGGAGTTAAGACTCCCTGTGAATGTCATGGCAGCAAAAATCCATGGAACGAGAAAGGACAAATGATGTAAAAAAGAGGCCAAGAGTACCCCTGTTACTACACTAACTGGTGTAACCAGAGGCATCCATTTACTAAGAAAAGCATTCATGCTTTGAAGCATTTAACAGGACTCCAATCAAAATTATTATATTTGTTAGAAAAGCTGCTAGTCCGCATTAAGCAGCCTTCTCAATTTCATCTGATTCAAGTATATATACTCCATTCTTATTTTTTTCAGCGAGCTTGCTCATCGCAGCGGCTACTGAACTTGCTTTAATGCCTCGATACTTTCTCAAGCCTCCAACTAGCAGAAAGTGGAGCGGCGGCAGCAAGTAAGAGCTCAATTTTTCACCAAGCCGAAATTCCTTTCTATTACCGAGCAGAAGAGAAGGTCTTAGAATTGTCAGGGATGGATAACCGATATCTCGAAGGCTTGTTTCGAATTCTCCTTTGAGTTTGCTGTAGAATATTTTGGAGTTTATATCAGCTCCGATTGCACTGATTGCGAGGAGCTGTTTTGCCCCCATTTCAAATGCGAGACTGGCAATTTCTACAGGGTATTCTAAATCAATCTTTTTCATTTCTGCTTGGCTCCCGGCTTTTTTTATCGTTGTGCCGATACAGCAAAAAACATCATCAGCTGCAAATTCTTCTTTGTATGCTGCAAGATTACTGAAATCAACAACTACCTCCTTTATTAAAGGATGATTAAAGCTTTTTCTTCTTGTCAGGACTGTTACAGTGCTGTAGTTACTTTCCTCTGCAAGCAATTGCACAAGCTCCCTTCCGACAAGCCCTGTTGCTCCAATTACTAAAGCGTTTTTTTCCATTTCCATGTTCCTCTCTAATAAATTTTTACATATAGTATAGCAAATAAATTTAATCGTCTTTATGTCAGTCTCATGAAACTGAATATTTGCTTAAAGATTTTTTCGCACATAATGATATCGCCTAGAATAATTATACATTAAGGTCAAGAGTTGGATGAATAGTGTTTTTAGACGGGAGGGTTAGAAGTGTATAAATTGGAGGTTAAAAACAGCAGCAAGATCTTCAGAAAAGACAATAAAGAATTTTATGCATTAAAAGAGGCAAACCTGCAAATTCAAGAAGGAAGATTTGTCAGCATCATTGGTCCAAGCGGCTGTGGAAAATCGACGTTATTTAATATAATTGCCGGGTTAATCAAACCTTCCACGGGGGAGGTGCTGCTTGACGGTAACGATATTGTCGGAAAGAACGGCTATGTAGGTTATATGCTACAGAAGGATTTGCTGCTGCCTTGGAGGACGATAATGCATAATGTCATTTTAGGTTTGGAAATAAAGGGCATTTCAAAAAAAGAAGCAATCAGCCAGGCAGCGCCCCTTCTAGAAAGGTACGGATTAGGCGGGTTCGAAAATCATTATCCAGATGAACTTTCCGGGGGAATGAGGCAAAGAGCCGCATTACTCAGAACATTGCTATATGATCAGGACATCATTTTATTAGATGAACCTTTTGGTGCCCTTGATGCGCAAACAAGACTATTAATGCAAGAATGGCTTTTGCAAATATGGACCGATTTTAAAAAGACAATTCTTTTCATTACGCATGATATTGATGAGGCGATTTTTCTATCTGATGATATTTATATAATGTCCCAGAGACCTGGAACAATCAAGGAGAGGGTTACCGTCCCTCTAGCAAGACCAAGAAGTGCCCAAACCTTACTGAGCACTGAATTTATTGAATTAAAAGAGCATGTACTAAATACTCTTAAAACAGAAAAATAAAAGGAAAGGAGGAATCTTCATTGGCACAGCAGAATCAAAACCCCTTTCCGTATATAGAAGATGAAGAGAAATTAGCAAAAAGAAGAACACGCATTACTTTATACGGACAATGGGCTTTAGGAATATTGCTGATCGTGTTTTGGGAACTGTTTGCAAGATGGCAAATTATTGACTCTTATTATTGGAGCAGTCCATCAACTATATGGGGGACTGCATATACAGCATTTACAGAAGGAACTTTGCTTGAAGATTTAATTTATACGAGCGGGTCAACTGTACTCGGTTTTATCCTTGGAACCTTTATTGGAGCATTGCTTGGTTTATCCTTTTGGTGGTCTTATTATTACTCCCGAATTACAGAGCCGTATTTAATCGCTTTTAATGCTGTTCCAAAGCTTGCTCTTGCACCGGTTTTAGTTATTCTATTTGGAATTGGCTTCAGTTCTAAAGTAGTGCTTGCCTTCATGATGACGGTTATTGTTACTGCGCTGGCTGCCTACAGCGGTGTTAAAGCAGTTGATAAAGACTTGGAGAAGCTTATGTATTCACTTGGAGCTAAGCGTTGGCATGTATTCACAAAGGTTGTTATTCCAACAAGCATGCCATGGATTGTCAGTTCATTAAAGATTAATATTGCCCTTGCCTTGGCAGGCACCATTGTCGGTGAATTTATCAGCTCTAGACAAGGAATTGGCCGAATGATTCTTTATGCAGGGCAAATCATGAACATCAATCTCGTCTGGGTAGGAGTTGTTGTGTTGTCCTTGCTGTCAATTGTGATGTATTTCGCGACAGTTTGGGTGGAGAAGATACTGTTAAAGGGCAGGAATGCTCCATAAACAATGAAAACTAAAAAAGCGGAGAAGTAAGATTCGTGAATATAGACAAAGTCGCCTCCCATATATTTTACCGATGACCATCTGTTAATAGAACGATTATCAGCAACTATATTCCTATAGGTTTTCGGGAGATGGCTAATCGCAACTTAGAGAATAAAAGGGGGATTTATGGTGCGGAAAGGCAAACTGCTGCTGATTGCTTTATTAGGCCTTATGATGCTGCTTGCAGGCTGTGCTTCAAAAGATTCTGGTGGTGGAACAGAGGAAGGCTTAAAGAAGATTGTCATAGCCGAACCCGTTCATTTAATTGGTTATCTGCCTCTTTACTTAGCTATACAAGAGGGATACTTTGAGGAAGAGGGACTTGAAGTTGAAGTCATTACTGCAACAGGAGGAGCTCACGTTACATCCCTTGTAAGCGGAGATGCTTGGGGGAATATTGCCGGACCAGACTCGAACCAGATGGCGAACCCAGGAAGCTCTGATCCGATTCAAGGAGTCGTGAATGTCGTCAATCGGGCTAATGTTTATTTAATGGGCAGCTCTGATGAACAAATAGACAGTACAAATGAGGAAGAACTGGCAAGTTACTTGGAAGGAAAAACGATTGCCGCCGGCCGGTATGGCGGGAGCCCAAATCTTCTGACAAGATGGCTGCTGCTGGAGCTTGGCTTGAATCCCGATAAAGATGTAAAGCTGGAGGAGCCTGCTGATGCTAGTGCAGTTGTTTCACTTGTTGAATCAGGTCAGGCAGATATTGCTAATGGCGGAGAACCGCAAATAACAGAAGGCATTAATAAAGGGGTTTGGAATGAACCGTTTTATAGTTTTCCTAGTTTAGGAGACTATCCTTATTCTGTGATAAGTGTCAAAAAATCAACGATAGAGAATGAACCGGAAGTAGTGGAAAGTTTTGTAAAAGCGATGCTTAAAGGATTAAAGACAGTTGATGAAGATCACGATCTGGCAATGGAAGCATTGAAGAAAGAGTTTTCAACTACATCTGAGGAAAGCCTAAAAGCTTCCCTTGACCGTGCCTATGCAGATCAGTTGTGGAGCAAGGACGGCTTCATTAGTGAAGAAGCATTGGCAAAGCCTATGGATGTTGTTGAGAAAACAGGTGTATATAAAGAAGGCTATAAGTACGAGGAGCTTATAGATATGCAATTTGTCGAGAAGTTGTCGGAGTAGTTTTTAACAGGATAGAGATAAGGTCAGCCAGGTCTAATAAAGATCTGGCTTATTTTATATAACTAATCNGCTGTATAAAAGCGCTTTCATTATTGGCGGTTTTATGTCAAAATATATAACAGAGTTACATTAAGTTATAGTGTCCAAAAAATTTGGAGTAAAGGGGAACTAGAATGATTAAATTGCTTGTGAATGCAGATGATTTCGGTTTTTCCAGAGGTGTTAATTACGGGGTTCTTGATACTCACTTAAACGGTGTTGTCAATTCTGCAACAATGATGATGAATGCTGCAGGAACGGAGCATGCGCTTGAAATTGCTAAATCTACGCCTTCTTTAAAGGTGGGAGTCCATCTTGTTCTTACATGGGGAAAACCGCTTACTAGTGCTCCAAGTCTTATTGGTGAAGATGGTCTTTTCAAGAAGCAAAACGAAGTATATGGACATCCAGAGGAAATTTCGCATAAGGACCTTGAACGAGAATGGACTGCTCAAATAGAAAGGTTTTTGGATGCAGGCCTGCAGCCGACGCATTTTGACAGCCATCATCATGTTCATGGAATCGAGGAGCTTTATCCTGTCATAAAAAGACTGTCAGAAAAATATGATGTTCCTGTCCGGATTGCTGGTCCTCACTTTACAGATGTGAAAACTGTTACTAATATTTTAATTACTGACTTTTTTGGTGAGGGAGTTACAGATGATTACTTTGAAAAGCTCCAAGAAAGAGTAGAAGACGGTAAGACAGTGGAAGTGATGACACATCCAGCTTATTTGGATGCGAATCTGAAAAACGGTACCTCTTATTATAAGGAGAGACTGGAGGAGGCTAGAATTCTGTCTGAGGTAAAATTGCCAGAGAATATGAAATTACTTTAAGCTAAAATAACAAAATGAGCCTGGATACCGGCTCATTTTTTCATGCAGCAAGCTGGTCGAATTTCTAAATTATTCACAGCTATCTATAATTATAGTGTTGTTGTACATAACCTAATCCATATAGAATAGTAGAAAAGCAAACAAACAATTCCAAAGGAAGAAGGGAGCAAATAAATGCCTAATCAGCCATTAAATCCTTTCCGGCGGGAGATGTACGATTCTCTTGAAAGTTTTGTAGATCATGTCAGTGAATTGCTTGGATGCTCGATAACACTTGAAGATACCCATCATCGTGTTCTTGTATACAGCAGCCATGGTGAGGAAACGGATCCTGTCAGAATTTCTACAATTATTAGCAGGCGAGTTCCTGAGAAAGTGATAAACCGCTTGTGGAAAGACGGAGTCATACCTTGTCTCCTCCAAAGCAAAAAGCCAATCAGGATTGAAGGGAAGAAAGAGATTGGTCTTGGCAGCAGAGTGGCTGTTTCGATTTGGAGAGGAAATGAAGTCATTGGTTATATATGGGCGATAGAATGGAATCAGCCACTGACAGACAGTCAAATGGAAATATTACAAAATGCTGCGGCAGTCGGGAAACATCTTTTATCTCGGTTTGGGAAAAACAAAAGACCTTCATCCCAGGATGATCAGGAGTTCTTTTGGAAACTTCTTACTGGTCATGTGAGCGAACAGGAGGCCAACCAAAAGCTGCTAGAGTTAAATTACATAAGCAGTGAATTTACAATCATGGTTTTTAACTTTAAGGAAATTATCAGCAAGGAAATGGAAAAGCAAATCATTTATTTGCTCAAGGTAATGGATGATGTCAAAATCATTCTCTATACAATGGACGATCATGAACTTATTCTATTAGCAAGTACAGTCGACAAACAAGTCAACTCTGCTGCAATATTCAAGCAGTTCATTCGAAATTTTCCCAACAGCTTAGAGGAAAAGTTCCATATAGCAGATGTCTATGGAGGGTTTGGCAACATTTATTCTGATATGGGGCATGTACATAAATGTCTAAAGGAAGCAAAAAAAGTTGTCGAGGTTAAGGAGAAGTTTCCAGGTGAGGCACAGTCCTTTTTAGCTTATCAAGATTTAGGAGTCTATCAATTCATGGACGTATTGTTGGAAAAACGAATTCAGGATGGTTTTGACAATATGGCAATCAAAAGATTAAGTGAATATGATACTAGTCATAATACAGAGCTTTTAGTAACTTTGGAAGCCTTTTTGGATGAGAGCGAAAGCATGCAGAAAACAGCGGCAAAGCTTCATATCCATACTAATACACTAACATATCGATTAAAGCGGATTTCAGAAATAATGGAAGTCGATCTATCCATTCCTTCCCAAAAATTCATGCTGTATCTCGACTTGAAACTGCTGCGCTGGCAACAAGTATAAACCCCTGTACTAAGTTTTGTGAATTTTCACAAAGGCGCATTTTTATTTTTATCCTTTTCACCAAAGATTAATTTCGCAATTCGTCCTATTATAATTATAAGATAACTAACAATTGAGGTAAGAAAAACTAACAAGGGGTGGATTGAATTGATTATTGGTATTCCGAAAGAGATAAAAAACAATGAAAACAGGGTTGCGATTACTCCTTCTGGAGTCGCTTACTTAAAAAAAAGCGGACATGAAATCCTTGTTGAGACAACTGCAGGTTCAGGCAGCGGATTTACTGATGCAGAGTATACCGCAGCTGGTGCTAAAATCGCTGACACTGCAGCCGGAGTTTGGAATACATCTGAGATGATTATGAAAGTAAAGGAACCGCTGGAATCGGAGTACGGCTATTTCCGCAAAGGTCTCATTTTGTTTACCTATCTTCACTTGGCAGCAGAAAAGGAACTTGCTGCAGCATTGACAGAAAAGGGTGTAACAGGCATTGCGTATGAAACAATTGAAGTGAACGGCAAACTGCCGCTGCTGACACCAATGAGTGAGGTAGCGGGCAGAATGGCTGTTCAGATTGGTGCCCAGTTCCTTGAGAAGCCCCATGGCGGTAAAGGGATTCTGCTTGCCGGGGTGCCTGGTGTGAAGCGTGGTAATGTGACAATCATCGGAGGCGGTATTGTAGGTGCAAACGCTGCGAAAGTCGCAGTTGGTCTTGGTGCAAATGTAACGCTGCTGGACTTGAATCCTGAAAGATTAAGAGAATTGGATAATCAATTTGGGTCAAGCCTAAATACAGTTATGTCCAACCCTGCGAATATTGAAGCAGCTGTAGCGGAGTCTGATTTAGTAATCGGTGCTGTCCTTATCCCTGGTGCAAAAGCACCGAAGCTTGTGACAGAGGAAATGGTCAAAAAGATGGCTCCAGGCTCTGTCATTGTCGATGTGGCAATTGATCAAGGCGGAATCTTTGAGACAGTTGACCATATTACCACACATGATAATCCGACCTATGTGAAACATGGTGTGGTACACTATGCGGTTGCAAACATGCCAGGTGCAGTGCCGAGAACCTCGACTATCGCTTTGACAAATGTCACGGTGCCTTATGCCCTGCAAATTGCCAATCATGGAGCGGTTGGAGCAATCCAAAATAACTACGCAATAAAACAAGGCGTTAATACTTTCAATGGACATATAACTTATGCCCCTGTAGCCAAGGATCTTGGGTTTGAATATGTGCCTGTTCAAGAAGTGATTAATTCAATTCCTACTACTGCAGTTTAACAATATATATTAAATAGCCGGCTTTCCGAAATAAGGGAACCGGCCCTTTTTTATGGAGTTTGCTTACAGGTATATAAATTTTTCCAAAAAAATGAAACTTGTATCAAAATAGACTCGTATAACTATATGAACAAATATGGCGGGGTACATAGGAACTAATAAAAAGAGGGGAGTTTAACATGTCTCAATATTCGTTAGAGGTGAAAAATCTCACAAAGAAGATCAGAAGCAAAACGATTGTAAATAAGGTAAGTTTTGCGGTAGAAAAGGGCGAGATTTTCGGACTGCTCGGCCCGAATGGTGCGGGGAAAACTACTATCATCAGGATGATAGTCAGCTTAATTAACAGAACAGAAGGCGAGGTCGTCATTAACGGACATAATCTTGATGCATCCTTTTCTGACGCGATGAGCAGCTTAGGTGCTATCGTCGAAAATCCAGAATTCTATAAATATATGAGCGGCTACAAGAATTTGCGCCATTATGCACGAATGGCGAAAGGTGAAATTTCGGAAAACAGAATCGCAGAAGTAGTCAAGCTTGTTGGATTGGAAAATGCTATCCATCAAAAGGTTAAGACTTACTCTTTAGGAATGAGGCAGCGTCTTGGGGTTGCACAAGCGCTACTGCATAATCCTGCTATCTTAATACTTGATGAACCAACGAACGGACTTGATCCACAAGGGATAAGAGAGTTCCGTGATTATCTTCATGAGCTGGCGGCAACGGGAATATCCGTACTTGTATCTTCCCATTTACTGTCGGAAATGCAGCTCATGTGCCATCGCTTTGCAATCATTGAAAAAGGCCAGCTAATCCACATCTCTTCCATGGACGAAACATTTGCAGAGGGAGTGGATGAACAAAAAGAAGTGGCCTTTGAAATAGATGATGCTAATAGTGCGCTAGAACTGCTGAGAAGCAGCGCAGTGGCCTTTGAGGAGGTTTCGCTTAAAGGGGAACTGTTGACGGTGAAACTGTCGAAGTCTTCCATTCCATCTGTGAACAAACTATTTGTGGAAAGAGGACTGTCTGTGTACGGAATAAATGCGGCGAAAGCAACATTAGAAGACAGATTCTTAGAAATCACGAATAAAAAAGGAGAGGAAGCAAAACGATGATCGGGTTAGTCCAGAATGAACTGATAAAGATATTTGAAAAGAAGATGAGCTGGATTTTTGCAATCATACTTATCATTGGTCTTATAGGAGCTGCTGTGCTTGAGATGAAGCTCAGCCCTCAACAAACAGAAGACAATTGGAAGGTGCAGGTTCAATCAGAGATTGACAAGCTGGAGAAGAAGATGGAAAAGGCTCCAAGCTACGAAGATTTTGGAGAAGATGAATATCCGACAGAGGAAACGAAGGAGGATATTCAAATCCAAATCGATAGTTTTAATGGAAATTTAAATGATAATGTCAATCCATATACGACAAGCTGGTCTTATCTAGGTGATTATGGAATTGCACTGAAATCCCTTATTACACTTTTTGTGGTAATTGTTTGTGCAGGAAATATATCCTCTGAGTTTTCCGACGGCACAATTAAGCAGCTGTTGATTCGTCCCCATAGAAGATGGAAAATCTTGCTTTCGAAGTATATTGCACTTCTCATTTATTCAGCGTTTCTAATTGTTGTGCTAGCTGCAGTTAGTTATTTAGTGAGTATCACTTTCTTTGGAGTCGGAGCCTTTAATGAAAAAATATACTCAATCGACTTGACAGTTGTAAGTGGCGGAGTGTATTTTGTTAAGAATTTACTTTATTATTTGCCTGGTTTAATCATGGTCCTTACATTGGCATTTATGCTGTCCACACTGTTCAAGAACCAAGCAATCGCAGTTGGAATTGGCGTATTTGTACTGTTCTTTTCTTCAACTGCAGGTTTGATTATTGTCAGTCTTACAGAGAAATACGCATGGACAAAAGCGTTGATTTTCCCGCACTTAGATCAGACGGTTTTCATATTGCAGGATAAAATCTTAAATAATATTACGATGCCGATGTCACTGGGTATTCTGGGAGTTTACTACCTTATCTTTATGTTCATCACATTCTTCTTTTTCCAAAAAAGAGATATTAGCATTTAATGAAAAAACCGGAGAGGGCTGCTCTCCGGTTTTTTAGCTGTTTTTTTCTAAATAGTGAATAGCTCGTGTAAATCGTGCTAAGCCATCTGCAAGCTTTGACTGCGGGCAGCCTGCATTCATCCTCAAGAAGCCCTTTCCTTCTGCTCCGTAGGTTTCTCCAGCCATGATGGCCACTTTGCCTTCATGGATAAGTGCGTGCTGAATCTGTTCAGGGGTATATGGAATGGTTTCGATATTAATCCACGCCAAGTAAGTTGCCTCAGGTATTTGCAGCGTCGCTCCTAACTGGTTTTTTTCTAAATAGTCCTTTGTTAACAGCATATTTTCTTTAATATAGTCATTAAGCTGGTCAACCCAATTGCCGCATGATTGATAAGCTTCTATCGTTGCAGTTAACCCTAATATGCTTGTGGAAGAAAGGCCGTCCCGGTTTTTTAATGTTAAAAGAAATTCGTTCCTTATATTCTCACTCGGGATAATGGCGTAGGAACCAATCAGTCCTGGAATGTTGAACGTTTTACTGGAAGAGGTACATATGCATACATTTTCAAGCTCTGTTGCTTTGCTGATGATGGGAGTATGCTTATTAGGATGCATAACTATATCCATATGAATCTCATCGCTGATAATAAAAATATCGTACTGTCTGCAAAGATTGATTATGCGTTCAAGCTCTCCTTCTGTCCAAACTCTGCCTGTTGGATTGTGGGGGCTGCACAGCAAAAGCACTTTTGCCCTAGGGTGGGCAAGCTTTTGTTCTAAGTCAGCAAAATCAATTTGATATTTTCCGTCTTTTAGAACTAATGGATTTGCAGAAATCTGCCTGTTATTATCTGTAATCATCTTAAAAAAAGCATCATAGGCTGGAGTCTGCATCACAATATGATCTTCGTCAACTGTTAAAATATCAATTAATTTAGCAATCGTATAAATGACACTTGGGCTGTAAACAATCCAATCTTGTTGTGGTTCAGTGGCAAAACGTTCTCTATACCATTTTTGAACGGCTTCTTTAAATTCCTGATGATTCCATCTTGTATAGCCGAAGATGCCGTGCTCCAGCCGTTTGCTTAAAGCTTTGATTATCTCTGGCGGTGTTTGAAAGTCTGTATCGGAAATGGAAAATGGCAATAGGTCTGCTTCTCCAAATCTGTCTTCTATATAATCCCACTGTGTACAGTACGTACCAGTTCTTTTTGTTATACGATCAAAGGAATATGTCATAAACTGTACTACTCCATTTCTATTTCCAACGCATTTTTTAAAGAAGCTACTTGTGTACCGATAATGACCTGTAAATTATGATTATCCAGCTTCACTACTCCGAGTGCTCCACAATCCTTTAATTCCTTCTCATCAATTTTGTTCATATCATTGATTACAAGGCGGAGTCGGGTAATACAGTTATCGAGTGTTTGAAGATTATCCTTACCGCCTAAAGCCGCCAGGATTCTTTTGGCATCATACTTGCCTTTTTTCATGGAAGTTAACTCATCTTTCCCAATAGTTACGGCTTCATCCTCACGGCCAGGTGTCTTAAGATTGAACTTAATAATGGCATACCGGAAGATGAAATAGTAAACAGCGAACCAAACAGCGCCAACAATTAGAACGAGATACCACTTTGTATATGTCCCTTGCAGCACTCCAAAAATAATGAAGTCGAGAATGCCGCCGTCTGTATTCCCGATTACAACACCAAGCAAATTCATCGTCATAAACCCTAAACCTGTTAATATNACATGTATGCCGTAAAGGGCAGGAGCTAGGAAAAGAAACAGGAATTCAATCGGTTCTGTAATACCGGTTACAAATGTGGCAATTACACCAGATATTAATAGACCTTTAATCTTACTTCGTCTATTAGGAAGTGCAGTATGATAAATTGCCAGTGCTACTGCTGGTAAGCCGAACATGAAAGTTGGCATCTTTCCTTGCGACAGAAAAGCGGTCGCAGAAGGACTGATTGGAGAGCCGCTTTGCAGCTGTGCATAGAATATGTTCAAAGCTCCAGCTACTGTTTGCCCATCTACAATCTGGACACCTCCTGCTTCTGTAAATCGAATCATTGCGACGAGAATATGGTGCAGTCCGAATGGAAGCAATAAACGTTCGCCTGCTCCGAATATGAAAGGACCAAAGGCCCCAGAGCTTTGTATAAGCTGACCGATTCCAGTGATAGCGATTGCNAAAATTGGCCAAAAGATAGGNATCAGTATGCCGACAACAGCTAACGAGAGAGAGGTGATGATTGGTACAAATCTTGCTCCCCCGAAGAAGGCGAATGCATCTGGAAGCTGAATATTATAGAAACGGCTGTGCAATAAATGGACGATTACGCCGACAATTATTCCGCCGAGCACACCCATTTCAATTGTCTGTATTCCCATTACCATACCTTGCCCTGCTTCACGCAGTTTGTCTGCTGCAGCGAGCTGATCTGCCTCGGTTAAATAAAAATTAATAGATAAATGCATGATTACAAAGCCTACAAATCCAGAAAAGGCAGCAACCCCTTTTTCATACCGTGCTAGACCGAGGGGAATAGCAATTGCAAAGAGCACAGGCAGATAGGTAAAAGCAAAGCCCCCAATTGTAGACATAAATCTAAATATAGTTTGCAGGAAGCGGTTATCTAGAAAAGGAAGAGCATCAATCGTAGACGGACTCGTAAAGGAGCTGCCGATTCCTAGCATAAGTCCCATAAATGCAAGCAGTGCTACTGGGAGCATAAATGTCTTTCCGAGCCCTTGGAAAAATTCCCAAAAGCGTGATTTAGCATTTTTCATAGTCACTTACTCCTTTCTTGAACAAGTAATGTTTGTTTGTGTATAGAGTAACTGCCTATGACAGGAAGAACAATTGGTTTAGGGTGAAATGTAAGGGTATACAATTTTTGTATAGATATTTTTGAATAAAAAAAGCCACTAGGTTTATATCCTAGAAGCTTTCTGGTCAGGTTTGCCTGATTTTAATGCAGTAAGGATGATAAAGTCTAACAAAATACTTAATGGGAATCTTGAACTCATATCTAGATCACCAAGATAGCAGTTTTGGATTTGGGTTTGAAAAGTAATATCCGCTAAATCCTTCAGCCGGCTGCTTTTCCGTCCGACGATGGCAATCGTTTTTACTTCTCTTTCCTTTAGAATAGCAGCGAATTCGAGTATATGGGCGGTTTCGCCGCTGTACGAAACTAATATTGCTAAATCTTTATTGGACAACCCGTTTGCGACACATCTTAACTCGTCCCAGTCTTCCCTTGCATTGCAAATTATTCCTGCGAAGGTCAGTTTCCTGGCGGAATCAATGCAAGTTGGAAGGGATGCTCCTACTCCAAAGAATTCAATGAAATTACTTTCATGAATGAATTTTGCAGCTTTTTGGATATTCAGCTCATTAATATGTTCCAGTGTCCATTCCATTTCCTGTTTGATTCTGTCCATATGTGTCGTTAGGAAACTTGGCGGATGTTCCGCTGATTTATATATTTCTTGTTCGGAATCTTTATTTAGGCTGTATTTTAAATCTTGAAATCCGCTGAATCCCAACCGTTTACATGTTCTGCTTATCGTAGCTGTTGAAATGAATAAAGCTTTTGATAAATTATCCAAGCTGGAATCAGCTACCTGGTTTGGATTGGCAATTATATAGTCTAATACTTGTTTTTCTAATTCGCTGAGTTCGTCTTTAGATTGGCTAAGGCGCTTTAAGAGGATATTCAAATTTTTTCAGCTCCAGACTTTATTAAGAAGGGTAATAACTAGTCCTCTTTATTATAAGTCGATAAACGGCGAAAAAGTACTGCTACTTCTGCATTTTTGACTGAATATTGCCTCTGATATTTTGGGATTATCTCACTGCAGCTGGCTGCACCTCATCAGGAATAGGGCAGACATAGCCTTTTTCTCCGACTGTCTGAAGAAGTTCTTTTTTCGCTTCTATAAGGATTTCAGGCTCTTCAAGCAGTTTGACGGAGGTGAGGAAAAGAATCTTTGCAACCTGTAAAGTACCTTTATGGGCACTGCTTGATTTTCCTTGGGCCGTTAGCTGCCAAGTATGGAAAGGAGTTCCGATCGCGCAAGTAGTGACATTGCATTGAGCTGTCGGTGTCACCCAGCTTACATCGGCAACATCAGTAGAACCTGGCATAAGAGAGAGTGTTTTCTCATATGGAAAGACTTCCTCAAAAAGAGGGTTATCACTTTCGATAATGCCGGATAAAGGCTGATATGCTTCCCTCAATACTTCATCAGTTAAACTGGCTTGAATTTCTTTTGCAAACTGTTTCTCTTCTGCTGTAAACTTTGTCGGACCGACTTTAATCATCGCTTCTTGCATCACTAAATTAAGCGTGTTGCTTGGGATATAGTTGGAGCATGCCTTATCTATAACGACTTCGATTTCTGTTCCAGTCATTAAGGCTGCCCCTTTTGCTACATCCTTAACTCTTTCAAATAACTCCATAACCGTATCTGTTTTCGGGGCACGAATCAAATAGAGGACCTCCGCAAAGCCTTGTACAACATTTGGTGACAGGCCGCCTGAGTTAGTGATGGCATAATGAATGCGAGCCTGATCAATTATATGTTCTCTCATATAGTTAGACCCAATATTCATCAGCTCCACTGCGTCGAGAGCACTTCTTCCTAAGTGAGGAGAGCCGGCAGCATGTGCGCTTTTCCCTTTGAAGCGGAAGTAAACTTGGATATTGGCTAAGGAGCTCATGTTCATTACAGAAGTAGTGTCGTTTGGATGCCATGTTAACGCACAATCAACATCATTAAATGCTCCTGCCCTGACCATAAATGTTTTGCCTGATCCGCCTTCTTCTCCTGGGCATCCATAATAACGAATGGTGCAAGGAATATTATTTTCGACAACAAATTTCTTCAATGCAACAGCAGCAGCCATAGCGCCAGTGCCAAGCAAGTTATGGCCACATCCATGTCCATTGCCGTTTTGCACAAGGGGGCGCTCACTGGAAATCCCAGCTGCCTGACTCAAGCCTGATAAAGCATCAAATTCACCAAGGATAGCTATAACTGGTTTTCCTGAGCCAAATTCAGCAAAAAAGGCAGTTTCCATCCCGCCAATATTATCATGGATTATAAAGCCTTCTTCTTGAATTGCTGTCTTTAAATAAGAAGAGGATGCAAATTCCTCAAACCTTGTCTCAGGATGATCCCAGATAAAATCACTTATTTTACTCCACTTTGCTTTTGTTTCCTCTAAATATTCTGTAATCCAATATAAGTTATTCATCCAATAGCCTCCTCTTAAATAATAAAAAATTTTAAAAATTTTGACATTTACTTGCAGAAACTGCTCTCATCCATTAAAATAACGTTAGATTTCCTAACGCAATAAGGGGAGGTTAATGGCGGAAAATAAAAATCCATTACAAGCTAATGTAATAAGCACCTTGCCTGCAATGGATTGTATTTACAAAAAGCTTAACTGTTTTGGATGATACGAAGAATATCATGGGCATTATCTCCGGCAACTGCTGCGAAGCTTTCCCATACTTCATCACGAAGAAGGTCAATCTCGACAATTTTTTTTGCTAATTCGATTGCTTCTTTGCTGATCATTGCAAATAGCTCCTTTCAGTAAAAAAATTTACGTTCTCCTCCTGATTGTTCAAAAGGAAAAATAATTCAACCGACTATACATAATATTTTAAAAGATTTTTTCTTGGAAAACAGCTATATTGTCAGGTATTCTTACCTATTTTTTTATTTTTACGTTAGATTTTATGACAGGATACAATTAAATTCTGAATAATCGTATTATAATTACGATTAATGAGAGAAATTATTACTTCATGAGGTGAGATGATAATATGGATCATGAGCCATCCTATAAAAAAAGGAAAGTTATCACGATAGGTGTTGTTAGTGAACTGACTGGTTTAACGGAAAGACAAATTCGCTATTATGAACAAAGAAAGCTGATTTTTCCTGAAAGGCCAGAACGGGGAAACCGCAAGTATTCATTCTCGGATGTAGAGCGTTTAATTGAAATAGCTAACAAGCGGGAAGAGGGAGTAAGAACCCATGAAATACGCCAGGAAATAATTAAAAAAACCCGCGAAGAAGAAGAACGCAAAATAAAAAAACAAATGTTACGCGGCCAAATCAATGCACGATTTGGTATACAAAAAGACTAATAACTAAAACCAGACAGCTCGTTCACACGCTTAAATTGCTTCATTTTTTAATATTTGACCTCGGAATTTAAAGTCCTTTTTCTAAAGGGCTTTTTTACTTTGTCATCAAGCAGGTTGTTTAAAACAATGTTGTCTCTTATATTCTGCTATTGATTATAGGTGTTGCTGTCATTTAAACTTATAATGGTAATTTCATTTAACAGCTAAGAATGTTTATATAATGGAGAGTTGGCATGGACTATTTATCCAAAGAAAAAACGTATGAAATAATTGAAGTATGCTTGCTTGCCGGACGAATAATGCTCAAGAATGGAGCAGAAACATATCGGGTGGAAGATACGATGACACGCATCGCCAAAGCTTACGGAGTGGAAGACTCAGACAGCTTTGTAACACCTACTGGAATCATCTTTTCTTTAGAAGGGCGAGAACCGACAAAGACAAAGCTGATTCGGATTATCGATCGGACAACGAATTTGGAAAAGGTGCTAAAGGTTAATGATATTTCCAGAAAAATCAGCTCCGGCTATATCTCTCTGCAAGAAGCGTATCTTCTTTTAAAAGAGATTGATAAAGAAGGCCCAACATACACAATTTGGGTACAGGTTGTAGCTGCAGCAATAGCAAGCGGCTGTTTCCTTATTATGTTCCAAGGTATCTGGAATGACTTTTTGGCTGCTGTTATTGCAGGTGGAGCAGGTTTTTTATGTTCTGTTTATTTTCATCGAGTCGTGCAAATTAAGTTTTTTGCGGAATTTCTTGCATCGGTGTTGGTAGGACTAATTGCTTTTGGTGCTGTTTTTTTAGGGTTTGGTGTTGAAATAGACAAAATAATCATCGGTTCAGTCATGCCTCTTGTTCCTGGACTACTCATTACTAATGCGGTCAGGGATTTAATGGCAGGTCACTTAGTTTCAGGTATTTCAAAGGGAGCAGAAGCCTTTTTGACAGCTTTTGCGATTGGATCTGGAATTGCTGTTGTGTTTGTAGTATTTTAAGGAGAATTTAAATTATGTGGGAATTGTTAGAACAAGCAGTTACAAGCTTTATTGCATCCTTTGCTTTTGCGATGATTTTTCACACACCAAAACAATTGCTTGTGAGATGCGGGTTTGTCGGCATGTGCGGCTGGGTCGCTTATTGGGGCTCAGTCCATGTAAGTATAGATGAGGTTCCTGCGACGATTATTGGCGCATTTCTTGTTGCTGTTATGAGTCAAGTATTTGCAAGATGGTATAAAACACCGGTAATAATTTTTACAGTAGCCGGCATCATTCCACTTGTTCCTGGAGGAATGGCTTATAATGCAATGAGGAACTTTGTAGAAAATGATTATTACTATGCAGTCAGTCTTGCGGCAAAGGCGTTTCTATTATCGGGATCGATTGCAATTGGATTGATGTTTTCAGAAGTGATTAATCAGTTGTTATATAAAAGAAAAACAAGAAAAAGCAATGGGAGCATTTAAAATAAGTGCTTGCCATTGCTTTTTTTTATGTAACAAGATGTTCCTATAAAGTAACAAGTTCCATTCGGTGTGATTAAATACTAAATATGGAAGAAGTATTTACTATCATTCGCATGCATTGTAAGTTATAGAGGTAAAGCAAAAGGGAGCAATGCTATTTCCCTTCATCCCTGTCGATTAAGGAGGATTGCATATAGTCGAAGGTTTCTTTTCCTAACCGTTCAATTAAAAACATGACTGGTATTTGAGTCGTTAAATTGACGTTTCCTAAATATTCCGTCGTTATATAATACGCCAGGTTGTAGTCAGACATTTTGGCCAGTGAGCTGTCAGAGTGATTTGTCAAACTTACGATAATGCTTCCGTCTTGCTTGAGTCGATCCAGCTTTTCCATTGTTGACTTAGATTCGCCTGACACAGATAGCACAATTGTGACACTGTCGGTTATGTAGTGGCTGTAAATTGGGAAATACGGATCTTTAATATGAAGAGAAAATTTCTTAAGACCGGAGAAGAACCTTGCACCATATTCTGCAATAACGCCTGAGGTTCCTGCACCGATGAAAATGACGATTTTTGCCTTAGCGACAACTTCGGCTATTTCTTTAATTTTAGATTCATAGTTTGCTGAAAGTGTTCTTTCTACGAAATCGGAGACAGTCGTATATGTATTGTTAAGCCGATAAGTTTCTTCTTCTGCGAGATAATTTTTCAGCTGCACTTTGAATTCAGTAAAGCCGTCAAAGCCCAGTTTCTTGCAGAAACGAAGTATGGTGGTCGTGGAGACATGCGTTTCATTTGCGAGTTCTCGTATTCTCATATAGGTTACTTCCCGCGAATTCTTCATGATGTAATTGTATAGTTCGTATTCAAGATCGGAAAAAGTTCGAATCTGCTCATTTGTAAACACGTTAAACACATCCATTAAATAGATTTACTCCAACTTAGATAATCTCATTATAGCATCAACTAAAATTGAAAAGGGTTACAAATATAAAAATAAGAAAAGGGGCGTTTGTACATGAGCAACGGAATTAAAATTGTAACGATAGGCGGAGGTTCCAGCTACACACCTGAACTTGTCGAAGGATTTATTAAGAGATATGATTCGCTGCCAGTTCGCGAATTGTGGCTTGTTGATATACCCGAAGGAAAGGAAAAGCTTGAGATCGTTGGAAACTTGGCGAAACGTATGGTGAAAAAGGCTGGTTTACCAATAGAGGTCCATTTGACTCTTGACCGCAGAGAAGCGCTTAAAGATGCTGATTTCGTCACAACTCAATTTCGCGTCGGCTTGCTTGCAGCAAGAGCTAAGGACGAACGAATTCCTTTGAAATACAATGTTATTGGACAAGAAACAAACGGACCTGGTGGTCTTTTCAAAGGCTTGCGCACAATCCCTGTCATTCTGGATATTGTTAAAGACATGGAGGAGCTTTGCCCAAATGCTTGGCTCATCAACTTCACTAACCCTGCAGGAATGGTAACAGAAGCAGTGCTTCGCCACAGCAACTGGAGAAAAATTGTCGGTCTGTGCAATGTGCCGATTTCTATCCAAATGAGCGTAGCCAAGCTGTTGGAAGTAGAAGCTGATCGTGTTCATGTCGACTTCGCAGGGCTGAACCACATGGTATATGGTCTTCATGTGTATCTTGACGGAAAAGAAGTAACAAAAGAAGTGCTGGAAGAAATGACATCAGGCAAGCAAGCAAGTGCGACTATGCGTAATATTGCTGCAATTGACTGGGATCCAGATTTCATTAAGGCATTGGGAGCAATACCATGCGGATACCACCGCTACTACTACAAACAAGCCCAAATGCTTGAGCACGAGCATGAGGAAGCAGCAGAGCAAGGAACAAGAGCAGAAGTCGTGCAAAAGCTGGAAAAAGAGCTGTTTGAGCTTTACAAAGATGAAAATCTGTCTATTAAACCGCCGCAGCTTGAAAAACGCGGAGGTGCATACTACAGTGATGCAGCTTGTAGCCTGATTGATTCCATGTACAATGACAAACGAGATATCCAGCCTGTTAACACAATTAATAATGGGGCAATTGCCAGCATTCCTGATGAATCGGCTGTAGAAATCAGTAGTGTTATCACAAAAGACGGTCCTAAACCAATCTCGATTGGAGATCTTCCAGTACCTGTAAGAGGCTTAGTGCAACAAATCAAGTCCTTTGAAAGAGTTGCAGCAGAGGCTGCGGTAACAGGCGACTACAATACAGCATTGCTTGCTATGACAATCAACCCATTATTGCCATCAGATAAAGTGGCTAAAGAAATTCTTAATGAAATGCTAGAAGCACATAAAGAGCATTTACCGCAATTCTTTAAAGAAGATAAGGTTCTATCTTAATTATCTGGAGATAAAGAGCCAGTGAGATTGAGTTTTCAGATTCAACTTGTTTAAAATAAGGAGATTGATTGGAGCTGAGGGGAAGACTCCTACGGGATTAGCGAGACAGCCGAAGACGCTGAAAGCGCTTAGCACCGGCGCAGGGTACCCCCTGGAGCATAAATCAATATTTTCCTTTATTAAAAAATAAGTTTTCTGCAGTTTGAGAGGAGTGTCTTCATTGACACTCCTCCTTTTTTTAGAAAAACAAAAGAGAACTATATTACTAGGTTTTTGTGTAAAAAAAAGGGAGAATATGTCCTATTTACTATAATATTCATAGGAAAATAAATGCATTTATGGTCGAAAGTTGGCTTTATCCTTTATTTGGATACTAAAATGTGGTAATTAATATATAGATGTTTTATTTTCATTAGCTACATAGTAATAAAGAATGATAGCTAAAATTTTTTTTTAAAGGAGAGAGTAAAAATGGCAGGAATCATTCGAGTAACTCCTGAAGAGCTTATTAGCATGTCAAACCGTTATGCAAACGAGGGAAGTCAAGTTGGTGAACAAGTCACTCGTTTGGATCAAATGATCCAAGAATTGGAAAGCGTTTGGGAAGGTCAATCAAGCCAAGCATTCAGCGAGCAATACCAATCACTTCGCCCTTCATTCCTTAAAATGCAGCAATTGCTAGAGGATATCTCCTCACAATTGAACAGCACAGCAAAAGCACTTGAAGATGCTGATGCTCAAATTGCCAATCAAATTCGCGGGTAAGTGTCTGAACTTAATATCGTTAGAGCTTCTTCATGTAGAATCATGATGGGTGACGAAATAGCGGATGAGGCTGTCAAAAAGCCGTGTGTATTTTAATAAATGAACTAAACCCTAGGAGGAGCGCTTTTTTTATGGAGCGCTCCTTTAAATTTTGAGGTGGAAAAAAATGTATATAGAAGTTACGGTCGATTTGCAAAAATACAATCGAGAAAAAATCGACTTACGCTTATCTGACTATTACACAATAAAAAAACTGATCGATTTATCGTGGCAGGTTTCTCATATAGACACTAATCCTCGATCAGGATATTGGGTGCGGGTAAAAAACAAACAGAAGGTATACCCTGGAAATCAGCGCCTTGCAGATGCAGGAATTACTACTGGAGATATTATTGAAATTTTATGAGGGTGGTATAGAAGATGCCTCAAACTGACCATACATATTTAGAAAAAAAGTTAGATGCACTGGTTAAAAAGGATAAAAATCACCTATCGTTTATCTTTCAAATTGAAAAGATAAAGATGGATAATAAAAGAGAAGTGCTAATACTGAAGGATATGGAGAAACAGCTTTCTAAAGAAATTAATGTGGAAGAAGATGCTCTCCATATAAATATTGAGATTCCAAGCTCTTATCAATATGGTACATCCATTCAAAGATTACCGAAGAAGGACAGATTAAAAATCATCTATCAATTGATTCATAAAGTAAAGGACCATCGCATCTCCAGGCTCCATCTTTTTATTAGTCCAGAGAACATTGTGGTGGATCAAGGACTAACTCCTTATTTCCTGCATTATGGAGTAAAAGAAAGCCTGCCTCCTTACGAAAGAAATGAGGTTGAACTATGGCTAGAGCTGAAAGCACTGGCTGCTTCCTGGGTTGATGTCTCCCGTTCATTTGAGGATTATCTTCAGTATGAGAAGACGTTGGAACTAAGTGAAGATAGCAAAAAAGTGCTGGAGGCGGAGTCTTTTGATTCCCTGTTAGCAGTAATTGATGATTTTATTAAGAAGGAAAAGGATTCTTCATCTCTGTATATAGAAGTGACAAAAAAGAAATGGAAATGGTTTCGTAATAGTTTGATTGCTGTGAGTGTTCTGCTTGTACCAGCCATTATATATTCCTTTTATTCTATCTTTTTCCTGCAGCCGAAGCAGTCCAAGATTATTACGGCACAAGAACAATTTTTGTCCAGCTCTTACAGTGATGTCATTAATACACTCCAGCCTTATAAAATCGATGAATTGCCAAAGGTTGCTAAATATGAACTGGCAACGGCCTATATATCGAATGAAAATCTCACAGATGAGCAAAAGCAATTTGTTCGCAATACCGTTACGCTTCAATCTGATGCTAAGTATTTAGATTATTGGATACAGATTGGAAGAGGAGAGGGAGAAGAAGCCTTGAAAACGGCTAGATTTTTAGAAGAAACAGACCTTATTGTCTTTGCCCTCATTAATTACCGGGAAAATATTTCTGGAGATGAATCGATGGACAGCGAGGAACGTCAGCAAAAAATGGATGAAATCGATCGGGAGATTAAGGAATACGAGCAAGAAGAAGACAGTGAAACTTAATCGTTTATCGTATTTACGTCAGCGATTAAAGAGGGGATAACAAGATGTACACATTATTTGTATTTCATGATGATACGTACGAAAAAGCCTATCTGAAAAAGGATGGGGAAATAACAATCGGAACAGCAGTCGATAATGGTATTACCATAACTGCAGGAGACTGGGCTGGCCAGCTGACTGTTGCAGTTGATAAAACGGGGAAGGCTGTCTGTCAGGATGGCAAGGAAACAGTTGAGCTNAAGGANCAGGTACAGCACTCTGTAAAAGCAGGGNCTGCAATCATTAACCTAATTTTGACAAAAAACTATCCTGATACAANATTCTATATNGGAAATCGAAANGAAATTCGTTTTGCGGTGAATGTGGANGAAGGCAAGGCTGAGTCAGAATTCTGGCTGTTCCAGGAAAAGGACGAGCTGTCAGCAGGCTTTATGCTCAATTTTTATGACAGACCATCAGTTAAGAAGGGCAATTCTTATTTATTTCTGAATGGCCATTTGCTCACCTCAGACAGTGAACTGGTACTCGGGGATATCCTCTTGTGGAATGGTATGGAAATTACTTATTTAGAAGAAGATCTTCTTGCTGTTGCAAGTTCTAAAAGGTTTGGAACCGAGTTGGAGGAAATCAAACCCCATCAGTCTGAAATGCAAAAGCGCTATCCTTTGTACAGACGGACGCCGCGAATGGTTTATGAGCTTCCGAAGGAGAAGGTTCAACTCACATTCCCAGGACAAGAGGCCCAGCATACGAAGCGCCCTTTATGGCTGATTATCCTTCCGCCATTAATGATGCTTATTGTAATGGGGATTGTAGCGTTGTTCATTCCTAGAGGAATATTTATCGTCGTTTCTCTTGTTATGTTTGCGACAACTCTATTTACCTCTACCTTCCAATATTTTAAAGATAAAGGAAATCGCAAAGAATGGGAGCTTAGAAGACGTCGCATTTATACGAACTATTTGGAAGAAAAGCGTGAGGAGCTCCATTTGCTTGCAGAAAAGCAGCGTGAAGTGCTCCACTACCATTTTCCTTCTTATGAACGGATGAAATATATGGTTTCGGAAGTATCAGACAGAATATGGGAACGGACATTAACGAGTCAGGATTTCCTGCAGTTCCGCATTGGTACTGGTAAAGTTCCTGCCAGTTACAAAATTGATGTAAGCTCACAAGATATGTCCAACAGGGAAATGGATGAACTGATGGAAGCATCAAGACGTCTTGAAAAAAACTATCAGGAGCTTGAGCCGCTGCCAATCACCGTCGACCTTTCAAAAGGTGCAATTGGATTGATCGGGAAGGAAGCAGTGCTGAAAAGGGAACTACACCAGCTGGTTGGTCAACTGGCGTTCTTCCACAGCTATCATGATGTCCGCTTCATTTTTATCTTTGATGAAAAGGAGTACAGCACATGGGAGTGGATGAAATGGCTTCCGCACTTTCAACTTCCTAATTCTCATGCAAAGGGCATGATTTATAACGAAAGCACGAGAGATCAGCTTCTGAGCTCAATCTATGAAATGATTCGGGAAAGAGACTTGGAGGAGGATAAAGAGAAGCTCCTGTTCTCTCCACACTATATTTTTATTATTGCAAACCAGCAGCTTATATCGGAGCATGTCATCCTAGAATATTTAGAGGGTGAGCACAAGCAGCTTGGCATCTCTGTCATCTTTGCCTCAGAAGCTAAAGAGAGCTTTTCTGATAATATTCATACACTTGTCCGTTATATCAACACATCTCAAGGAGATATTCTCATGCAGGATAAAAAGGCAGTCGAAATTCCTTTCAGTCTTGATGCCCATCGGTATGAGGATAATGAATATTTTGCGAGGATGTTAAGGACGCTGAATCATCAGGTTGGTGTGACAAACTCCATTCCAGAGAGCGTGTCTTTTTTGGAAATGCTGCAATATAAGGATGTTAAAGAGATTCCAATCGAAGAATACTGGCAAAATAACCAGTCAGCAAAGTCCCTTGCTGTACCAATCGGTCTCAAAGGAAAAACAGATCTAGTCCGCTTGAATCTTCATGAAAAAGCACACGGCCCTCATGGATTATTAGCAGGGACTACTGGGTCGGGGAAAAGTGAATTCTTGCAAACATACATTTTGTCATTGGCTGTGCACTTCCATCCCCATGAAGTTGCTTTCCTGCTGATTGACTATAAAGGCGGGGGCATGGCACAGCCATTCAAGAATATGCCCCATCTGCTTGGCACAATCACAAATATTGAAGGTAGCAAAAACTTCAGCCAGCGCGCACTTGCTTCTATTAAAAGTGAGCTTAAACGGCGCCAGCGGCTTTTTGACCAATATGAGGTTAATCATATTAATGATTATACCCGNCTGTATAAACAAAATAAAACTACTGAACCGCTGCCGCATCTCTTCCTTATTTCNGATGAGTTTGCTGAATTAAAAAGTGAACAGCCTGATTTCATTCAGGAGCTAGTCAGTGCTGCCAGAATTGGGCGAAGCCTTGGTGTCCATCTTATTTTGGCTACGCAAAAGCCTGGCGGAATCATCGATGCCCAAATTTGGAGCAATGCCCGCTTCCGGATTGCGTTAAAGGTGCAAAATGCAGAGGACAGCAGGGAAATCCTTAAAAATGGTGATGCTTCCGGCATTACTGTTACAGGAAGAGGTTATTTGCAGGTTGGCAATAATGAGGTGTATGAGCTTTTCCAATCTGCATGGAGCGGAGCAGCTTATAAAGATGAAGTTTCTCTTAATGAGGATGAAGTGGCTCTTGTTACAGATTTAGGACTAGTACCTTTATCGGAGCTTTCCTCACAAGAAGCAATTGGAAAAGAGTCTGTAACAGAAATGGAAGCAGTTGTTGAAGAGATTGAAGCAGTCCATCATAAACTNGGGCTGNAAAAAATAGNCAGNCCATGGCTGCCGCCTTTATCACCACGTATATACAGACCTGATATCGCCGAAGAAAAAGAGGAGAAAAAGGTCTTGTTGGCAATGGTTGATGAGCCTGAAAAACAAAGCCAGTCTCCGTATATGTATGAATGGATAGAGGATGGCAATATCGGAGTCTTCGGATCTTCAGGCTATGGAAAAACACAGACGATGATTACCTTGTTGATGGGAATTGCTGCTGATGCAAGCCCAGAAGAAGCTCATTTTTATCTGCTTGATTTCGGTAATGGCGGTTTGATGCCATTGAGGCAGCTTCCTCACACGGCAGACTATTTTTTAATAGACGAACAGCGCAAAACGAATAAGTTCGTTGCCATTATTAAAAGTGAGATGGCAAAAAGAAAGAGATTATTCCAGCAGATGGAGGTAAGCTCTATCAAGATGTACAATACCCTTGCGGCAGAATCGCTGCCACTCTGGTTCATCGTCATTGATAATTATGATGTTGTTAAAGACGAAATGCATGACTTTGAGGCGCAAATGAACCAATTCGCAAGGGATGGTCAATCTCTTGGTATTTATATGATTTTCAGTGCAACAAGAGTTAATTCCATCCGTCAGACATTAATGAACAATCTCAGAACGAAGATTGTCCATTACTTGATGGATAACACGGAAGCATATTCGATTCTAGGCAGGGTACCATTCGAGCCTGAGCCAATACCAGGAAGAGCAATAATCAAAAAAGATTCNGCCTTCTTCTCTCAAGTCGTATTACCAAACATCGGAATCAATGAATATGAACAGCTCCGATTGCTAAAAGAAGATATTGATGCTTTAAAACATAAGTATATGGAATTCGATAAGCCAAAAGCAGTGCCTATGCTGCCTTCTGAATTAAATAATAAGCAATTCTATTTGTATGTGAAGGAACAGCAGCAAGGCTTGATTCCAATTGGTTTAGAAGAGGAGCTTGTCGAGCCTGTCAGCATAAACTTTGCTAAGATAAACCACTGCTTAATCTTAGGTCAGGCGCAGAAGGGCAAAACAAACGTTATGCAGCTTATCTTAAACCAAGCTTTAAATGACACCACAGAAAAGCCAGCCATCTTTGATTCAATTGACAGAAGCTTGTCACATGTTGGGGATAAGGACAGGGTCAGCTTTATCGATGATAAGGAAATGGTTTCTGCATGGATCGAAAATGTCGAGAATACCTTAAAGCAGCGAGAATCAGATTACGCAGAGGCTGTACGCAGCGGCAGGATGCCAGAGAAGCATCCGCACATTTATATGTTTATAGATGGATACGGCAGGTTTTTACAGCAAGTTGACAACCGCATCCAAGAAAATATTGTCCGTCTCATGAAGAATTACAGCCATCTTGGTTTCCATATCGTTGTATCTGGAACAAACAATGAGCTGACAAAAGGCTATGACCCATTGACATTGGAATTGAAACAAGTCCGCCAGGCACTTGTCTTAATGAAGAAGTCAGAGCAAACTTTGTTCACCCTTGCTTATGACAGACAAGAGCAGGAAGTGCAGCCAGGGTTCGGCTATTATGTGGAAAATGGCAAAGAAAAGAGAATCCAGATTCCGTTGATGCTAGTGGAAAGGAAGGTGAGCCTATAGTGAAGGGCTTTCCTATATGGAAAATAATTATCGCGTTAGTTGTCATTATCGGAGCTCCATTGTTGTTTTTTAAGGCAATTGGTGAAAATCCGCTCAAAGAGAAAGAGAACGCGACAAAATCAATAGCAATTGTAAATGAAGATGTTGGCGTACAAGGGGAGGAAGAGGTTCGCTTAGGCGAAAGTGCTGCAAGTATATTAGCGAAAGACTCTTCTTATAACTGGAGTGTTGTTGGCAGAAGTGCCGGTGAAAGCGGGCTGCGCAACAATAAATATGATGCTGTCATTTACATTCCATCCGACTTTTCTAAAAAAGTAATGGATTATGAGAATTCCAACCCAGCTAAGGTAACTTTTGATTATAAGCTGCAAGCACAATTAAATGCTGTTAACACAGAAAAAGTAAAACTGGAAATTGAAAAAGCAACAAAGCGGACAAATCAGCGCGTCTCCTCTTTATATTGGAGCTATGTTGCAACAGACATGAACTCTGTTAAAAAGGAGTTCGACCAAATCCTGCAAAAGGAGCTTGACTTCCAAAGTACGATGCTTGCCTTTTATAAGCCGAGCTCAAAGGATTTGACAGATCAGATAAAAGAACAGCAAGCAATGCTAAATAATATTAAGAGTTCCTTCGGGCAAGTTGCTGACCAGGGAACTGATCAGGAGGCTACAGCTGATTCCTTTTCAGAGGACTTAACCGGCTTTGTTGATAATGTAAAAGCATATGAAAAATATCAACAAGAGCAGCAACAGCTCCTTGCAAGCATTCAAGAGGATGCTGTTTCAAATATAAGCACAGCAACGGAAAGTCAAAAATCACCATATTTGCAGACGCAAAGTTTGTTAAATGAAAATGAACAAACAGTATTACAGCAAATGGCTGACTTAAACAGCCAGCTGCAGACAAATGAAAGCCTGCTATTGCAGACAAAGCAAGAGCGGGTTGATACAGTCGGAAGCCAGCTGCTTTCCTACAATCAGTATCAAAGCAATCTATTAGACTACTATCAGCAGTTAGATAATACAAAAACACTTAACTCTTTACAAAATAAGATAATAGCTGCTAAGCAAGGTTTGTCAGAAGGAGAAGAAGTGTTGCTGCCGGAAGACCCGCCTGAAAATCCAGAAGTGCCTGACGAGATGACAGAGGAAGATGGCACGGATAATCCAGGAACAGAGCCTGAAGAAGGAACGGGAGAAGAAGATTCGGATAGTGAAGAACCTGCTGATGGTAGCGGTGAAGCAATTACAGCCACAATGGAACAAGATGGGAATAACGGAAACGAACAAACAGGTGAAGAACAGGAACAACAGCCTGGCGGTTCGAATGAAGCAGGTAATGAACAAAAGGAATTAGAAGATATACATGCTGCTTTGCAAAGCCTTGAGGAACAATTGGCAAGCATGGCAGGGAGCACTTCCAGTGAAGAAATGGCAAAAGCTGTTGAACAGCTGACGGCTATTAATGAGCGGGTGCAGAAAGTGAGCGAAAGTCTAAAGGCAAGCGGCAATAACCAGGAAGGTTATGTCAAAGGACTACTTGCTCAAATTGAGGAATTAACAAGTCAGCTCGACAATAACACAACAAGCTTATCAGAGCTGGAAACGAAGAATGAAGAATTAAATAAACAACTTGAAGAGCTGACGAAACAAAAAGAAAGATTAATAGATTATGCAGAGGATTTAACAGAAGTAAATGACCAGCTGAGAGATCAGCTGTCACAATATGCTGATAATATGACAGCAATATTGGATGTGATTGAAGAGAAGGAACAATCTATTCTATCATCTGAAGCCCTTTCTACAGAACGTAAACAGGAACTGGAAGACTGGTTTGATAAAGATATCGAAACTGGCAAAGTGGTTGACCTCCTTTATTACTATGCTTTCTTAAACGAGTATGAGGGCACATTGTCGAGCATGCTCGGCCAGAATCCAGTAAAAGAAGAAATCATGGCAAATGAAGATTTCCTTAAGCAGATTCAGACGATCTTCCAGGTAACAGATGAGGAAAACGGCTATTGGAATCAGCTAGAGCAGGAAACACCAACAATGCGTGACGGGTTAACTGCATTAAACGATAGGTTTACGATGTTTATGGCAGATTACAAAAAATCAATGGATGAAAACCAAAGCATTCTGTTAGACAGCTTCACTTCCATGCATGAGGATGCTAACAGACTAATGGAGCAAATTCAGCAGCCAGTTCAAAACGAGGCTGGCAATTTAAGTGCCGAAGCAAACGGGACTGGTGTTGCAACAAGCTATAAGCTTATCCAAGAGCAAATGAGCTCCTTCCATAATGGTCTCANGGATGCAAGTGAAAGCCAGGATGCAATTATTGACTACACAAATGAACTGCATCAAGAAGTTTCAGCTGTTCAGACAGATGCAGATGTGCTGAACAATAAATGGTCAACGAATGTTAAGTCGACACAGCTAATAAGAGATGACGTTTTCTCCGTGCTTGGTAATGCCTTTGTTGATGATCAATCAAACGGTGTTGTTTATGACTTCCTATCAAGTCCGCTACAGCTGACTGCAGGAACTTCTGAGAAGGTTGAAACAAATACAGTGCCGCCAGTGGTCGTGTTATTTATCGTATTATTAAGCAGTCTGTTAATCGGCTATACAACCTACTATTTCAACAGTCTGCCATATTGGGTGAGAGCAGCACTGTTCTTGCTTGTTAATACGCTCGTCGGCTTTATCATCAGCCTTTACGGTCTGAAAATATATCAGCTGGCAGAGCAGGCAACAATGGAATGGACTTTGTTCACTATCTTACTGCTAATGGTAAGCTCAGGGCTGATTACAGTAGCATTCTCACTGCACCGCCTTGTCGGTCTGTTTGTAACCGCAGGTATGATTGCATTATATGTCACACCATTGCTGGCATTGAGCACACCTAACTTTAAATTCACTGATCCGATGAGTAACGTGTATATTTCGATCCAGTACAGTACAGAATCGTTATTTACTCCTGCTGCTATCATCCTAGTGTTTGCATTGCTGCTTCTTATAGTTATGCAAGTGCTGATTGAACGGTATCGAGGTTCTTCAGGTAGCATAGAGCATGAGGTGGGAGCCAATGAGACGATGTAAATGGATTATTTATTTGGTTGTTTGTTTCATGGGAATAAATGTTTATTTTTACAATGAAGATGTAAAAAAAGCATATGCAGAGACAAATACAAATATTGATGAATTGGCACCAAATGATTATCAAGGTAAATCAACCGACAAGAATACTGACTTGCTCGATGAGGATGCTTCCTCTGTGAGCAAGTCTGAAATTCCAGAAGAACAAAAGCAGCTGACATTTGACGGTGAAAAGACTTTTTCTGCTGATGAAGTCAAAGAGAAGCTTTTCCAAAAAGCAGCCACAAACAAGATAGAACAAAATGCGGAACAGCTTGGATTGTTTGCAGGGGATGAAGAGATAAGCCAAGGGGGAGCTTCAGAAGAGACATTGCCTGATGCCACCTCCTCTTTATCCTTATTTTTAGGCATTTTGATTGCTGTCTGTATCGTTCTGCTTGGCATCGTTTTAACTGTTTTCTATCGGACAGCAAAACAAGGGGAAAGGAAGGGGCGCTAATTATGAGTCTTTCTAGTATACTCGCAAACCTAAGCGGCGATGTAAGCGGCAAAATAGGTAATATTGAACGGGACATTCAAAGGTTAAAATCAGCTAAACAAAAAGTGGAGAACGAGCAGGATACAATGCTTCAGGAAATTAGGCAGCTAAAAAAACCTGATTTGGACAAAAATTGGGTTGGCTCGAGAGCAGATGAGTTTGACGAAAAGCGGGACGATGTATATCGGACGATGAGTGATATCGGTAACGGGGATTATGACGACTACCAAAGCTCAATCCAAAGTAAAATCAACCTCCTGAAAATAGAAAAAACCAGTCTCCAAGGTATCGGAGGTCTAGTTGGGGAAGCCCACAAACTTTTACAGCTTGGTGAAGAAGTGTACGATGATGTCGCAGACAAAATATCTGAGATTAAAAGGATGTTGTGATTATGGCTACGATTAAACTAAACCATGCAAATGCTATCAGNAAACTAAGTAATGCAGAACAGGCGGTGCACAGCCTTGATATGAGCAGTGCACCGATAAGCAAACTGAAGGACAACAAGCTTGATTTCACTTCGGAATGGAAAGAAAGAGAAGAAAGAATCGAGAGCTTAATAGAGGAATACAAAAAGATTGTTCTCAAGAATGTGGCCGATACGAAGGACAATATTGACGCATTGAAGGAACAAGATGAAGCGATTACCAGGTAAAGGGTGATGTCAGTGAAGGTTTTAGATGGAGAGAGCCTGCGTGTAACAATGGAGTCGAGAGCTCAACACTATTCATCNATACGAGAACAGTTTGTACAGCTTCGTAAAGCCTTTCAGGATATCGTTGACTTAGACGAGTTTGAAGGACAAGGTGCAGATGCAATCAAAGGATTTTATAGAGGACAAATAGAAGTAACAGAAGCATGGCAGCGACTGATAGANAGGCAAATTGCCTTTTTTGAAGGTGTGCAAGGCAAGCTGGAGGATAAGAACTTAAGCGGAAATACAAGAGTTGAAACGGGATTTCTTGAAGAGGAGCTCATTCATAAAGAGCGGCAGGCAGATGAAATGGTTAGTGAGCAGCGCAAAGCTCTCCAGAATATTTTCGCAGAGATCGAGGATCTTGTATCCCTCGATCCTTTTTCTAGAGACCAGTTCGACAGCGGGATGGTGGAAGCTAGAAAGAAAAGGACCGATACACTGGAGGCCGTCGAGCAGACCGACCAGGAATTATTCGAAGAGTATCTCTCCTCAGAGGGTGAAGAATTCTATGCAGCAGCTCTTTTCCGTGCCCTCCTTGATGCTACAAAACAAGGCAGCAATATTTCGCCGATTCATTTCAACGCTACAGCCTATCACACTAGCGATGCGTATCAGCGCAAAGTCGATGCAGAAGCACAAACCGATGCTTATCTCAGCTTCAAAAAAGAGGAAAAAGAAGCGAGAGAAATAGCAAACCGTCCATGGTATGAAGATTTATGGGAAGGAACCAAAACCTTTGCAGGTGAATTCTCCGGCTATTATGATTATCTCAGGGCAAAAGACGGCGTCGATCCCGTCACAGGAGAAGAGCTCTCAGCCGGCCAGCGTGTCGCCGCAGGAGCCATGGCAGCTGCAGGGTTTATCCCAATAGTCGGCTGGGCAGGACGAGCCATCAAAGGCGGAAAGGGCATCTACTCCGCCACAAAAGCCCTCAGCGCCGCCGATCACGCCCTCGACGCCTACAAAAGTGCTAATGCCTTCTCAGCACTGGAGAAAACTGAAATGGGCCTTTATGGTCTCATCGCAGCAAACGGCCTATCTGAATACATGACAGGCAAAGACATGTTCGGCAACGAGCTCACTGACGAGCAAAGGCATGCAAGCCTTGCCCAAGGGGTTTTTGCAGGGCTGCCGTTTGTGCCAAGTATGGCGAGGGAAGCTGCCAGTATGGGGAAAGGCTGGCTTGGTGATGTCAAACAGCATCTAAGCGTTTCACCAAAACTAGTGACAGAAAACGGAATTGTACACGTCGATGATGCTGTGAAAGCGGACAGTAAGGTAGTAGAGCCTGTCAGCCGGGAGAAGGACGAGGCTTTGAGTTTGTTATCTGGGCGCAGTGACGTTAGTAAAGGTATTAATGATGATCTAAGAAGTTCAGATGAGGGCTTTGTAAGAGTATTAGAAGAGGTACTCCAAAAACATTCTATAACTGTTGATGAATTTAATGAATTAAGATTAAAACCTGTTGGTAGTCTTACTCTAGAAGAAATAGGTAAAGCTAAAGAAATCCGTCGGGAGGTTCCACCGATTACTAGGGATACTATGATGCAAAAAATACTGCCACCAAGCGCAAAAGGTTGGTTATTCCAACCTCCGCAAGACGGGGGTCAGATTAAATTAGGCGGATTTTTAGCAAAAGTATCAGATACACAGGATTTGGATAGGTATGACAAAATTTTTGAAGGACTTCGATTAGATTATAAAGGTACAACAGAATGGCCCAACGAATATTTAACATCAGATTCTGCATTGGCGATAAGATTTAAGGCTCTCAAACCAGAAGCTTATAAAATACCGTTTGGTGGTAACGATGAAGCAGCAGCATCTATTATGGTTAAAGATGATCATGAAAACGACTTTATTAGAGAAGTGCAGGGGGACCCCTTTACTGGGAACGGGTTTACGAAAAGTGAAAGTCATATAGTACCTGAATATGTAAGCCTCAGTAAAGTTGATTTGGATGATGGAGTAGAGCTTTATGAAATTAACAATGAAGGAGAAAAGTTGATAGCTATTTATAGTGAAGAGGATAGGAAATTTATTAGTATAATAAAGAGGTGATAAAATGCGTAGTGGAAAAAGAGCCGTATATAAAGGGCATGAGTATGAATATATTACAAAAGATGAAATGGTATATAAATTGTTTGTAAGAGAATCAAACATAGCACCAGAGGGTTTTGAGTTAAATGAAAAGGGAAACTATCAAAAGTTTGTCAAGCGAGATGAAATTGATGAGCTATACTATATAGATCAGTATGCAAAGTATAAAGGGCACAGCTTCCCAATCTGGGAAATGGAAGAAGACCGATTGTTACTAGGTGAAGGAGATTCCTTTATTGCTAAAGAAGTTGGATTTCCCCCTTCAGAATTACCTTGGGANAGAGGACTTTATAAAGAGTGGGTTTCAAAAAAGGATATAGAAGATATGTGGGAAGTAAGGACTCCTCTCTAACTAATAATCACAATAAAGCACTTAGTTGTCTCGTTAACAATTAAGTGCTTTTTCTTTAATATTTAAGTGATAT
>Ga0058696_1000012_pt1 | contig 74845 bp, 71 predicted proteins | sample AgamicMgSfrz_FD_55077 | JGI IMG/M metagenome (GOLD analysis project Ga0058696, IMG submission 55077) | Agave microbial communities from Guanajuato, Mexico - Mg.Sf.rz | ecosystem: Host-associated > Plants > Phyllosphere > Phylloplane/Leaf | place: Guanajuato, Mexico | collected 2012-05-30 | reverse complement strand
TTTTTTTGTTTATGGAAATCTTACTTCTGCTAATAAAGCTCTGTTCCCATTTATTATTGCATGTACTTGTGTTTTTTTGAACCATTTCCACATAAAATATCAGAAATAAATAATACTCTATCCTCTTCTAATCACAATTTTCCGAATGGCATTGATTTTCTCTCTTTACTGTGTAAAAGTAAAGAGTATAAATAGAGGAGGACGGTTCGTAAACATGAATAATAAGAAAATTAGTTTCATTGGCAGCGGCAAAATGGCCCAGGCTATTTTTGGCGGCATGCTGAAATCAGGATTCACAAGACATGAGGATTTGATTGCGAGTGCTAAAACAGCTGCTACTTCAGAAATGATCTCTAAGCAATATGAGATCAAAACAACAATGGATAATAAGGTCGCAGCATCATACGGAGATATTGTCGTTCTTGCGGTGAAGCCATATTTATATACAGAGGTATTACAGGAAATCAAAAGTTCTTTACAGGAGAATGCTATCATCGTAACGATTGCAGCAGGTGTTGATCTTTCTTATATGGAGGAGCAACTATCGGCAAAAAGCAAGATTATTAGAACAATGCCAAACACCCCATCCCTTGTAGGTGAAGGAATGAGTGTTGTCTGCCCGAATGAAAATGTCACAGATGAAGAATTGCAGTATATTGTAGAGCTGTTTTCTTCCTTCGGCAAAGTAGAAGTGATGGAAGAGCGCTTGATGGATGCTATTCCTGCTATCAGCGGGTCCTCCCCTGCATATGCCTTCCTTTTTATTGAGGCATTGGCTGATGGCGGTGTTAGAAGCGGGATACCGAGGGAAACATCATATCGGCTTGCTGCTCAGGCTTTATTAGGTGCAGCAAAAATGGTCTTGGAAACAGGCAAACATCCGGGCGTATTGAAGGATGAAGTATGTACACCTGGCGGGACAACAATTGAAGCGATAGCTACCTTAGAGCAAATGCAGTTCAGGGGGGCGGTTATGGCTGCTATGGACAGGTGCACTCAAAAAAATAAAGAATTGCAGAAGAAATAAATGATGGTTCGTTCGAAATAGGTAATAGGTTGTTCTTGTTAGAGAACAAATGAATAAAAATGCTGAGGTTATGAGTCTTTTATAATACCTCGGCATTTTTTTGTGTGCAAAAATAGGTCGTTAATCCTTTGAATTTTCCATATTTCAGCCTTTAAAGTTATAATTCGATTCTGTATAATAAACATTAATCATTATCAACAATATTAAAATTACTAGCTTATTTATGAAAATAATAGACCATTTGGACCGCGAAGAAAGACAGCTTTTATTTGGGCACTTAAGCTGTTTGGAGCGACTAGTGCAACCGGCCGTTATTCATGAGTTTGGCTGGTTTTTTTTTTGCTTTGAGGGGAAAGCTAACCAGATAAAATATAGAGATTTATCGCATTTGTAAGGGATTATTTTAAAGAGGTGTGGCAAATGATTTTTGATAAATATAAAGGCATATTGATTAAGAAAATGAAGGATCAGCTTACAAGTTGGTTTGATAATACTGAACAAACAATGATTGAAAATAGGGATGTTTACAGGTTTTTGCATTCAATTAAAGGGACGTCTGGCACATTAGAGCTTGATTTGCTTTGCAGCATTTCCTCAGACCTGTTGTCAAAGGTCGAGAATAGAAAAAGCTCGTGGTCCATTCAGGAATTAAGGGATTTCTTGAGCGGGCTTATGGAAATCAGTTATGAATATGAGCATTTTCATGAGGAAATAGGCAAGTCTCCAGCTTTAAGAGATGGCGATGCACCGCTGATTCAAATTATTGATGATGATATTTCTTTGCTTATTTTTCTAAAGGATAAGCTCGAGAGCAAAGGGTGGATGGTTATCGCGAACACGACGGCTGATAAGGCAATAGAGCAGTATTATAATATGCATCCTGATTGCATCATCATTGATATAAACCTTCAGGAACAATCTGGTTTTGATGTACTCAGTGTTATTCAAAATCATACAAACAGGGCGTTTATCCCGAAAATAATGTGCAGCAATAAAACAGACAGAGACACAAGAATCGCAGCTTATAGAAATGGTGCAGATGATTTTATTGAGAAACCGATTGATATGGAAGAATTCTTAATTCGAGTGGAACGTCATTTGGAAAGAAAAAAGATTTTCGATCAATCAGTATTGGTAGATGAATTAACCCAAGTTTATAACCGCAAATTTCTTAATGATTCTTACAATCGCTTTATAAGTGATATGGGGAGGCTTAATGCGAACGGAACAATCGCTGTAATTGATATCGATTATTTTAAACGAGTCAATGATACATATGGGCATATTGTCGGTGACAAGGTACTGATGGAATTCGCTCAATTCCTAAAAAAGAGTATTAGAAGTACGGATACATTATTTCGTTATGGCGGTGAGGAATTTGTCATCCTGTTTCAAAGAGCAACAGAAACGGAAATAAAAGAGGTACTAGAGCGGATGCTTAGTAAATTCTCGCAAGTTGAATTTACAGACGGAAAGAAAACCTTCAACCTTACATTTTCGGCAGGGGTTTATCGAATTGAGAATATGGAAATTGGTCTTCAGACAGCAATTAAAACAGCGGATGAAGCTTTATATATGGCCAAGGAGAATGGAAGAGCAAGGGTTGAAACAGCTAATAAACTCAAAATTTCAAAAGCGACAAAGCTTTTGAATGTATCGATTGTTGATGATGATGCGCTGATCCGCTCGATTTTAATTAATATTTTCAGTTCATTGGAGCTTGATAATATTTCCCTTGATGTGAAAGCGTATGAGGACGGAATGCAGTTCCTTGATTCTGACAGGTTGACACAAAACGGCGTTCACTTCTTAATTCTTGATGGCATCATGCCAGTTATGGATGGTCTGGAGATATTGCAAATCGTGAAAAAATCCCAGCACCGTAACAATGTTAATGTACTTATGCTGACAGGCAGAAAAAGTGAAAATGATATTGCAGAAGCATTGAAGCTTGGCGCGGACGATTATGTAACAAAACCTTTCAGCCTGACAGAACTTCAGGCAAGGATTGTCCGCCTCATTAAAAGGATGGTTTAAATTGGCAAAGGAAATAATTTTATTAGTTGTTATTGCAGTCGGTTCAATCAGTATCTTGCTTGTGCTCCTTGCTTATTTGGTGGTAAGAAAGCTCCTGGAAAACAGCAGGCGGCAGCAAATAAATGAATGGAAGGAAAATACAGCTCAGGATGTTTTCTTGTTTTTACAGGATAAAAGCCATGAGCTTTCCTTTTCCGCCGATTCAAACATTGAAAGAGAAGCCCTTGAAGAACTCCTTACCAAGTATACCGATATACTCGAAGGCGATCAGGAAAAGGAGAGTTTAAGAATTCTTGCTGCAGCTAACCTGACAGATTACTATCGGAAAAATTTAAATGCACGAAAATGGAGCACTCGAATGAACACGCTGTATCATATTGAGAACTTCCACCTTTTGGAGCTTAAAGAGGAGTTGATTAGACTTGCAAAGAATGGAGCTAAGCAGTCTAAGGAGGAAAAAATCCAGATATACCGGATTCTCGCGTCATTTCAATATACTGGTATTTTTATGCTTATCAATCAGCAGGAGTATTTGGCAGAAAAAGATTACCGAAGCATTTTGACGAGACTAGAATCTCATATTTTTGACGAAATGATCGAGCAGTTCGAAGATTGTGTGGAAGAACTGAAGCTGGCAATTCTTGATGTGATGGGTGTTAAGAAGGATTTAGAACATATTTATTTTTTGGAAAAGATCTTTCAAACGTATGAAGGAGAGCTTAGACTAAGGGCTTTAAAAGCTATTTCTAATATAGGCATTGTGCCTAATATTGATAAGTATCTTCCTTTATGCCAGTCAAGTGTATGGCAGGAAAGAATGATGGCAGCAAGGCTGATGGGCTTTATTAAACAAGAGACCGCCTTGAATCTGTTAAAGGAATTGCTGCAGGATCAGTCATGGTTCGTAAGATCTCAGGCAGCAGAATCAATTATGAAATTCAAGGAAGGTACAAAAGTGCTGGAAGATGTACTTCAGCATTCAAAAGACGCCTTTGCTCGGGATATGGCCTGGGAGTGGGTCAATAAAGGCATTATAAAAGGGGCTAATTAAGTTGGTTTTAGAATGGTGGACGAATGCTGTATTGTTTTTTGGCGGCTTTATTTCTATATATATGATTATTATCATCACATTTTACACAGCTATTCTTATCGTATCAATGGTGCAGCTTAGAAGGGAATATCAGCTTAACAGGGAACAATCGTTTGAGGATATTGCTGACGGGCTTTACACGAAGCCTGTTTCGATAATTGTACCTGCATATAATGAAGAAGCAGGTATCATTCCTAGTGTCCGATCGTTATTGAGCATTAATTATCCTCAGTATGAAATCATTGTCGTCAATGACGGCTCTAAGGACCAAACTTTGCAAAAAATGATTGAGTATTATGATATGGAAGAGGTTCAAAAGGTTGTCCGCAAACAGGTGGAGACGAAACCAATCAAGGCTATTTACCAATCTAAACTTTTGCCGAGGCTCTTCCTTATAGATAAAGATAACGGCGGCAAGGCAGATGCTTTAAATGTAGGATTGAACTTTTCCAACTATCCTTATATATGCTCACTCGACGGCGACTCTGTCTTGGAGAGTGATGCTTTCTTAAAGGTAATGAAGCCGATTATGGACAGCAATGAAGAGGTGGTTGCTTCAGGAGGAAGCATTCGAATTGCGAATGGCTGTAAGATTAAGGACGGTAATATACTGGAGATCGGTTTATCGAATCATCCCCTAGTTATTATGCAAATCATTGAATATTTAAGAGCTTTTTTAATGGGAAGAATAGGTCTCAGCAGGCATAATTTGCTGTTAATCATCTCAGGTGCCTTCGGTGTATTCTCGAAACAATGGGTTATTAAGGCTGGAGGTTACCAAACAAATACAGTTGGTGAGGATATGGAACTTGTCGTCCGTATTCACCGGATACTGAAGGAATCAAAGGTCAATAAAAGAATTGTCTATGTACCTGACCCAGTATGCTGGACAGAGGTTCCAGAAGATATTAAGTTCCTCAGGAGACAGAGAAGAAGATGGCATAGAGGTTTGTTTGAAAGTCTCTGGAATCACCGAAAGCTGACATTTAATCCGAAGTATGGAAGCATTGGAATGATTTCCTTTCCTTATTTTTGGCTGATTGAGTTTTTAGGTCCAATCGTAGAAATATTAGGATATATCTATACAATTATTGCTATATTCTTTGGTGGTATCTATCTGGAATTTGCAATATTAATATTTTTGCTTTCTTGTATTTATGGATCCATTTTTTCAATGGCAGCGGTATTGCTGGAGGAATGGAGTCTCCGCAAGTACCCAAAGGTGTCCCATTTACTGAAGCTATTTTTCTTTTCATTGACAGAATCGCTATGGTACAGACCGCTGACGGTTTTTTGGCGTTGTGAAGGGATTTGGCAGCTCATTAAAGGTGAAAAATCGTGGGGAGACATGAGTCGTAAAGGAGTATCTAAATGAGAAGAAGGAATACATTGCTTTTTTTTCTGTTTGTCATAATTGGGATTGCGGTTATACTAAGTCCTTTTTGGCTGTGGCAGTTTAAAGGNGCGAAGGAACTGAATGTGCTGATTATGGATAAGACTGTTCCTGATCAGACATACAGGGAGCATAACGGTCTTGTCTACATCTTAAACAATCAGAAATATTTAAAGGAAAACAAAGACAAATACTATAGTCAAAGTGATTATAAAGGATTTAAACCGAGCGGAGACAACAGTTATAAAATCAGCGAGCTTCCTGACGATTTAAGTGATTATGACGTGCTGTATTTGACAGACCAATACGGAGTCTACGAAGAAGAGTTTTATGGAAGCAATAACCTTGGAGAAAGATCGGATAAATTATACGGTGGATTGGAAATAGAGGATGTTGAAAAAATAGAGAATACTCTTTTCCAATCCGATAATAAAACCCTTATTGCTGAATTTAATACTTTTGCAAGTCCTACAAGTGATGAGGCAAGGGAGAAAATCACCAATTTGCTAAACGTATCATGGAGCGGGTGGATCGGCAGACATTTCGACGACCTTGATGGTGATGAGGTTCCTATATGGGTAAAGGATAACTATAAAGACCAAGGTGGTAAAGAATGGAGTTTTACAGGCTCAGGCCTTGTTTTAATCAATAAAGATGATTATATTGTCGTCTTAAATAATAAGGACTTAACTGATACTGGTGTGGGATTTTCTACTACGGAAAAAGGGCAATCCGTTTTAAAGGAAAAACTGACTTCCGACTATGATTACTGGTTCGATATTATAGAAGCAAAAGATCAAAAAGAGGTGCTGGCACAATACAAGCTTCCGGTTTCTAAGTCTGGTAAAGAAAAGCTGGAAGGGTACGGGATTCCAAGCACTTTCCCTGCAATTGTGCAAAATGCCAATTCTCAATATACTTCGTATTATTTTGCAGGTGATTATGCTGACGAAGCAGAGGTTCCAAGCCTATATCAAACAGTCGGGTTTGATTTGTGGAAAAGATATGTCACATACAGGAATTCTTTTTACTGGAACACCTACGTGCCGATTATGAAGAGCTTATTGAAGGAAGGTGTTCACAATCAAGCTGAAGGCAGTAATGTAGAGACTGTTAAAGTTGACGGAATGCAAACCAACAGCCGGACAAATGATGAATATATTCAAGTCCAAAAGGATGGAAAATGGGAAGATCTTGTAATTAAAGGCGTAAATATGGGTATTTCCAAGCCAGGCTCCTTCCCAGGTGAAACATCTATTACAAAGGATGAGTATTACCGCTGGTTTAAAGATATCGGTGCCATGCATGCTAATACAATCAGGGTATATACACTGCATCCGCCAGGGTTTTATCAAGCGTTGTATGAATACAATCAAAGTGCAAAAGAGCCCCTTTATCTTATCCATGGATCTTGGATCAATGAGGATGTTCTTACAGAAAAGCAGGATGCTTATTCTGATGAAGTGAAAGCAGATGCGCAGTTAGAAATCAAAAATATGATTGACATTATTCATGGAAATGCTGATTTGCCGGAAAGGACGGGGCATGCTTCAGGAAAATATGAGTATGATGTTTCCAAATATGTGCTTGGATTTATGCTAGGAACAGAGTGGGACCCTGATGTTGTCAATCATACAGACGAAGAGCATAGTGGACTAAAACAATATAAAGGCACTTATTTTGAGACAAAAGATGCTTCGCCGTTTGAGATCTGGCTTGCACAATTAATGGATTATGCAGCAGATTATGAGGCTAATCAATACAAGTGGCAGCATACGATGAGCTTCACGAACTGGGTGACAACAGACTTGCTTGACCATCCTGCAGAGCCGGATGAGGATGAAGACAAGGCAGTAGTTGATCCAAACCATATCACAAAAACAGATGATTTCCATGCTGGACTGTTTGCAGCTTATCATGTTTATCCATACTATCCAGACTTCTTGAATTATGAAAAAAGCTATGCAACATACAAGAATAAACAAGGGGAGCAAAGCAATTATGCAGCTTATTTAAATCAACTGCGAAAGGTTCATGACATGCCAGTGGTAGTCGCTGAGTTCGGAGTGCCAGCATCGCGGGGCAAAACGCATGAAAATGTCAATGGCATGAATCAAGGCTTTATTTCGGAAGAGGAACAAGGAAATATGGATGCGAGCCTGTACCAGATGATAATCGATGAGAAATATGCAGGCGGGCTTGTATTCACATGGCAGGATGAATGGTTTAAGCGAACATGGAACACGATGGATTACGATAATCCGAACAGAAGACCATTTTGGTCCAATATCCAGACAAATGAGCAGCATTTTGGTCTGTTAAGCTTCGATCCGGGGAAATATGAACCAACCATTTATATTGATGGAAGCACTGAAGATTGGAATAAGCTGAATGTATCACCGTTATATATTGCCAAAAGGGGCGAAAGTGATATTCAAGATGTNAGTGTCACGTCAGATGAACAGCAAATCAGCTTTAAAATGACTTATAACGAACCCGTTGATTTAACTAAGGACCACACGTATCTTCTATTAGATACAATTGCAGATCAAGGTCAAATGACCACAGTTCTTGATGGCGAGGAAAAAGTCAATACAGACTTCGGTGTTGATTTTACTGTTAAGATTGGGGAAAAGGATGATTCACATGTCCTTATTGACAGCTACTATGATTCTTATTACTTCCATTATGGTCACTTGCTGAACATGATTAAAAAAGAAAGTTATGCAAATAAGAAGAATAACGGAGTATATCACCCGATCAGGCTTGCTCTTAATAAAGAGTTGGAAATACAAGGAGAAAAAATTCCGTTTAATGCTTATGAAACAGGAAAATTATTATACGGAAACGGAAATCCAGCAAGTAAAAGTTTCAACAGTCTGACCGATATTAGTGTTAGTGAAGATAAGAAGACAATTGAACTTCGTTTACCGTGGGGTTTATTAAATGTTAAAGATCCAAGTCAGAAGGAAATTATCGCAGATATGTGGAAGAAGGGCATGGAAGGCAGTGAAACAATCGACGGCATTCGTTTTGCAGTCGTAATGGAAAAAGACAATAAAATTGTTCAAACATTGCCTGAAAGAGGCGATGACAAAACCATTCAACAAGTAGATACAAAGCTGTTTGAATGGGAAACCTGGGAAGATCCAGCCTATCATGAACGATTAAAACAATCCTATTATATACTGCAAGACGCCTTCTCCAAAATAGGGAATTAGGGGAGAGAGTAATATGAAAAAAATATTATTGGCTGAAGATGAAGAGGTCTTAAGAATGCTGATAGTAGACACACTCGAAGATGAAGATTATGAAGTGGATGAAGCTCCTGATGGGGAGGAGGCTCTCCAGCTTATCGCAAAAAATGACTATGACCTGTTAATCCTCGATTATATGATGCCAATTATGACAGGTTTGGAAGTAATTCAAAAGGTAAGAGCTGATAAAGAAAAAAAGAGTCTGAAAATATTGATGCTGTCAGCAAAAAACCAGACAACGGAACAAAACTATATATTGGAAGCTGGAGCTGATTATTTTATGGCGAAGCCTTTCAGTCCACTTGCGCTTCTTGACAAGGTAGGGGATATTCTTGATGAAGATTAATTCCTATATAAGAAAAAGCATATCAAGGCAGTTTATGGCCTTAATATGCTTTTTCATTCTATTATTTACCTTAGGCGGACTAGTATTAGTTTATTTGCAAGATTCCGTAAACAATGAATATGTTGAAAACCGGGAAGAGCTTGTTGAAAAGCAGGCGCTAGTCAGACAGATTGAAACAAGGCTGAACGATGCTATGTTTAATGTGAGAGGGTATTTTGCCTTCGAAAATGAAACCTTGAAAGATTCTGCAGAAAGTCAGCAGGCTGAGATTGAAAAGTTAATAAAGCAATTTGATGCAAGGCTTACAACAGAGGAAGATACATTTTTCTCAACAGAACTATCGTCGTTTTACCGGTTTTATTTTAATGAAACAATGCCAACTGCAATGGCCTATTTTGAAAGCGGAGATACAGAGGAAGTTGCTGCTATCGCCAATAATGGCGCCACTGAACGAATTAATTCTTTTCAAGGAGAAATGGCTGACTATCTCCAGTCCGTTTCGAACTCGCTGAGCGGCGAGGTAAGCAAGCTGACAACTCATATCGCCATACTGCAAGTTGGTTTTCTTGTCTATATTATTCTAGTTCTTATCGCAGTATTGCTTATCGGCAGAGTGATGGTTAAGAGGATTGGAAAACCATTAACTGATTTTGCTATTGCAGCAAACGAAGTAGCAAAAGGTAATGAAGCGGAAATCAAACTAGATAAGAAAAGGCAGGACGAACTGGCAACATTATCTTTTGCATTTGAGCGGATGTATGCGAGCATACAAGAGAAAGAACAAGACTTGCTTGCACAAAATGAAGAGCTTGTCGCACAGCAGGATGAACTGCAGGCACAGCAGTTTGAGTTGGAAAAGGTGCTTGAGACAGTTCAATCAAATAAAGATGCTTTATTGCGCAGGAATAAGCTCATTAACGGTCTTTCCAGCTCGCTTGATAAGCAGGAGGTATTAGAAAGCATCATCAGCAACATGTGTGATGTTATCAAGGCAGACAGAGGAATTATCGTAGAGGCAGCCAGCGGAGATTTTGCTGCATTTGGAATATCAAATGAGGGAGCAGAGCAATTCAAGAAGCATCTTCATACTGGTATGTATCATCGTCTTGAAAAGGAAAAAATCGCCTTTACGATAGTCAGAGATCTAGATGTGTCGGAAAAGGGCTACCATCTTGAAACAGGAAGAGTACATGATCTTTATATACCAATCTTGTCCACAACTGGCAATATAACAGCTATCATGATGTTAAGCAGGTTTGCTTGCGGCTTTACAGAAAATGAAATGGAAGAATTCATCACATTGGCTAAACAGATTGGGATATCATTGGATAAGATTCACTTATTCGAGCAAACAGAGAAAGACAGATTGCTAAATACCGATATTCTAAACAATGTTCAAGAAGGTATTCAATTAATAAGTCCTGANGGAGATATCATCCATGCTAACAGCAAGTTCTATGAAATCATGTCAGGCAAGGAAGANCTCGACATATTTGTCGGCCAAAAATGGCGAGAATGGACAGGGCAGCTGAAGGAAAAGTTGAAGGATACGGATGATTTGATTGCTTATATTAAGCAATCAATGAAGGATTCCACCACAGATTCGGTCACATATAAAGTGAAGGAAAATAAGATAGTTAAAGTTTATAGTGAACATTTATACAGAGGTGACGAAAAATTCGGGACAGTTCTTGTATATAGAGATATTACGGTGGAATATGAAGTCGATAGGATGAAATCCGAGTTCGTCAGCACAGTCAGCCATGAGCTGCGTACACCGCTTGCAAGTATTTTAGGCTTTACGGAGCTTATTATTAATCGTGACTTAAAACCAGATAAACAGAAGAAATATTTAAACACCATTTATGGGGAAGCGAAAAGATTAACAGCTTTGATTAATGACTTCCTTGATGTACAGCGTATGGAGGCAGGGAAGCAGACATATGAGAAGAAGTATATTGAAGTCCTTCCAATTATGGAAAGAGTTGTGGAAAATCAAGAGGTCAACGTAATAAAACACCAAATAAACATTCACAATAACGAAAAAAATATATTCATACTTGGAGATAGGTCTAAACTTGAACAGGCTTTCACAAATATTGTGAGCAATGCCATTAAATATTCTCCTGATGGTGGAAATATTGACATCAGTTTTTATCAGGAAGGCGGCATGCTGAAAGTAGCTGTGAAAGATGAAGGGTTAGGAATTCCAGAGTCAGCCCGTGATAAACTGTTTACAAAGTTCTATAGAATTGATAATTCTGACCGCCGTAAGATTGGCGGAACTGGGCTTGGTCTTGCCATTGTAAAGGAAATCATGTCAGCCCATGAAGGAGACATTACAATAGTATCTGAATATGGAAAAGGTAGCACCTTCATTATGAGCTTCCCGATTGTTGAGTGGAATATGGAAACATCGGAGAAGGATGCAGTCGCAGATGAAAAGGTCCGTTATAAAGTCATGGTGGTAGAAGATGATTACAGCTTGGCTGAACTGATTATTCAAGAACTGCAGGAAAGTGGCTTCCAGGTTTACTATTCTAAAAACGGAATGGAAGGAATCAGGAAAATGGAGGAAGTACAGCCAGATGCGCTAGTACTTGACATTATGCTTGAAGACAGCAGGATGGACGGATGGGATATCATGAAAGCAATGAAAGATTCTGAGTATCTAAAAAACATTCCAATTGTCGTTTCCACTGCCTTGGATGAGAAGGAAAAGGGAATTGCGCTTGGTGCGATTGACTATTTAGTAAAACCTTATCCGCCAAGTCAGCTTTCCCGAGCGATAATGCAAACTTTGCTGAAAATGGGAAAAGTCGGGCAAGTGCTTATTCCAGAAGAACAATAAACTTTACGAAACCTGCACATCTTGTAAGTGCAGGTTTTTTTTCAGGGCTTAAACAATTTTCATTTTTTTAGTAAGCAATGTAGTGAAAATAGCTACAGAGATAATGGTTAAAAACGAAGCGGCTAAAATAGGAAGGCCAACAATCTTTAATCCGCCTAACAGGACGAGACCATCAATAATAAAGATGATAAAGCCGACAGGGAATTTGAATATACTTGAGAGCATTTGGGCAAGCATGTCCGTTCCGCCTGTACTTGTGTCGAACCTAAGCATGATGCCAATGCCGATTCCAATGATACTGCCGCCAATAACTGAGCTAATCACAATATTGGTGGAAAATGTTTCGCGCATAAACGAACAGATATCAATCATGCCAGAAGATATTAAAAATCCCAGTAAACCATAGGCGATATATTTCTTATTATAAAACCATATAATTACATAAATCGGGATGCTGATAAGTATCATTGACAAGCCTGTTGGGATATCATAATGATAATGCAGGATGAGTCCAATGCCAATAAGACCCCCATCTAGAAGATGATGAGGGACTAAAAATCCATTAACACCAATTCCAATTAGAAGACTTCCAATTAATATCGCACTGATTTTTTCTGCCATTTTAATCACCCTAACTGCGTTCATACTAATAGTAATATATATGGACGAGTTAATTGAAATAGAAGGGGAACTTTGGTACAAGTTATAGGAAACACATTGAAATCCCCATTGAAAATTTCGGTAATGCTTGGTATTTTATAGGTGACCGTTAGACAAAATTGTATGGGAGTAAGAGAACGAATGGGAAATATAAAAAAAATTGCTGAATTATCAGGAGTGTCTGTTACAACCGTATCAAGAGTATTGAATAATCATCCTTATGTAAAAGAAGACAAGAGAAAAGCAGTCTTAGAAACGATTGATAAATTAAATTACAGCCAAAACTTGAATGCTGTCCATCTGTCACGGGGGAAAACAAGCATGATTGGTGTGATGGTGCCTTATATTACTGTTCCTTATTATGGAAGCCTGCTCGATGGTATCGCTGAGGAAGCACTGAATAATAATTACAGCATCAACTTGTTCCAGACAAACTATGATGTGAATAAAGAAAAGGAAGCACTCGAAAAATTAAAAAGCAAACAAGTGGATGGGATGATTATCTGTTCCCATACTTCCAATATGGATATTATCCGTAAATATGCAAGTGACCATCCGGTAATTGTCTGTGAAAAGGTAACAGAGGAAAATATCGCTGCTGTCTATATTGATCATTACAGTGCGTTCAGACAAGGATTAGACTTTTTATATGCCAATGGATACAAAAGGATAGGATACTGTGTTAATAGGGCGACAAGCGCGAACAGCAGGTTGAGAGAAAGAGCCTTTTATGAAGGCTTGTGTGAATTAGGATTGGCAGCAGAAAAAGAATGGATTTTTGACAGCTGCTTAACAATAGAAGATGGTAAAAATGTCGTCAAGGAGCTTATGGAATTAAAGAAAAAACCTGATGCTTTGCTTGTATCAAGCGATCAAGTAGCTGCAGGCATTATGACAGAAGCAAGAAAGCAGCAGTTAAACATTCCAGAGGATTTAGCGTTATTAAGCTATGATAATCATCCAATTTCCGAAGCCCTCGAACTGACGACGATGGATTTGCCGATTGTCGAAATGGGAAGGCGTTCCTTCCAGCTTTTTCAGCAGCTTCAAGATAAGAAGCAAGAAACTCCGGTTGAACTGAAAGCAAAACTTGTCGTCCGATCAACCGTATAGAAAAAGAGGTCCAAAATTGGACCTCTTTTTTATAGGAACAGATTCAAAACATAATAACATAATGCCGCAACAGTTGCGGAAATCGGAAGTGTGATGACCCAAGTGATCAGCATTCTTTGAGCTGTACCCCATTTTACCCCTTTAAGACGGTGTGATGCACCTACTCCCAGGATAGAAGAAGAGATAACATGCGTTGTGCTGACAGGCAAGTGGATGTATGTCGCACCAAAGATGATCATCGCACCAGTAATGTCTGCAGCAACCCCATTTACAGGGCGGATTTTCATAATATTGCCACCGACAGTTTTAATGATTCTCCATCCGCCGACAGATGTTCCAAGACCCATTGCTGCAGCACAGGCGAATTGCACCCAATGTGGGATATCGCTTGTTGTTAAATAGCCGTTGGCAATAAGGGCCATTGTGATGATACCCATCGCTTTTTGAGCATCGTTCGTACCGTGTGTATATGATTGCAATGCCGCAGTGAAGATTTGGAAAATCCTAAATCTGCGGTTAGTTTTTGTTAAGTTAAGATCTTTAAAGAAAATCTTAAATAATGTATAGACGATATAACCCATTACGAAAGCAATAATCGGTGAAATAATCAATGCTTGAATAATTTTCATGAATCCATTATAGTTAAGGGCTTCAAAACCAGAAGCGGCAATGGCAGCACCTGCAATTGAACCAATGATTGCATGGGAGGAGCTGCTTGGTATCCCGAAGTACCATGTCAAAAGATTCCAGAAAATAGCAGCAATCAAAGCTGCCAATATTACAGTCGAACCATTCTCTAATTGGAAAGGATCTACAATATCCTTCGTTATAGTCTTTGCTACACCAGTAAATGTCATTGCGCCAACAAAGTTCATTATTGCCGCCATGATAATGGCATGCTTTGGCTTTAAGGCTTTTGTCGATACAGAAGTCGCAATTGCGTTTGCCGTATCATGGAAGCCATTGATAAAATCAAAAGCCAATGCAAAAAAGACAATCAAAATTGTAATAAATAAAATCGTATCCATTTTTGTTAGGACTCCTTACGCATTCTTCATAATGATGCTTTCAAGTGTGTTGGCAACATCTTGACAATAGTCAGCAATGTCTTCTAAGTTCTCATAAATTTCTTTGTATTGAATGATGCGGATTGGATCTTTTTCTACTGAGAACAAATGCTTAATTGATTGGCGAAGAATGCCGTCACATTTCGATTCTGTATCTTTTATGCGAATTGCATATTCTCTGATTTTTGGAAGTTTCTTCGTAGAAAGAAGTTCAACTGATTTTTGAATTTCCACTCCACAGCTTTTAATTGCTTCCACAAAACGAATCATAAATTCATCAGCAGTTGTGATATTGTACATTTCAAACAAAGCAGCACAATGCTCCAGTCCATCAAGAACATCATCCATGCTCATGGAAAGTGCAAGAATATCTTCCCTTTCAATAGGAGTGATGAAAGCTTTGTTTAATTCAGTAATTACATCGTGGATGTATGTATCACCTTTTGTTTCAATTTCTTTCATGGTTTCGGAAAACGTTTTTAAGTCGCTTACGTTGGTGATTTTATAGTCTGCGAAGTAGTCAGCGCCTTCCTTTAAGTTCGTTGCAATATTATTTAAAAGTACAGCGAATTTATCTTGTTTTTTGAAAACCATCATGTTACCTCCAATTAATAGAAAAAAATAGTGAAGCCTTACATAGTTTATAGGAAATTTGTCGAATCTCAAAGCATTTCGACATAAAATTTACAAAATCTTAATAATTGATTTACGAAAACTATAAAATGCCACCTTTTGTTATTTACATTCTTTATACTGTATTTACAATTCATACCCCTATTTCTTGTTTTTGTTAACATTAGGCTAGTCACAATACTTCTTAGTTGGAATAGAATATATGATTTAATATTTGCTATTGGAGTGAGTGATATGTTGGAAAATGATATGATATTGATTAGAAAAACAAAACAAGAGGATTTACCTTATATTTTGAAAACAGAAAGTGATATGGAAAATTCCTCTTTTATCCAGCAATGGACAAGGGAGGAGCATATAGATGCTATTGTGAAGGATCCCAATATTCTTCATTTAACAGTTATCGGCAATGACGTAAAAACACCTGTTGGCTATCTATTAGTTAATGGATTATTAAATGAAAACGACAGCATTGAATTAAAAAGAACAGCTTTTTCCCATAAAGGAAGGGGATATGGAAAACAAATGCTGACTTTAATTAAGGACTGGGCATTTACTCAGCAAAATGCGAACAGGCTGTGGTTGGATGTAGTCCAACATAACAAAAGGGCGAAAAAACTGTATGAAGCATCGGGATTTCAAGTAGAAGGGCTTCAGAGGGAAGCAGTAAAAATCATGGGCAATTATGAATCCATCTATATAATGTCTATTTTAAAGGATGATTATTACAACTGCTTATAAGGGGGAAGTACATGAAGAAAACAGTTCTAGTAACAGGAGCGGGCAGTGGTTTCGGCTTTTTAACGGCATTGGAATTCGCAAAAAAGGGCTATGAAGTGATTGCAACAGTTCGTAATCCGCAAAAAGGGACCAGGCTTATAGAGGAAGCGAAAAAAATCAATGTCCATGAGCAAATAGCATTGGAAATACTTGACGTAACATGTGAAGAATCAATCGAACATTTAAGGGAAAAGATTGAAGCAGAGGGGAAGCTTGATATAATCGTAAATAATGCTGGCTATGCAGGTGCCGGCTTCGCAGAAGAAATTTCACTGCAAGAGTACAGAGAGCAAATGGAAACCAATTTTTTTGGTGCTATTGCTGTCACACAAGCAATCCTTCCGTTAATGAGAAGCAACGGATACGGCAGAATAATTATGATGAGCAGTATCAGTGGAAAAATTGGCTTTCCAGGTTTAAGTCCATATGTTTCTTCAAAGTTTGCCCTTGAAGGCTGGAGCGAATCGCTCAGACTAGAACTGCTCCCATTTTCAATTTATGTCACATTAGTAGAGCCTGGGTCTTATAAAACAAATATTTGGACAGACGGTAAAAAAATCACAAAAAAATCGCTGCTGTCCAGCTCCCCTTACGCTTCTCAGCTAAAAAGAGTCGAGGCTTATTTAAAACAGGGAGAACAGAAGTATGGAGATCCTCTCGAGGTGGCCAAAAAGATTATTTCTATAGCAGAAACTAAAAAGCCAAAGCTGCGCTACCGTCTAGGAAAAGGTGTGGGAATGTCTATCTTCCTAAAAGAGCATTTGCCTTGGAAATGGTGGGAAAAAACAGTTCTATATATTTTGAGAAAATAATACATATAGGTAGTAACTAGCTTAATGCAGCAATAATAATTGCTGCAATCATTTTTATGTCTTCATTCTTTTTGGAGGTGTCTATGAATATCCAGCATAAACTGAAACTGCATAATGGGATAGAAATGCCTCTTATCGGTCTTGGCACTTACAGTCTCGGTGGAGGCAGGGCAACAGTAGAAACGGTCAAGGCAGCACTTGACCTTGGGCTAAGGTCTATTGATACTGCTTCCTTCTATAATAATGAACAAGAGGTTGGTGAAGGAATAAAAGAAAGCGCTATCTTTAGGAAAGAAGTTTTTGTAACAACTAAGCTTTGGAATGATGAGCATGGTTATGATGCTGCATTGAAGGCATTTGAAGCAAGCTTGCGTAGACTGGACATGGATTATGTTGATTTATACTTGATTCATTGGCCAGGCAAGGATAAGTTTATTGAAACTTGGAAAGCATTAGAGCGTTTGTATGATGAAGGGGCAGTTAAAGCTATCGGTGTCAGTAATTTTCAAGAACATCATTTAAGCAGGCTTTTATCCAGCTGCAATGAAAAGCCAGTTGTAAACCAGATTGAATTGCATCCTCGCCTCACACAAGAGCGATTAAGGGAGTACTGCAAGAAATTAGATATTAAGGTTGAAGCATGGTCACCTCTCGCAAATGGCAGGCTGCTGAACGAACCGACAATTAATTATATTGCCAAAAAGCATGCGAGGACGCCAGCTCAAATTATCTTAAGATGGCATGTACAGAATGAAATTATCGTCATTCCAAAAACATCTTCTAGAAAGCGCCTTGCGGAAAACACAAATATTTTTGATTTTCGCTTAAGTATGGAGGAAATGAACTTGATTGATAGTCTTAATATGAATGAACGGATAGGGCAAGATCCAGATAAAATGCTTTTTTAATTAACTCTAATAAAATGAAAGACGATAAATGGGGGTGCAAGCTGTCTGACGATGGCTTGCACTTTCTTTTTATAATGCTAGGTTTAAAAATTAAAGCATGTGGTAAATATAGAGTACAAGCAGATAGCATATAAGAATTACAAACAAGCTGCAGCTGAAATTTTCTTGCTATCGCATTATTTATTTAAAAAAAATGAAATAAAAAAGGAGTGTTTAAAATGGGCTTTATTTGGTCTTTAATTATAGGTGGTATTATCGGTTGGCTTGCAGGGCTGATTGTTGGGAAGGACGTTCCAGGAGGAATTATTGGTAACATTATCGCCGGTTTTGTCGGTGCATGGCTAGGATCTTTAATTCTAGGAGACTGGGGTCCATCACTTGCTGACTTTGCCATTATTCCAAGTATTATTGGGGCAGTAATCTTAGTATTTGTTTTAAGCTTTATCTTGAGAAAAATGCGAAAAACAGCATAAAGACAAAAAAGAAACGGGATAAGGCAAATTGCCTTATCTCGTTTTTTTGTTATTCTCCAAGCAATTCAAGTGCATTTTCAGGGAATATTGGCGGATGATCAAGCAGTGGAGCAAATACTGTTAAGCTTTCCCCTGTGATCGGATGTGTCAGCGCAAGTCTTGCTGCATGCAATGCCTGCCGGTTGTACATGGCACTTCCCCCATATAGAACATCCCCTGCAAGAGCGTGGCCGATTGAACTAAAATGTACGCGTATTTGGTGAGTCCTGCCAGTGTCTAAGCTGCAGGAAACTAATGTTAAATCCTTTTCAGGAAAATAGGCAAGTTTTCTGTAGTTGGTGACGGCGGCTTGTCCATTTTCTGAAATTCTTCTCCTTGTGGCATGATGCCTGTCTCTTCCAATAGGCTTGTCAATTTTCCCTTTTTTTCCTTTAATATTTCCATGAACAAGAGCTAAATAAGTTCTTTTTATTTTACGTTCCCTCAATGCAAAATCCAGCATATTCCCGATTAGTTCATGCTTGGCAAATAACAGGCAGCCAGTCGTATCCCGATCAAGACGGTGAATATGTTTAAGCTGTCGTTCCTCGCCGTTCATTAGCAGATGAAATGCGGCCCCGTTTGTAAGAGAAGAAATATCCTCTGGGGAGTTGGGATGTGTATCTATTTCTGCAGGTTTGTTTATGATTAACAAAAAATCATCTTCGTACACTATGCTAAGCTCCATATAAGAAGGTTCAATATTAGCAGGCTGAGAATCAAACATTTTAATCGATAATGTATCGCCAGCTGTTAATGCTGTTGACCAATCTGTCATCACTTTATTGTTGAGCATTACTTTTTTCTGCATCTTAAAAAGATGCACTTGCTTTTTGGATGCGAGCAGTACAGTTCGGAAAAGCTCCTCCAGGGACAAATTGTCCCAATTTGCGGATATTCCCAACTGCATCCATTCTCCCTTTCGTTCGAAATGCATAGTTAAACCTCCGTTAGCGCTGGTTTTGGCAATTATTAATATTTTTGCATAACCCATCATACCATGGTTTTAATTACCACGGAAAACGGGATGTGGTCTATGTTATTCTATTGATAATACTTTATGTATATTTTTAAAGAGGGTGGTAAAATCCAATGAAGGTAGCTTATGCTTCAACACCTGCACAGGAAGAGCAAATAAACGAACTTATCCAAACTTTTTATACATCCATTTTTCCCGACTTTTTTTCTGACGATGAAATTAACAAGTTCTCACGCTTGAATGTTTTGCGTCTCACCGAAGAGCAAGCCTATATGCTAAGCACCCTAAAAAACTCCTACCAAGTTATAGCAGCGTTGCAGACAATTATTTCTATTGTCGAGAATGCGGATGAATGTGAACAATACCATCATCTATTCGAAAAAAATGTCGAGATATTAGATGAGTTCGAGTTATTTTTCCCTTTCCGTCTGGATAATTTCTCAAAAAAAGATAAAAGCCTGAGCATTTATGCAGAGGCAGCAAATGAACATTTAATTTAAAGAAAGCTGCAGGATAAGCCTGCGGCTCTTTTTTTTGCATATACATAATATTATGTCCTTAAAAGATTATCTTAAGAAGAAATAGGGAAATGTAGAAATAAAAAAGTGGAAAAAGGGAGCAGCTTAAATGACGAAACTAGATTTATCTAAGTTTGAAAAGCGTTTGATTATTAGAAATACGGAGTATAACGATATAGAAAAAATCCTGCAGCTTCAGGCTGAATGCTTTCCTGGCATGGAACCGTGGACGAAAGGGCAGCTTAAAAGCCATTTGGATCTATTTCAGGAGGGGCAATTTGTTGCTGAGTATAATGGTGAAATCATTGGGTCATGTTCTAGTCTGATTATTAATTTTGATGAGTATGATGACAGGCATACATGGGATGATGTTACTGACAAAGGGTACATAACGAACCATAACCCAGATGGCTATAATTTATATGGCATTGAAGTGATGGTTGATCCAAAGTACAGAAGAATGAAAATAGGACATCGCCTGTATGAAGCGCGAAAAGAATTAGTGCGCAGGCTGAATTTAAAAAGCATCATCATTGGAGGCAGAATTCCAAACTTTTATAAATATGAGAATGAAATGTCTGCAAGGGAGTATGTGGAGGAGGTTATTCACCACCGAATTTACGATCCTGTACTGTCATTTCAGCTGATTAACGGCTTTACAATGATGCGCATTAACCCTAATTATCTTCCAGATGATAAGCAGTCAAGCAAATATGCAACTTTGATGGAGTGGAACAATGTTGAATATTTGCCGCAGTCAAAGCGTTTCTTCAAAAGCAGTTATCCTGTGAGGATTTGTGTTGTTCAATACATGATGCGGCAAATTGACAGCTTTGAGGACTTTGCTAACCAAGTGGAATATTATACAGATGTAGCATCAGACGCATCTTCTGATTTTGTTGTTTTTCCTGAAATTTTTACAACACAGCTCATGTCTTTCCTTGACGAGAAGATTCCAATAAATGCAATCCGCAAAGTGACCGAATATACCGAGCAATATATAGAGCTGTTTTCAAGTCTTGCAATTAGATACAATATTAACATTATCGGAGGGTCTCATTTCGTTCAGGAGGATGATGAGGAGATTTATAACATTTCTTATTTATTTAGACGAGATGGAAGCATTGAAAAACAATATAAGCTTCATATTACTCCGAACGAGCAAAAATGGTGGGGAATCAGCCAAGGTGATCAAGTTCGCGTGTTTGACACCGATTGCGGCAAAATAGCCATACTTATCTGTTATGATATAGAATTTCCAGAGCTTGCAAGGATTGCTACAGATATGGGAGCAAAGATCATTTTTACTCCATTTTGTACAGAAGATCGCCAAGGTTATTTACGCGTTCGTTACTGCGCTCAGGCAAGAGCGGTGGAAAACCAGATTTATACTGTAATTGCCGGTACTGTTGGTAATCTTCCGCAAACAGAAAACATGGATATTCAATATGCCCAGTCAGCCATCTTTTCACCATCGGATTTTGAATTTGCAAGAGACGGTATTGTTGGGGAAACCAATTCAAATATTGAGATGGTCATGATTGGAGATGTAGATTTGGAAGTGCTGCGACGAAAGCGGCAAAACGGTACAGTAAGACACTTAAAGGACAGAAGAGACGATCTTTACGAAATCAATTACAAACATAAAAGATTTTAAAAGGCAAAAAACCGCGGAACCCTAACCGCGGTTTTTTTATTGGTGGAATTCTTTATTACATTATTGTTGTGTGAATGTCATATCCGCTTACATTGTCGTTGGCGTGATCAATGTAGCGGAGCAATGAATACAATTGATTTTCGATTACAGTATAATCATGCTCGAAATTGTAGGCGTGCAGAAAATGTTCAATTTTTTTTGAAAGAAAATGATCCTTAGTGCGCACCATTAATATTAAAAGATTATCCCATTCTGATCGATGGGTGTAGTATAGTGCTCGATCATAATCGACTTTATTCAAGCTGTCCGCCTCCTTTTGTTTGAAGGAGATGATTATAGTATATGAAGGAACTGAACAAATTCTCATTCTAAAACTTGGCTATGTTGAGTTAACAGGGTTTTCTTTATTTACCTGTATAAAAAAGCTGAATAAAATTCTTCTAATGTCAAAAAATAAAAGGGAAAAGGAGGCATTATGAAGAAAATTACGATTTTTATGCTTTGCCTGGCACTACTCCTTCCATCTTCATCAAAAGTGTTGGGAAAGGAGCTAAGCAGAGAAGAGCAATACACATACGATGAGTATCAGCGTGATATATGGAAAATGAAAAGCAGATATAAAAGACAGTTGGAAGTACATACAATTGGCAAATCAGAATATGGCAGAAAGCTGTACGGAATAAAAGTTGGAAAAGGTGAAAAATCAATCCTGATAACCGGAGCTCATCATGGGAGAGAGTGGATCACAACCCTTTTAATGATGAAAATGATTGAAAATCAAGTGAAGCAGGATGATTTGTACAACCGGATGGGGGATTATTCCATATGGTTTGTACCGATGCTTAATCCAGATGGTGTTACAATTCAGCAAGGAGAGCTGCAGAAATTTCCTCTGTTTTCACGTATCTCTATAAAAAAGATGAATGAAGGATCTAAAGATTTTACCCGCTGGAAAAGTAATGGAAGAGGGATAGATTTGAACCGCCAGTATCCAGCAGGCTGGGAGGAGCTAAAAGGGGAAAGCCCAAATCCCTCCTATAAGAACTTTAAAGGGAAAAAACCGCTTGAGGCAAAAGAGGTACAGGCAATCGTAAGCTTGACAGACAAAATAAAACCGACAATTGCTGTTGCTTATCATTCCTCTGGACAAGAAATTTATTGGGAGTACAACAATAATGAGAACAAAGAAAGAGACCGGGGGATTGCTGCAAGGTTAGCAGAAACAACAGGCTATAAACTTGGAAAACCAGATCCTGATGCAATAGGCTCAGGCTATACAGACTGGTTTATCAGCACCTATCATTTACCTGCGTTCACAATTGAAATTTGTCCTACTGTAGATGAGACAAATCCGCCATTGGACACATTCAGTGAAGAGTGGCAGCGAAACGTAAATGTTACGTCTGTCTTACTTGAGGAGGCAAAACAAATGGAAAATGTACATAAAAAGAATTTGGACTACAGATAATAGGGAAAAACAAACGGAGGGTTAACATGAAAAATCGTGCTTTTCCTATATTAGTCGCATCAATCCTTATTATGGCATTTTTATTTCCATCCCATAATATCGCTGTCCAGAAAGCAGATTATGAAAAGTATGGGAGCATTGCCATCGCTGTAGTCAAGGCAGATTATCCGCAACAGGCTGTTACAGACTATAAATATATGGGAAGAAAGAAAATCTCGACAATGGAAGTAGAGGACAGCTTTCAGTTCCTTGTGAAGGAAAATAGCAAAGATAAAACAGTTCAAGTGACGATCAAACATGATTTAAAGAACGATAAGTTCATTTCATTAACGGTCAGTGAACCTGAACAGCCATAAAAAAAAATCTGGGAGTAGCCCAGATTTTTTTTAATATATATCCTTCTTTGTAAAAGTCCAAAAGGAAACAATTAAAGCTGCGATCCCCCACACTGCCAGGACAGATAGTGAGAAGGGCAAGGACATTCCTTCAATAGGAGGGATGTTACCTTGCAAATAATCGGTGAGACGCAAGTTTACCATAAATAGGTATTTAGCGGATTCCCATGAGGAAGCAATATTTGAGATGATTGTTCCAGAAATCAAAAATGCAAGCATAACTCCCATACCGGCAGCTGTACTTCTGACAAGAATGGACAGCATAAAGGAAAGAGTTCCGACTACAAGGGAGACAAACCACGCTAAACCAAACACCATCAATATATACTGCCATTGCGGAACAAGATGGACTCCAGCAGTATTAAGCTCACCTGCTTCGACTGTAAATCCAGTAAGAATAGGAGCAGTCCATCCTACATATCCAAAGAACAGTCCACTGATAAGATAAGAAAATAATCCGAACATAAACAGAATGAACGAGATAGATAGAACTAATGTAATATATTTGCTGAGCAATATTCGCCAGCGTCGGACCGGCCTTGTCAAGAGCAGCTTAATGGTGCCTATACTCCTTTCGGAAGAGACAAGGTCGGCAGCAACAATCATTACCATTAACGGTAGTAAAAGCTGCATCGAGTTATCAAGAAAAACCCGTAAAAATGTTGGCGCGCCTGGTTCTTGAGGATTGATATTATGATCAAGATAATATTGGGATTGACTGATGCGAACTTTAAGCTGATTTCGCCACTCGTCGGAAATTCCACTTGAGCCAATCCTGTTTTGTGTGTCGATTATGGATTGCTGCAAGGTTGTCCGCCAGTCAACATCACCTAGTCGTTTCTTTACGTTTTCCATTTCTCGAAACTGTGCATATGTGAACATAGCAATCATCACGGCGATAATCAATGTCACGATATACAGCCTTTTGCTTTTAACAAGCTTAAGCATTTCGTTATAAACAAGGTTAATCAATAGGATTACCTCCCGTCAGTTCCAGGAAGAGATGCTCTAACGAAGGAATTTGTCTGTTCATCTCAATAACATTTACATTTGCCTCAAATAACATTTTGCTCCATTGACCTGCTTCTTCTTCCAAAAATGGTGTAATAACTGTATCACCGTCAATTTGGACAGAAGGGGAGACACTCTTCAATAATTCCACACCAACATCCATTGGAGTAAAACGCCAGATAATTTTTTCCTGGGCTGTAAGCAGTGATTGAACAGATTCTGTATGTATGATCTTGCCACTTAAGATAATGGATACTCTATCACAAAGCAATTGAATTTCACTGAGGAGATGACTCGAAACTAAAACACTTAACCCCTCTTCCTTTGCAAGAAAGCGAATAAATTGTCTCATTTCTCTTATACCAGACGGATCTAAACCATTCGTGGGCTCATCAAGAATTAACACTTTAGGCTTGCTTAACAGTGCCTGAGCAATACCAAGTCTTTGCCTCATACCGAGGGAATAGGTTTTTACCTTATCATGTATCCTGTCTTTCAGACCGACAAGCTCGACGATATCTTCAATCCTTTTGTCATCTACCCCTTTTAGCATACGGGCAAAAAACTGTAGGTTTTCCCATCCTGTCAAATAAGGATAAAGTTCAGGATTTTCAACAATACATCCAAGCCTTTCCATTGCCTTTGAAAAATCCTTCTTAACATCATATCCACAAATTTTGATGGAACCGGATGTGGGGCTAATCAAGCCGACTAGCATTCGGATTGTCGTCGTCTTTCCAGCGCCGTTCGGTCCAAGAAAGCCAAATACCTCACCGCTTTTCAGCTCAAAGCTGATATCCTTTATAATCTTTCTCTTCCCAATCGTTTTTGTCAGATTTTTAACTGACAAGGTTGTTTCACTCATTTTCTTCCACCTCCCAGGAAATTAAGGAAGCGACTCTATCTGCCATCAATTCGTATCCTTGTTTATTCGGATGGAAATGGTCTGAATAAAGATAAGCTTGTACATTTTGCTGGAAGATATCATATGTAGGAACAAAGATTGTCTTCGCGAAAGCAGCACTTGTTTCAGAACTTGCATAATTCCAATCCCGAACAATTTTAGATGTTAGCTCGCTGTCTTCTAAATCACTGAAGGGATTATAGAGACCAATCAGGTATATCGGTGCTTCCTCATTAGCAGATCTGAGTATTGACAAAATTTCCTTTAAATTTTCATTATATGCAGCGGATAATTCGGAAATAGTATTGTCATTGATATGAGAAAGTGTTTCTCCACCTTGGAATAAATCATTTCCGCCAATTGTAATAAAAATAATGTCTGCATTGTTAACCTGCCGTTGTATTTCCTGCTGCTTGACCTGAGTTGTGAGTTCCGATGAAGTTTGCCCTTTGACACCATAGTTTGTGAGCGTTATTTCTTCGTCCGTCTTATCTGAGAGCCTGTCTTTTAGATAGCCGATATAGCCTTTGCCGGCTTCATCGCCTGTTCCTCTTGTCAAGGAATCTCCTAATGCCAGAAGCTGTACCCCGCCGGTTGGCGCTTTTTCTGTAAGTTTGTTTGATGTGTCTAATTCTTTTTTCGAACCTTGGACATAGTCGACAAGCACCCAGCCGAGACCAAACATCCACATTAAACAGACGAGTAAAGAAAGCGAAGTAATATAGATGGTTGCCTTCTTTTTCAATTTGTCTCCCCCTTTTCTTTTTTATCGTTCTTTAGTCATATTTTAACGATGCTTGTAACTGGAAGCAAACAATAGCTAGTTCAAGTGTTGACAAGTAATAGGCTAATTAGACGTAAGCAGGAGGGGACGCTAAAGCAAAAAAAGAGCCAGGGCAAAAGCACAAGACTCTATTCGTTATTAATGAATGTCTTTTTTCTTAAAGCGACCGCCCCGGACTTCTGCAATATTGGCTACAGCTAGGAAAGCAGATGGATCCAGTTCCTCTACAATCAGCTTTAATTTAGCTTCTTCCAGCCTGTTGATAACACAGAAGATGACTTTCTTATCGTCGCCAGTATATGCACCTTCACCTTTTAGGTAGGTTACCCCCCGCCCTAATCTCGCGATAATCGTCTCACCAATCACTTCAGCATGATCGCTGATAATCCAGGCAGACTTTGATTCGTCGAGTCCTGCTATTACAATATCTATGACTTTGAAGGCGATAAAGTAGGCAATAATCGAGTACATCGCACGATCCCAGGTGAAGACAAAACCTGCCGTTATAAAAATAAAAAAGTTAAAGAACATAATGATTTCTCCGACAGAAAAGGGGATTTTTTTGCTAAAAAGAAGTGCCAAAATTTCGGTGCCGTCCAATGATCCTCCGAACCGAAGAACGATGCCAACACCAACACCTAGAATAATCCCGCCAAAAACAGTTGCCAGAAGTAAATCTTCGGTAAATACAGGTACATCATGAAGCAGGATTGTTGTAATAGAAAGAACAGTTATTCCTAATAACGTAGAGAGGGCGAATGTCTTTCCAATTTGTTTATAGCCGATATAAAAAAACGGGATATTAAGCAGAAAAATAAAGAAACCTAGCTTAATAGAAAGTAAGTGGGAAAGGATAATGGAAATACCGACAATTCCGCCATCAAGGATTTGGTTTGGAACGAGAAATTCCTCAATGCCAATTCCCATCATGACACTTCCTAAGATAATAAAAAGTGTTCTTTTTAAGAGAACGCTTTTTGGCAGCACTTTATGCTGCGGTTTTGCCATATTAATTGATGTTTCAAGTTGCGGTGATTCCATTCATTTTCCTCCAATCAATATTGTGAATTTTAGGAATTATTAAAAAATAAAAAGGCGAAATAAAAAGGGGTACTCTAAATAGAGGGGATAATATTATTTTATCATACAGATGTTTAGTTGGCATGTTCAAAATCTTATTTAAGAAAAGCTGGCAAACCAACCGTGATTGATTTGCTGACTTTATTTAAACCAGCCTTTTCTTTTAAAGTAAAGAAACATGCAACTAGCAATAAAAACCATTGCTCCTAATAAGGCGTAGTAGCCATATTTCCAATTCAATTCAGGCATATTGTGGAAATTCATTCCATAGAGTCCGGCAAGAAAACTTAATGGCATGAAAATGGTTGTAATCACTGTTAGGATTTGCATAATGCGGTTAGACTGATGAGCATTATAAGAAAGATAGCTGTCCCTAATATCAGCTGTCATTTCTCTGTTAGATTCAATTACTTCTGTTAGCTTCAGCAAATGATCGTAAATATCTGAATAATATTCCCGTTTATTTGAGACAGCAGTTAATTTTTTTGTATTCAGCAATGAATAGAGGAGATCTCTCATCGGTACAACTGTATGGCGTACAGATAATAATCGGTGTCTTGTGGCATAAAGATCGTCCAATAATACTTCCATTGATTTATGTTCAGGGTTTTCATCAATTTCGTTCAGAAAATCCTCGATTTCATAAATAATCGGTATATAATTGTCAACAAGATGGTCTAATAATTCATAAAGTACAGTAAATTGACTCCAATTAGCTAGAGATTTTTCACCTAAAAGTTTCTTGGCCACATATTGGACTTCAATAGAAGCCTTCTTATGAAAACTGACGATATAATTATCGCCTACAAAAAGATTAAGTTCTTCTTTCGCATACGTTTTGGCTTCAAGGGTGTGTGTAACCAAAAAGGTGTATTCATCAAAATAGTCTATTTTAGGCCGCTGCAGGTTATGGAGGCAATCTTCAATTGAAAGGGGATGAAATTGAAGGGGTTCCCGTAAAAATTCAATTTCATGATCTTCAGGTTCATTAAAATCAATCCAATACCATTCATAATTGCCTTTTTGTATATCTTCCATTGTCAGGTCAGTTTTTATCGTCTTATCCTTTGTTAATGCGATAATATCTATCATGTCTTCTCCTTATAACTGGCAGAAGGATATAACCTTATGTCCATATTAATAATAGTGTATATATAATCATATTCTTGACGAATAAACTTTTCAAGGTTATTATTTCATTAGTTGGTTACAAAAAGTAAGTAAAAATGGAGGGTACCAATGACTACAGAAATTAGCAGTGGACAATTTTTGGATATTTTAAAAGCACGCAGAGCTGTGAAAGTTTATGATGAGAGCTATCAATTATCAAAGGAAGAAATTGAGGAGCTTCTTAAGTTGGCAGGAAGAGCGCCGTCTGCTTGGAATCTGCAGCATTGGCATTTTGTCGTTTTTCATGGTAAAGAAGCGCAGGAAAGGCTTCTTCCAATCGCATTTAATCAACAGCAGATTACGCAATCATCTTGTGTTATCGCTGTGTTAGGCGACTTGGAAGCTGATAAGAACGCAGAAGACGTATTCGGCCAAGATATTGAAAAAGGCAGAATTAAAGAAGAGCTTGCTGATGTCATTAAAGGACAGATTAAAGGAGCTTATTCAAATAACGTATATCCTAGGGATGCAGCGAATTCCAATGCTTCCTTGGCAGCAATGCAATTGATGATTGCAGCAAAAGGAAAAGGACTGGATACATGTGCTATCGGCGGGTTCAACCGTGGAGCGTTCATAGAAGAGTTTAAAATCTCAGAGCGCTACTTGCCCCTTATGCTTATCACTGTCGGAAAAGCTGCTGCACCTGGAAGAGAAACAGATCGCTTATCAATAGAAACAACAACTACATGGATTTGATTTTAGAAACCGGACATAAGTCCGGTTTTTTCGTTTAGACATTACTTACCGTATTTTTACTGTTCATCGGCAAATCCTAAACAAACAAGGATTTTTTTATCACTTGTAATGCTTAAAGCCTTTTTTTGCTATAATAGTGAATAGTAAATCGCATGACAATGCCGTGAGGATGAATATATATGAAAATACTTGTTATAGAGGATAATGAAAGTGTATGCTCCATGCTGGAGATGTTTTTCTTAAAGGAAAATTATGAAGGAAAGTTTATACATAATGGAAAAGAAGCTCTTGATTATTTTCTGGAAAACAGGGATTGGGATATTATCATTGTTGACTGGATGCTGCCCGGAATGGAAGGCGTGACAATCTGCAGGAAAATAAGAGAGGTCAGCTCTATTCCGATTATCATGCTGACTGCAAAAGACAGCGAGTCTGATCAGGTTCTCGGACTTGAAATGGGTGCAGATGATTATGTGACAAAACCATTCAGCCCATTGACATTGATGGCAAGAATTAAGGCTGTGACGCGGCGCTATCAAAAGGATGCTGTCAGCAAAGTGGACTCTAACTTCCTGACAAGCGAACATTTTAAAATCAGTAAAGATACGAGAGAAGTAATCTATAATGGCAAGTCGCTTTCTAATTTGACTCCAAAGGAATTTGATCTGCTTTATTATTTGATCAGCAATCCGAAGCAAGTGTTCACTCGTGAGCAGCTGCTCGATAGAGTATGGGGCTATCAGTTCTATGGAGACGAAAGAACGGTCGATGTGCATATTAAAAGGCTCCGCAATAAGATTGGCACAAAAGAGCAGCCGTTTATCCATACGATTTGGGGAGTAGGGTATAAGTTTGATGAAAGTGCCGGCAATAGTGAATAAAAATGCAATAGAAAAGAGGAGGGATTTGTGTCCCTCCTCTTTTTATACTATTTCTGCTTCAGATGCGGAAACGGCATGCTGAGTGAGCTGCCTTTGGTTCGAGCTTTGAGGAAGCTCTTCTAGTTCGCGCATCTTCATTACTTCCACATATTTAATATGATGGTCTTCCATTTCGATTATTTTGAAGCTGTAGGAATCGAAAGTCAGGATATCTCCTTCTGTTGCATCATAATTTGAAGTAAGAATCCAGCCTCCTAATGTATCAATATCCTCATCATCCATTTCAATGGACAGCAGGGAATTGACTTGAGTTATCAACAGCTTTGCATCAAGGATAAAGTGGTTTTCTTTCACCTTCTGAATGCTTGGAATCTCATCCATATCGAATTCATCGCGGATGTCACCGACAATCTCTTCAATGATGTCTTCTACAGTTACTAAACCTGAAGTTCCGCCATATTCATCCATTAATATCGCCATATGAATCCGTTCCTTCTGCATTTTGACAAGCAAATCATGGATTGGGATGGTTTCAATTACGCGGATAACAGGGCGAATATAGGAATCTAGCTTTTTAGCACTTAAGTCTTTTGAGCGGATCAATGCGGTCATAATCTCTTTAACATTTATCATGCCGATAATATGATCCTTATCACCATCTGTAATAGGGTATCTTGTAAACTGTTCACCTTGGATGACTTCCATTAAGTCATCAAGGGTACTTGCTTGTTCCAATGAGATGATCTCTGTACGCGGAACCATAATTTCCTTTGCAATACGATCATCAAAATCGAAAATTTTGTTTACATACTTAAACTCTGACTGGTTTATTTCGCCGCTTTTAAAACTCTCAGAGACAATGATGCGAAGTTCTTCCTCCGAATGGGCTATATCATTTTCAGAAATAGGCTTTAATCCAAACATACGAGTAATGACTCGTGCAGATCCGTTTAAGACCCAAATGAATGGGTACAGCACCTTATAAAAAGCAATTAATGGTCTTGCTGCAATCAAGGTGATTAATTCTGCTTTATGAATAGCAAATGTTTTTGGAGCCAATTCTCCCACTACTACATGAAGAAACGTAATAATGGCAAATGATAATGAAAAAGACAGGATTGTCACAGCTGCTTCCGGAATGTGTATAAAATGGAACAAAGGTAAAAGGATTTCATGGATCGTTTCCTCACCAAGCCAGCCGATGCCAAGTGCTGTAATAGTAATACCCAATTGGCATGCCGATAAATATTCATCTAGATTTGTGATGATTCTTTTTGCGGCAATGGCATTTTTGTTGCCTTCCTCCATTAACTGGTCAATTTTAGAACTGCGCACTCTAATAATAGCAAACTCTGAAGCTACAAAAAATGCAGTAAAAGCAATTAAAATGGCTATAATAACCAAGTTAAATATGTCCAATAAGTTTCCTTATCCCGCAGATGCGAGTAAGGAGTCACCTCCTGATTAATACATGTATTATTAAGTTTTAAATGACTGTACCGAAATGTCTGTATTTCTGGTTCCTTTTAAAAATGAATCCGATCTCTTCCAATTTGTATACAAGCTGATTGTAGGTTCTAGGATATGATCATTCACTTTAGGAAAAGAATCAGAAGTTCTTTTTAGATTTACGATCCCATCGTACCACCTCAATCTTTCCGTTAGATGTATTAATAATTATACTTTAAGCCAAACTGCGCAGTCAAACGATGTAATGTTTCAATTTTCAGTTTATTAGATGATGGCTAAAGCTTTTATTTATTATTTTATGTGAAAAATCACGAAATATGTTTAGGGGGATGTTCTTTTTTCTCTTTTTAAGTGCGGCCATAAGCTTTGACCGCACCCTATGTAGTTATTCTGCCTTCATTACTTCAATGGAAGAAATGTGGCCGTTTTGCACTTCTGCAGCTTTAAACAAATAACCTTCATATTTAATGGTATCCCCTACTCTTAATTCAGTGCTTGAAGAGAACAGCCAACCGCCAATCGTATGCATCTCGTCATCTTCAATAGAAATGGAAAGGAGTCGATTCACTTCATTTATATGAAGTTTAGAATCAAACATATAATGATTTTCTGCGATTTTTTGAATGGAAGGTATTTCATCTACATCGAATTCGTCCATAATATCTCCGACTATTTCTTCTAATATATCTTCAACTGTAACGAGTCCGGCTGTTCCGCCAAACTCATCATGCAGAATGGCAATGGAAGTTCGTTCCTTCTGCATTCTTATTAAGAGAAGTTGTATCGGTATTGTTTCCATCACATGAATAATCGGCTGAATATAGGATTTTAATGGAGATTCGTCCATACAGCTGTCTCTAATACAATCAGTCAGTATTTGTTTAGCATGGATAAAGCCGACAATCATATCCTTATTGCCGTCTTTCATTATCGGAAACCTTGTGTAGCGGTTAGAGCTGATTTCAGCAATGGCTTCTTTCAATGGCATATCCTCTGATAATGCTACCATTTCCGTACGAGGCACCATCACTTCATTCGCAAGTCTGTTATCAAACTCAAAGATTCTTTGTACATAACGATATTCTGTCTTGTTTATTTCCCCGTTTTGATAGCTTTCCTTGAGAAGCAGCTGGAGCTCTTCCTCTGAAAGGGCACTGTCATTCGTGTCTGTGCTTTTGACTCCATATAAGCGGGCTACTAATCTTGCTGCGTGATTCAATACCCATATAAAAGGGAAGGTTATTTTATAAAACAGAATGAGCGGTTTAGATAAAGATAAGGTGACTCTTTCCGCATAACGGATGGCGATTGATTTAGGAAAGAGTTCCCCAATAACTACATTAATATAGGTTACAACAGAAAAGGCAAGCACAAAGGAAACAATATGTGCAGCAGAATCAGGAAGATGTAATTTTGCTACAACAGGCGCCATAATTTTCAGCACAGTCGGTTCACCCAACCAGCCTAAACCTAAGGAGGTGATAGTGATGCCGAGCTGGCAAGCGGATAGATAGCTGTCCAAATGGGTTGTGATTGTTCTTGCAGAAGCAGCATTTTTGTGGCCAGCTTCCTCGAGCTGATACAGCCTGCTAGGTCGCACTCTAACCATGGCAAATTCAATAGCGACAAAAAAGGCAGAAAAGGCTATTAATACAATAATGAGAAGAAGATTGGAAATAATCACTGCGCTCAACACCATTCGTTATTGTCATTGCTGCTAATTCTAAACTATGTTTAGTTTGCACTAAATCCTGATTTTTTAGTAAGAATTTTAATAGCAGTATTTAATTAAATAGCGCATTTCCGTTATTTATAAACATTTAGGGTTTTTAGAAAGAGGATTAGTTGCGGCGATGCAATGCTGACCACTCCCGTTCAAGCATGCTGTATAAATATAAATCATGATAGTGATCGTAAAGCCATTCTCCATCGCGGAGGACACCCTCTCTTTTGAAATGGAGTTTTTCAGGTATTGCTTGACTCTTTAAATTGTTAACACCACAGCGTATTTCAATCCTGTTGAGGTTTAAATAATAAAATGCATGATTTAAGACAGCTACGACACATTTTGTCATGATTCCTTTTCCTTGTGCTGCTTCTCCTAAATAATAGCCAATGCTCGCTTGGCGGCTCATCCAATCTAGCTGTTGAAGTGTAATCATGCCGACAAGCTGGTCTCTGTAAAAGATTCCTGCTTGGAAGCCATTATTTTCTGACAGCTGTTTATGCCAATCTGGAATGATCGACTGGTATTGATAAGGAGATATGATGTGATCAATCCATGGCAGCCATTCCTTTAAAAAGGCGCGGTTTTGATCAACAAGCCGAAAAAGGTCGTTGCCGTCCTGTACTTGGAGCATGCGAATGTGGACTTCATGATTTACAGGTAAGTGCAATATATAAGATCATTCCCTTCTGTGAATGATGAATTTTCCCTTTAGCTTATGCGGACAGAACGTTGCTTGTTATAAAAAAACCTTTTCTCGATCCAGAATGGGCGTAGGCTATAAAAGGGAATATTACAAAGAATATAAAAAATAACTTAATATTTTCCTATATACGTCGATAGATATAGTAAATAAGTAGTTATTTTATCCTAGGTTGTTAGCGCTTTATTGAGGAAATAAAAACCGAATGCTAAGAAGGGAGATAAAATGTTGTGAAAAAGAGAGATAGCTTATTGATGAAAATGGTGGCACTTGTATTTTTAGCTGTCCTAGTTGGTGCAGCTGGAAGTGGAACAGCAGTTTACTTATTAAAGAGCGATTTCGAACAGTCTGTTCTTTTGATTGGGGCTGTTGCAATAATTCTTGCTGTTGTGCTCTCTGCAGCTTTCTACATAGTCTGGAGAAGGAAGTTTGTGGTATTAGCAAATGTAAGCGAATCCTTTATGAGGCTGTCAGAGGGCAATATGAATATTGATGAACAGTCTCATTCGTCGAAGGATGAGGTGGGGATTCTCTGCAGTGCAGTGGAAAACTTAAAAGATCAGCTCAATTATTTGCTGAATGAAAGCAGCAATATTAGTAACTTAATTCTGGAATCATCTGCAGAATTATCTGCAGTTGCTGAGCAAACATCAGCAAGCTCAGAGGAGATAGGCAGAGCGATGGGAGAAATCGCTTATGGTGCTGGGGAACAGGCGGCAGCATTAGAGGACGTAAACAAGGAAATGGGCAGACTGAATAATTCTATTAACAAAATGAATGAGAAGAATGACCAAATTGATAATGCAGCTCATAGCTCAGAAACAGCAACAAAAAAAGGCCAGGAAATGATAAACCAGCTGAAAATATCAAATGAATTGGCGAAAAAAGCAACTGACGAAGTGAGTGTTGGGATATCAAGTCTTTATACAAAAATCCTCGATATTTCTAAAATCACAGTCACAATTGACCAGATTTCAGAGCAGACGAATCTGCTTGCATTAAATGCCAGCATTGAAGCAGCACGTGCAGGTGAGCACGGCAAAGGATTTTCAGTTGTTGCAAGTGAAGTGAGAAAGCTAGCAGAAGGAACAAATCTCGCAACAAAGCAAATCCAGGAAATGATTCAATCTATTGAAAAGGAAACGGAAAAAACAGTTCAAGCATTGTTTGAAACAACCTCACAATCAGAGGAGCTAAACAATGCAGTTAATGGTACAGAGAATGAATTCACAAACATATCGACTGCTGTTAACGAAACAATCAACGCTGTAAAGGATCTTGGTAATGAGCTTAAATCAGTAGTAGATCAAAATAATCATATATTAGAATCTATTACAGCAATATCTGCAGTATCCGAAACTGCAGCGGCAGCAGTTGAAGAGGTTTCTTCATCAACAGATGAACAAATTGCAGCAATAAGCAACGTGACGAAGGCTGCGGAAGAAATGATTAGCCGCGGAGAGCAGCTTAAGGATATTATTAAAAATTATAAACAGCATTAAGGATGCTTTGCCTGCTGCCAAATGTGCAGCAGGCCTATTTTAGTTGTTTGTAAATGATTAGGCTTAAAATTGAAATTTCATTAGTATAAGCTTATAATAAAGGTATCGGTGTAAAATTACACATAACTAATAAGGGAATGAATGCATTTTGACAAGAGAAGAGATTATTTTTAATGTATCGGAAAAAATGCGATTAATACGGACGGAGGCAGGTTATACCCAAGATAAAATGGCAGAAGTAATTGGCTTGTCTAAAAAGACGCTCGTCCAAATTGAAAAAGGAAGATTATATGCAGGCTGGTCAACTGTTGTTGCTGTTTGCGCGCTTTTTAGGGAGACCGAAACTGTGCGTTTTCTGTTTGGAAATGAACCGTTGGAAGTGCTTGAAACAGTTGCCCGTGACGGTATGGATTATCGGAAAGAAAAAACCCTTGGGGGCAAGGTATGGTGGCGTGAAGTGGAAAGGAAAGCTGGCTTCATTCTTCAGCAAAATATTATCAGCCAGCATTTCAGAATTATTGATGATGATCATTTCCGCATCTTCTCAAGCTTCGATGAGAAAGAATCAGTGGAAAGATTTCAAGAGTTGTCGACTGCTCAGTAAAGAATAGTTTATGATGTACAAAAACAAAAAAAGCTTGAAATGATTTGTTCATTTCAAGCTTTTTTTGTTAATTAATATTTTCTGTTAATCTGTTTCTATTATATGACTTTACGAAGGGATTTTCATTATTGGATAGAAGACTCTTCCAAAATGTGTTCGCTTGACTTCCCTCTAGTTTGATTTGAATATCTTGCCTTGCACCAGCCGTCAAGAAAAAAGAAACAAGCTTAGGAAGGCTAGTCGTCTCCACGACGTGTTTTTTGCAAAGAAGCTGACATTTCACATTAAATTTCTTCGTTGCCTCATAAAAAGATAGAATATCTTTCACCGTCATATTTTCATGAAGTGTAACCTTTTTTAAAAATGTCTCCATTATTCTTGCTCCTTTTTTTATGAATTTTATTGTATAACATGAAGCATCGTCCATTATTTTTCTTTGTTATGTAAAAGTAAAATACCCGAATCTTCTTCAATTAAACGTTATAGCACGAAAATATGACTTAAATACTAAATGAATTCCGACTTTAGACGGAATTTAAAACCATCAAATGGCTATTATCAAAGCACAGCAGGAAAAGTTAGAATGGCCTTATCATATAAGAGGATGAGAAATGAAGGGATGAAGAAATTTTCGGAGGTATTTAGCAACAAGGATTTCAGAAAGCTATTTATGGCAAATATCACTTCTTAATTAGGTAGTCTAATTGGACTGACTGCATTTATGTATTATANTCTTGNCCGGTTTTCGAATCAGCCTGCATATGCATCTGTCACAGAATTGATGTATTCTCTGCCTACATTGGTAGTATTCCTGTTTGNNGGTGTAGCAGCAGACCGGCTGGACAGACAGAAAATAGCTTCAACTAGCAATTGGNTCGCAGCTGTTTTTTCACTATGCCTGCTCGGATCTGTTGCTGTCGGGTGGATGCCGCTCATCTTTATTATTCTTTTCTTGAGAAGTGCAGTCCTAAAATTCTTTTTTCCAGCAGAGCAAGGACTAATGCAGGGGATTTTAAAGAGTGACGAATATTCAATTGCAGCAGGGCTTAATCAATTTGTGAACAGTATTTTCATGTTGTTTGGCAATGCTTTAGGAATATTTGTTTATTGGAACTTAGGCATCTAGGGGGCAATACTAATCGACGCAGGAGCTCTATTGATCAGCAGTCTGCTGATTAGGCTTACTCCCCTTGCTGATAATATACGAATGCCGAATGGAGAGCACCGCTTCAAGGACTTGAGCTTGAGGGTTGTCTGGCAGGATTTTAAACGAGGCTTTACGTATATTTTAAATAACAAGCTGTTGCTTGCACTGCCACTGATTCATATTGCCATTGGTGGGTGGATGCCGAGCATTATAGCGCCTGAAATGATGGGCAGAGTGCAAGGGTGGATAAATCCACTGATGATGCTCGCACAATCGATTACATTAGGAGTTATATCTATCTGTCGGTTATCCTCGCGCCTTTTCGGTAGAGGCAATATTTTGGCTAGTAGGAGCCTGCTTTATTGTTGTCGGCATTTATTACAGTCTGGTACTCCTAAAGCTTGCTAAAGACAGCGGAAAAAGCGGGCAGAATGAAGAGGGGGATGCCTGCCCATGAAGCGCAATTTGTCGAAATATTTGCAATTGACTTTAGTATAGGGGCATGGTAATCTTCTAGTATATTATATTGGAAAATTAATGAAATGAAGGGAGGCGACTGACATGAAAAACAAAATGAATCTTTTTCGTAACAGCAACATTATATGTCAGTGGNCTTCGCTTCCTGTTAAATAATTGATGCATATAGCATAATTGCCAATTCTTTATGGCTATGCTGGCAGTTTTATGAGCATCAGAAGAGACAGATCGCGTGCCGCGGGTCTGTCTCTTTTTTCGTGTGTGGAGAACTAGAGGGAAAATAATAATTTCCTCTTTTCTATATATCTTGAAAATTTGAGGAGGAAGATGTTAATGATTGTAAGTAACAGAAGTCATGGAGCTAACAGAAAGGATATTGAAAGCGGCTAGTAAAGTTTAGCGAGAAGAGGAGAGAACTGCATGTTTTCCATTTTGGTAAAGTTAAAGTGGTTTTTTAAGGAACATTGGAAAAGGTATACAGTAGCAATTGTCCTGTTAATCATTGTTGGGATAATAGATATTTTGCCGCCACAAATATTGGGGATGTTTATTGACGAAATAAATGTCGGGTCGCTGACAGGGGATAAGACAGTTCAGTATCTGCTTGCCATTGCAGCCATTACAATCAGCTCTTATGTGATTACTTACTTTTGGATGTATAAGCTGTTTGGGGGAGCTATTGTGCTGGAAAGGAAACTCCGGAGCAATTTCATGGGACATTTGCTGAAAATGACTCCGACGTTTTTCGAGAAGAACCGCACAGGCGACTTGATGGCGAGAGCGACAAATGACTTAAAGGCAATCAGTATTACAGCAGGATTTGGCATATTGACATTGATTGATTCAACAGTGTTTATGATTACAATTCTTATCACGATGTGCCTACTAGTAAGCTGGAAGCTGACACTTGCTGCTATATTACCTTTGCCGATTATGGCAATAATGATGCAAATATATGGAGATAGAATTCATAAAAGATTTATGGAGGCACAAGATGCTTTTGGTGATTTAAATGACCGTGTGCTTCAATCAATTGGAGGGGTTCGGGTTATCCGGGCATACGTATTAGAAAAGGATGATGAAAAGGAATTTCATGAGATGACAGAGGATGTTTACAATAAAAACATCCGAGTTGCGAAAGTGGATTCGCTGTTCGAACCGACAATTCGTATTCTTGTAGGACTAAGCTACATTATCGGTTTAGGATACGGTTCCTATCTCGTCTTTCAGCAGCAAATAACAATAGGTCAGCTTGTAAGCTTCAATGTTTATCTCGGAATGATTGTGTGGCCAATGTTTGCAATCGGAGAATTAATGAACGTTATGCAACGAGGAAATGCTTCATTAGACCGGGTGCAGGAAACGTTAGATTATGAGCCTGATGTGCTAAACCCTGCAGTCAGCAAAGCGGTTGCTGTTCCTGATACTATCGTGTTTGATTCCGTGCAATTTCAATACCCGTCTTCAGCAGTGAAAAATCTCGATGATATCGATTTGAAAATCACAAGGGGAGAAACAATCGGTGTTGTTGGGAAAACGGGAAGTGGAAAGACAACGCTTGTTAAGCAGCTGCTCAGAGAGTACCCGAAAGGTAAAGGAGAACTTTCCATCAACGGCATCAGTATTGATAATATTAGTTTGGATATGCTCCGCAGCTGGATTGGATATGTACCACAAGACCATGTCTTGTTTTCAAAAACAGTAAGGGATAATATCCTTTTTGGTCACATGGAAAACACGTCAGAAAATCAGCTGGATGAGGCAATTCAATTGGCATCATTTAAGCAGGATATTGAAATGCTTCCAGAAGGATTGGAAACGCTTGTAGGAGAAAAGGGTGTCGCGTTATCCGGCGGTCAAAAACAGCGGATATCCATTGCGAGGGCTTTGATTAGAAATCCTCAAATTCTTATTTTGGATGATTCCTTATCAGCTGTCGATGCGAAAACGGAGCAAAATATTATCAATAACATTAAAAAAGAACGGGCAGGGAAAACAACAATTATTACGACACATAGAATGACAGCTGTTCAGCACGCTGATCAGATTATTGTTCTTGAAGATGGGAAAATTGTTGAGCATGGAACACATGAACTGCTCCTACAAAAAAAGGGCTGGTACAAAGAACAGTTTGAAATTCAGCAAACAAAAACAGCACAATCTGCAGGACAGGAGGTGCAAGCATGAGTACTGGCAAAAGATTGTTTCAATATGCATTGCATTTCAAAAATATCATTATCTTTGCCCTCATAATGCTTACAATTGCAGTTGTCGCAGATTTAGCAGGACCTTTTATTGCGAAAAAGATAATTGATGATCATATTATGGGAATAGAAAACAGCTGGTATGAAACTTCCTCGAGTGAAGGAGCAGTACAGTATAATGATAAATTATATACAAAAGAGAAACCGCAGGCAGGAATGGAGTCTGCTGATGTAAGGATATTGCAGGCCGGAAAGAACTTTCTGTTCATAGAAGAGGAAATTTCCTTTGACGGAGACAGAAGCTATGCTGATGGTATTCTTACTATTTCATCAGGAAATGAAGTAGCAAAGTATGAGGCTGAGCGTCTCGGAGTAGAGGAGGTTTTTGCTTTTTACAAACCGGAAGTGCCATCTATTATTAAGCTGTTGGCATTCTATTTTGGGCTGGTTATCATTGCATCCGTGTTCCAATACGGACAGCATTTATTCCTGCAAAAATCAGCAAACAGGATTATTCAAAAGATGAGGGAGGATGTGTTTGCTCAAATCCAGCGGCTGCCAATAAGATATTTCGATAATTTGCCTGCAGGCAAGGTTGTAGCAAGGGTAACAAATGATACAGAAGCAATTAGAGAGCTGTATGTAACGGTACTTTCCAACTTTTTCTCGAGCGGAATTTATATTATCGGTATATATGTTGCACTATTTATTCTCAATCCTACACTTGCGGCCATTTGCCTCATCCTGCTGCCAATCCTTTATATTTGGATGATTGGATACAGGCGCTTTGCGGCCAAGTATAATCATGTCATAAGAGCAAGAATAAGCGATATTAACGGTATGGTTAATGAATCAATTCAAGGAATGAACATCATTCAGGCTTTTGGTAAAGAAAAGCAAACGATGGGTGAGTTTGAGACATTTAATGAAGAACATTTCCGTTACCAGAACAAGCTGCTCAACTTAAACAGCTTAACTTCCCATAACCTTGTAGCAGTACTAAGAAACCTGATATTTGTAGCATTTATCTGGTTTGTCGCAGGTCAGACTTTAAGTATATCTTCGGCTATTTCATTAGGTGTGCTTTATGCGTTTGTCGATTATATTAACCGCCTGTTCCAGCCTGTGCAGGGAATCGTCAATCAGCTGGCNAATCTTGAACAGGCNCTTGTCGCAGGGGACAGGGTGTTTGAACTGCTCCGGGAAGAGGGCATCGACGTGGCAGAACCTGGCATGGAGAGATACAAAGGCAATGTTAAATTCGATCATGTTAATTTTGCATACAAGGAGGATGAATATGTCCTAAAGGACATTTCCTTTGAGGCAAAGCATGGGGATACTGTCGCACTTGTNGGTCATACAGGTTCTGGGAAGAGCTCCATAATGAACTTGTTATTCCGATTTTATGATATNCAAANAGGAACAATAACAATCGACGGNCAGGATATCTCTAAAATGTCACGGCAAGATTTGCGAAAACATATGGGGATAGTCCTGCAAGATCCATTCTTGTTCAAAGGAACTATTGCGTCTAACGTAACGTTAAATAATCCTGCCATTACGAGGGAAATGGTCGAAAAGGCGTTGAAGGATGTTGGTGCGGACAGAGTGCTCAAAAANCTTGAAAATGGATACGATGAGCCTGTGATAGAAAAAGGAAGTACATTGTCGAGTGGACAGCGCCAGCTTATATCCTTTGCCCGGGCNTTGGCCTTTGATCCTGCTATTCTCATATTNGATGAAGCAACCAGCAGCATCGATACAGAAACAGAACAGATCATTCAGCANGCAATGGAAGTGCTGAAAAAAGGCAGAACAACGTTCATTATCGCCCACCGCCTTTCGACTATCCGCAATGCAGATCAGATAATTGTCCTAGATCATGGTGAAATAGTAGAAAAAGGAAATCATGAAGAATTAATGAAACTAAAGGGAAGATATTATCAAATGTATCAGCTCCAGCAAGGCACTAAAGCAGGTTAAAAGAGGAAGCCCCCATTTTAAAATGGGGGCTTCTGCCATTTTATATTAAATTGTGCAAATTAGAATTGAGAACCGCCAAGTTGACGTTCAGCCATTTGTACTAAGCGTTTTGTGATTTCTCCACCAACAGATCCGTTAGCGCGAGCAGTAGTTTCTGCACCTAAGTTAACACCGAACTCTGATGCAATTTCGTATTTCATTTGGTCTAGAGCTTCAGATACTCCTGGTACTAATAGGTTGTTAGATGAATTGTTGTTTGCCATTTTGTTTCCAGCTCCTTGTTAATTAGTTTTTTTTGGTTGGACCAGCTGGAGTTGCACCAGCAAGTAAGAGAATCTTACTACCCCTTGATATGGTCCAATGCTTTGCTGCTTGTAATCTTATTATGGACGGCAGCTGTGTTTCTATGCATTTGTTTTTAGATGAAATTTATTCCATTTTTTAAAAATTTAACGTTAATAATCAGCTAAAGAATAGTTTCTTCCTAACCAACAAAAAATAAACGGAAAATTAATGGTTTAAATGAGGTGAAGGAATGACTATTTGCCCTTTATGCAATGGTTTTGAACAGTTGAATAAAGCTTGTACCGATTGCGGACAGCAGGTGGAAGACAAGGGAAGAATCATGGATTATTATGATGACTACAGCGCGTATATGCCGATTGATCAAATGAAACTAGAGAACGGTTATCCAGATTTGGAAAGGCATTTATGTCCCCATCTTGTTCTATGCTCATCATGCGGGATGGAGGATTTAATTTTTATTCAAGAATAAAAAGGAAGGGAGTTTTCCCTTCCTTTAAACCGTTCTCATGACAATTTTATCCATTTCTGCTCCGATGGTTTGCATTGCTTTCCAGAGGGCGAGCATAGAAAAGCTTTCAAATGTGAGGATCTTGGACTATCTCGCTAACCTAAGCAGGAGTCTCAGCCCTTAGGCTTTAATCAATCTCAGTAATTAAATGAGGAATATGAAAGCTTTTTCTTTTCCTTTCAAAAGACAAAAAAAGGAAGGGGAGATACCCTTCCTTTCTTGTATATTAGCGGATACGGCTTTCTGAATCTTTGTCAAAGAAGTGGCCTTTGTTCATGTCAAAGCCTAGTTGGACAGTAACTCCTGCTGTTAAGTTAGCTCTTGAATCAAGACGTGCAACAAATTCTTTGCCAGCAAGTGTTGAATACACTAAGCTTTCCGCACCAGTTAATTCAAATACGTCAACTCTTGCATCGAAGCTTGTGTTTTCAGAGCTGCTTAAGAACAATAGCTCATCATGGATATCTTCTGGTCTGATACCGAAAATTACTTCTTTGCCGATGTAGTTTTGCTCGCGAAGGATTTTCAATTTTCCTTCAGGGATAACAAAAGAAGCATCGCCGATTACTAATTTGTTGTCTACAATTTTACCGGTAAAGAAGTTCATTGCAGGTGACCCGATGAATCCTCCTACAAAAACATTTTCAGGCTTTTCATATACTTCTTTTGGAGCACCAACTTGCTGAATTACGCCGTCTTTCATAACAACCAGTCTTGTAGCCATTGTCATCGCTTCAGTCTGATCATGCGTAACATAAATTGTTGTTGTTTGCAGCCTTTGATGTAGCTTAGAAATTTCAGCACGCATCTGCACACGAAGTTTTGCATCAAGGTTGGAAAGAGGCTCATCCATCAAGAAGACTTTTGCATCACGGACAATCGCACGGCCTAGGGCTACCCTTTGACGCTGACCACCTGATAATGCTTTTGGTTTTCTTTTTAAATACTGCTCTAAACCAAGGATTTTTGCAGCGTTATTAACTCGTTGCTCAATTTCTGCTTTTGGAAATTTTCTCAGCTTTAATCCGAACGCCATATTATCGTAAACAGTCATATGTGGATACAAGGCATAGTTTTGGAATACCATTGCAATATCGCGGTCTTTTGGAGCGACATCGTTAACACGCTGTTCATCAATGAAGAAATCTCCTTTTGAGATATCCTCCAATCCTGCAATCATACGCAATGTCGTAGATTTACCGCAGCCTGAAGGACCGACAAATACGATAAATTCCTTGTCTTCAATATGTAAATTAAAGTCGCGTACCGCTTCTACTTTTTCATCATAGATTTTATATATATTCTTTAAGACTAATTCTGCCATCTTTCCATACCCCCTGCGATTTGATAAATATAATGTAACATGTTTGGGAACGTTTTCAAATTGGCGGATTGCATGAAAAATACGGATGTTGTTTTGAGCAAAATGCATAAAGCGCTTTCTTTATATAGAAAAAAGAGAGGAAAAGCTTGTCCTCTCTTTGTCAAAATTCCTTAGATGATAATGGAAGAAATAGTTTNACTCCCCTTCTATTAAATGGAAAGATTGACATGTCTGCCACAAGATGGCTTATATAAGCAAGTATACACGTCCAAAAAACACCATCAATGTGTAAAGATTGTGCAAAATGGAACGATATGTAAGCAAAATAAATTGTTCCAATAATGGAATGGGTATAGCTTCTATGCGGTACAAAGGAGGCGATTAATATAAAGACAGCCAAAAGTATGAGCCAGTATTCGTGAAGAGATATTCCTCCAAACAATACACCAGCACCCGTTATTGTTAACATATGTCGCTGCTTAATTAAACTGGAGACCATTATGATGGCGACTCCCGCCCCTATGCTGAATAGCAGCTCTGATGCGCTTCCTGCATAAATGCTGTACAAAATCATCAATGCTCCAACTGCTTGAGCAATCGACCGAAACACCTTATGAGATATCGTTATTTTATTGCTTAATTTACCGTCAATATCCATATCAGGCATCAGCGCTGAAATGCCTCCAATCCCGACTAAAAGCAATGTAGTGGACGGGGAGGCATCTAGATAATTTGCTACTGCAAATCCGACCCCCGCACCAATACAAGAATGTGCTGTACCTTTCAACTAAAATCCTCATTTCTTTCTAGCATATAAACTAGTATTCTAATGCTCTATTATATGACAGGAAGAAAGAGTTGACCAGTTAATAAATGGAAACGTATGTTCTTGTTAAATTTTATTTCATTTAAGCCTTTTTTTGGCTGAAATATAAGCAGGCTAAATAGGCAGTAAAGAAGTTATGATAATTTTTTAAAGGTAAACCTGTTTTTTCAGTGAATTTATCTAATCTGTATTGCAATGTATTGCGGTGGATAAACAGCTTTTTTGCTGTATTTGTATTATGCCCGTTGTTTTCAATAAATGTTCTAATTGTCAACAGCAATTCTTTATCTTCCCCTAAGATAGAGAACCAGTTTTTAAAAGGCTCTAGCTCATGATAATCGAGCCTGCTTATTAATAAATGTGGAAGAATGGTCTCAAAAGATAACACTCTTTCAGAAGAGATAACAGATAAGCCTGCTGTGAAAAAATCTCTCTCTTGAGTGAAGATTATAGGGCTTTCTATTGTGAAGGGCAGGATTTTTCCAATATAAAAGGTTATTGTGAAATAAAAATCAGACTGAAGGGCCTCTGCAAAAGAGGAATATTCCTCATCATCAAGAAAATGTCCGTCTCGCTCTAAAATGCTGCCTCTGTTTGCACCATTCCAAATGATTATGCTGCTTCTATGGAGAAATCCTTTAAATACAGTTTCCACCGCTTCTTTGTCAATAGGAGTGTTGTTTATTTGAAATTGGATAATTCGGAAGTTTTCGCATGTCTTTTCCGGCAGGCTCCCGCTAAAAAATAAGTATTGGCTCCATTTAAATTCTTCCGTATTTTCTTTGTTGTTTTCAGGCATATAATGCTGAAAGAGCGTCTTTAATAAATCGAATTGTGAATCATTCATCTCATTTTTTTGAAAGCCAAACCACCCATTTTCTCCTTCAATGTGAAACCAGTGATAGTCAATAAGTTGTATAAGAGAAGGAGGTGCGGACTGCTCTACGGCACCTGGAAAATAGGTTAATAATTTATGTTTCATCATTATTCCTCCAGTTAGGGATGAAAGCGTTTGAAAAAAAGACAGCAGCTAAGATTAATTCTTTATACCTAAAGCTGTCTTATATCAAGTGAAATCGTTATCATTACCATTATCTTATTATAGTTGCTGAAAAACGGCAATCAAAAAAACACAGCCTTAAATGACTGTGTCATAGGTATTACTTAGTCTTATTTATTTAGGAGGAGATTCTTTTCCTAGTTTCCTTGCTTCTTCTATATTCGTGTTCTCTCCGTGACGGAAGACTTTTCCGCCGGACATGCCCTCGTTAATCATTCTGTCAACATCTAAATAACTTTTTTTCTTGCCTTCAAACTGCAGGTCATTGTATCGTTTTCCCATGATTATCCCTCCTGCAATTAGAATGTGCTAGGAAGATGTGTTTCATTCTCACTCCTGCTTGAAGCCTGCAAGCTCATAAAAAAGTTTAGAAAGCTGTCTAATGCGATTCGATTCAATTTCTGGTTCATCAAATAACATCGGTTTAGAATTAACTTCAAAAATATAGTAGTTTCCTTGCTTATCCATACAAGCGTCAATAGAAAATTCTCCAAATAAACCAAACTCATCTGATAATATAGCTCCGCAATGTTCAATAGCCAGTTGAATAAAGTGATCATGCTCTTTTGTTTGGACATCCGCATAAGGAATGATTTTTCCGCCTGCAGGCACATGTGTTGTGACATCTTGAAGAGAGGACTGTCTTATCCCAACTCCTGTTAGGCCGTATTTGCCATCAAGGTAAGTTGCCAGTATCCGAAAGTCATAACGTTGTCCATTATAGACATCCACATCTATTTCTTCCTGGACAATATATTCTTTAGAAGTCCATTTTGGCAAAAACTTGTTAGTAATCTCCTTGAAGGAGTGATAGGTTTGTATTCCTTTAACGTTTTCAAGGAGGAACGAATTATCATATCGCCTTTGCAATCTGTATATATCCTTGCCTTTAAAGCCGGATGCAGGTTTCACATAAATGGAACCATGTCTTGAGAGAAAATCTGCAAGCACATGTTCCGAATTGAGTTGTGCAGTTTCAGGAAGGAAGTTTGTTAAAATATCGTGCTGTTTTAATATTTGATATAAATCGAATTTATGAAGGAAATGAGGATTAAAAAAGGGTATGTCAAAGCTTTTCAAGATGTTGATGGCTGTAGCAAAATGGTCCCCTTCCTCTGTTTTGCGGAAAGGAACGCGGTTATAGATCACATGGGGAAGGGGCGTTGTAATAGGGAGCCATTTGTTTTCAGAAGAGATGTACGTAAATCCGTCTATTTTTGTATTTGTCAGTCTTTCAGGAGGAAAGACGATGATTATCCCCCCAAAAGAATCAAGTTCTCTTTGCAGCTTTTCAAATAGAGGACGATTGCCGATAAGTTTGTTCTTAGAATTGTAGGAAGTCATAATGCCGACGATTGGTCCAACGTTGCTTGCCTTATAGGTCATATTAAATGGCTGGAAATCTTTAAGAAATGGGAATAAAGGCAATAGATTCTGCTGATTGCTTCCCAATGTTAAACCGGCCTGACTGGAATGCCATGACTTTGCATTACCATCATAAAAAATATTCATTTGAATATATCCTCAGGCTTTTTAATGCTCTGTTCATACAAATAGATAGCATATTCCAATGACATTCTTCTTGTTAGCAAATCATCTTTTTTTAGTGATCTATGTTTAAAAATACTTCTTCCTGGTTTAGAATTCGCCTCAAAAAGCCATACTCTCCCTTTGCGGTCAATTCCGATATCAAAGCCAATCTCTCCTATTGTTCCTTCTGTGTATTTCTCCAGTGTTTTGGATATTCTTAACGCTGAACCGTTAAGCTTTTCTTTAAGCAGTTCTTTATCATTATCAAGATCAAGTAGCTCGTCAATAGACTTAACGATACCACCGCTGTTCATATGTGTAGTTGCACTGCCTGTTCCGGCGATTTTGGCGGCAATTGCTGTAACTTCCCATATACCTTGTTTATTCTTATTTGTATGGACTCGGAAATCAATCGGCTTTTTCTCTGAGCGCATCAGATGAATGCCTTGCTGTACAATGAGGCTGGAAATATTTGCTTTTGCTGTAATATGCTGCACCAGCTTTTCAAGGGTATCGAATTTCAGCAGTCGTTTTTCTCCGCTTGGCTCTTTAAAGCGTGTATAGTAGTTTGCGTCTTTCTTATTATAGATGACTTGATAAATTCCCTTTCCAAGACTGCCATTCTTCGGCTTGATGTAAATATGTCCATAGTTGCTCAGCATTCGTTCAACTACCGAAAAAGAGGTGAATGGAAGGGTTTCTGGCAAGAAGTCTGCAATGCTGTCTTCCTGGAGCAAACGTTCATAAATATCGAGCTTGTTAAAGAAGCCTGGATTATACCACGGAATCAAATATTCCTGCTGGAGACGTTCCTTTACCTTCTTTATTTTTGGCAAACCCTCTATTCGGCGATTTGGGATACGATCATAAATGACGTCCGGAAAGGGGACTTCAAACCGTTTCCAGCCATCGTGATAAAAAAGTCCGTTAATTGTGCCTTTTTCCCAATTAATATGCTGGGCTCCAAATAAAAAGGCTGTGACACCTGCAGTGTTTTGCACGGCTAACAGCTTTGAAAAGATAATAGTGCGGTCACCGATAGGTCTTACCTCAACTGCGCTGAAGCCAGAGGTGAATATACCGACAAGCGGCCCAAAATAAAGGACTTCATCATCAAAAAATACATGTAAGACGGGAGAGGTTGGCGGTATTTTTAATGCTTGGAACAGGTCTTCACTTATTCTCACTACATTGCCTCCAAACTTTTGGACAGTGATAGAGGCATTTACTTTAATTGTTCCAAAGGCAACTCGATTGAGATTACGTGGAATTACAGCATCTGCAGGCAGATAGATTGTATTAGTGCAATCATCTATCACTTCAATAGAGTAAAGTTTTTTCATTGCTGTTCCTCCTCTCTCCATCGCGCAGCATGGCTGCATAGGCTAGCGGTGCTTTATACAGCTTTTCATTCAATCCTGGGTAGGCCTGAAGAATCACCTTTCTGCCAGGCTTGCTGTTGACGTCGAGTATCCATAGCGAGCCATTCTCTGTGATTCCAATATCAATACCTAACTCGAATAAGGAAGGAAAGGTTTGTTCAAGCACAGGCGGAAGGCTTGAAAGGATATCATTTATTTCATTCTCAATAAAGTTTTTCATTTTATATGGAGCAGAATCAAGCCATTGCTTAAATGGAATTACTTCTGCACCTGCACTAAGATTGGAGATGATTCTGTCTTTAGCGCCAAGTCTAATGCCCTTTTCAATAATATCCCATTTGTTATGCTCATTTTTTTGAAGCAAAGCTCTTATATCAAAAGGCTGATTATCCTGATTGCATAATGGTAAATAGCCTTGGCTTAAATAATCATTCTTTTGGAGCAGCTGTGTCAGCCAACGGGAGAATTTCTCTTTATCTTTAAATATGTGCTCTACCTGTCTATCTTTTTTATCAGTCTTAACAAAGATGCGATGATTCTGTTCTTTAATAAAATAAATGCCATTCCCTTGTGAGCCATTAATTGGTTTTAGCATAAGCGGATTAATAAAATGAAGATCTTCTAACAGTTCCTCGGAAGAACTTACTAGTTTTGACTCAGGGATGTATGCGTTAAGCTTTGAAGCTTTTAATACCTCATAAAGTTTAAGTTTGTTTGGGAGCCCATTCCCGATAAAGACACTGTCCTTTTTCTGTTTCAGCCACTCAACAATATTTTTGCATTGTCTAGAATGAGAATCTTCTTGATAGTAGCAGCGGTCATACAAAAAGGATGGAACGGGAAAGTCTCTCGTAATCCAGCAGTTTTGTTCGTTATCGAAAACCTTTCCAGAAACCTTTTCTGTAAGAGGGTTATAGCTCGACGGTACAAAATGATAAACATCAAAGGCCATAGATTTTCCTAATTTAGCAATTTCCGTGACATAGCTTTTTTCATTTTCTAATGAGAGTGACATGATTCCAAAACTAGACATCTTGTTGTTCTCCTTTTTTTATATGTGGAAAAGAAAGGCTTAAACAATATTCCAATAATGCCTTTGTGGAGGGCCTGATTTTATTTGTTGCCGAATCTAGATTTTTGGAGGGTTTAGAATTAACTTCAATTATCCAAAGTCCTCCATGTACATCAATGCCCATATCTATGCCGAGTTCGCCTAAATCCCCGGTTATTTGTGAAGATAGGGCGTCAGCTGTCTTGAGAGATATCTCTTTAAACTGCTGCTCAACATACTTTCCTAATTCTTCACCAAATAGTGTTTGCAGTACTGACTTTGCAGGAATCATCTCTGCTCCTTGGTATAAATTAGCAACGAATGATTCAGGTTGGGCGCATCTTGCAACAATCGAGGTGATTTTCCACTGCTGCTGAATGTCTTTATGGCAGAGAATTCTAAAATCAAGTGAACGATTATGGTACTGCTGAAAGTTTATGCCCTCCTGACAAATATAGGCACGCTTTTCTGTCAAACGCTCAAGCCATTTCCATAATTTATTTAGTGAAGAAAAGAAATGAATTTTGCCTTTTTCTTTACCGGAAGAGATGCTTGATTTCCATGCCTGTTCCTCCCGGCGTATCTGGATGATCTGACGGCCTTGGCTGCCATGAATCGGCTTTACATATACAGTGCTGAATTTGGTTAACATCGCCTCGAGTGTTTCTTTTGAGAACAGCCTTGTTTCTGGAGTGTATTTCTTTAATTCAGTTTGTTTCATCAGTATTTCTGAAATATCAAATTTGGAAAAGAATTGTGCATTAAAGATTGGTATATTACGTTTTTGCAGATTCTTTTTTAATTCGTTAAACTTGGTGGAAGCTTCTGCTTTTCTTACGTGAAGGCGATTATATACCACATTGGGATAGGGAAGGGGCATCTTTTTCCAGCTGTCATGCTGATAAGAATAACCTTCTACATAATCCTCTTTCCAATCATGAAGGCTGCATACGTACAGAATTCCTCCAAGGCGAGATAGTTCTTGCTGGAATTCCTCGCAAAATTGGTGAATGGAGCGGAAAGAAGGTCCATCGTGTGTAAGTTCATTTGCAGGGATATCTGTCAATATGGCGATTACTGGACCAAGCGTCAGTGTATGGCTCTTTTTTGTGAAATTACTGAGCAAAAGCAAATCCTGGTTTGGAAGTGCTAATGACTGAATCAAGTTGTCACTGAAAGAGATTGCTTGCTTTTCATCATGGACAGCTTCTACCAGGACGGGAACTGCCATACTTCCTAAATAGAGCATGACAGGTTTATTGCGATCTATTTCCCAGTGATGAAACAAGGGATGGCTCACACGCATTATCGCCTCCTTGCTTGTGGGGAAGGAGGAATTTTCTTTTATTAACAGCGGTAGCAGGTTAAGTTTCATCGCAATTCCTCATTTATAAGGTGATAGGATATTTACAAACAGCAAAAACTGTTATTTTCTTATAGGCTAAAGCTGATATGGTATCGTATGTTAAAGTTTTTAATATGTGCTTGGTTCTTAAATACCAGCAGCGTATTAGAATAAAGAAGCAGCCTTAATTAAGGTTGTCATTAACCAATCATCTCATTGGGGAGTAACAACATTTTATTCACAAAGAGAGTACCTCAGGGACAGCTGTTCCTGGAAAATAGTCTGAAATGAGATAAAGGGTCTTTCTGGTAATATAGAGCATAGTTTGTTATAGTGAAGACAATTGTAAAAAAGGAGTTGGTAATTATGGCAGTAAACCTACATGATTCTGCTTATGAACTAGAAAAAGCTATTCGTCAAAGTGATGAATATACAAACTTAAAAAAAATGTATGACTTGGTTAATGCTGATCCATCAGCAAAGGCCATGTTTGAAAACTTCCGCAATATTCAAATGCAGCTGCAGCAAAAACAAATGTCTGGGATTGAAATTACACAGGAAGAAGTGGAACAAGCCCAAAAGACAGTGGCATTGGTTCAGCAGCATGAATCTATCTCCAAACTGATGGATGCAGAACAGCGCATGAGCATTGCAATTACTGAGCTTAACCAAATCATTATGAAGCCGCTTGAAGAGCTTTACGGAGCTCCACAGCAATAAAAGATTGGAACACAGAAGTGCCCAAAGCTATGCTTTGGGCACTTTTTCCATATTATAAAGGGTGCATAGTTTAAACTTGCTTTACATTAAAACTGAGTGCCAGAAAGCTGCTGTTGAGCCATTTGCACTAAACGTTTCGTAATTTCTCCACCAACAGAACCGTTGGCACGGGCAGTAGTTTCGGCACCAAGGTTTACTCCAAACTCAGTCGCAATTTCATATTTCATTTGATCTAAAGCTTGAGATACTCCAGGTACTAAAAGTTGATTAGAATTGTTTGACATTGTTGTTTCCTCCTTTAGTGATTATATAGGTGTTACAGTCAATAGTTTACGGAATATAGGGATAACTATACACCCCGCCAGAGCTGTAAATCTTTCCAAACACATATGGATAATTCATGAAGCCAGTTCTATTACAAGGGATTTATTCATAAATGTTTATAAAGACAAATCAACCTGAAATGGGGGAACAGAATGATTTATCGCTTATTAGCTTTAAATATTGATGGGACTCTTATCCAATCAAATGGACGTTTGAGCAGATCCACTAAGGAGGCAATTGAATACGTCCAGCAAAAAGGAATATATGTAACATTGGTCACATCAAGAAGTTTGCCTTCAGCTAGGAAGGTTGCCAAAGCATTAAAGCTGAATAATTATATTGTGACACATCAAGGTGCGCTTATTTCGGACAATACAGATCAGACATTATACGTTAACAGGTTGACGGAAGAACTTACATATGAAATTGTCCGTTTCCTAGAAGGGTTTATTTGTCAAATTAGAATTGTCCATGAAAAATTTTCCCTTGCGAACAAGTCAAGGCTTAACCATAATATGCTTGCTAAAACAGTGTTTAACTCAGGAGACCCAGTGTTTTATTCCCATCAATTTGTTGAAGTTCTCAGTGAAGTTCTGCTGGAGGAACCTGTCAGCGCTCCAAAAATCGAAGTGTATTTTGAAGAGAAGAAAGATTGTATAGATGCGAAAGAAATTTTAGACAAGATGTTTAATGAGATCAATATTGTGCAAATGAATGACCTTCGTCTCGAAATCCTGCCAGAGGGTGTTAATAAGCTTAATGGACTGCTGTACTTAGCAGAGCACCTTGGTATTAACAGACGGGAGATAGTTGTGATTGGCGACAGTCTTGATGATAAGAACATGATAGAAGCTGCAGGCCTCGGTGTGGCAATGGGAAATGCTCCGAGCGAGCTTAAATTTGCTGCCGATTGGGTAACAAGATCTAATAATCAGGATGGAGTTGCTTATATGGTGAAGGAGCATTTCCGCAAACAGCAGCCAATTGAGTTTCTACGTAAAATGAACATTATTAAGTAGCCATTATTATCCTCATTTTAATAGAACAAAAAAATTCCTTAGCTTTAAGGAATTTTTTGTTTTTACAGCCAATATTTTGACCTAGCTGGTTACTTTTTGTAGACTGAAGTATAATGGAATTTTAGAAGCTAATAACTATGATAATTAAAGGTGAATATAAACATGAAATCAATTTCGATAAGCGGGTTACATGATGACCGATTAATCAGACCATTAGAGCATATTGGCAACTTGTTCTTTGAAGATACTAAAGTGTCCTTCGAGTCAGAAAGTGAAGCGGAAATATTTATAGATCTTAACGTTTCTGAGACAGGAGACAAGTTTTCTGTTGAAGGAAGAATGGATGGCAGACAAGTATTCGATTGCGAAAAAGATGTGGCAAACCTTGATGAAAAAGAAAGATTTAAGGAACAAAAGAATGCAATCTCCCAAGTTTTCCTTAAAGTATTACAAGATTATACTGGCATGATTCAAAAATGGGGGATTTTAACAGGGATTCGTCCAACGAAGCTTCTTCATAAGCATATGCAAAAGCAAACGCCAAAATCTGAGGCGCACCAGGCATTAAAGGATGAGTACTTAATGTCAGATGAGAAAATTGATCTCATGCAGCGAATCATCGACAGGCAGCTTGCTGTAATTCCTGATTTATATGACTTGAAGAAAGAAGTAAGCATCTATATCGGAATTCCATTTTGTCCGACTAAGTGCGCTTATTGCACTTTCCCGGCATATGCAATAAACGGCAGACAAGGTTCAGTATTTTCCTTCTTAGGAGGTCTTCATCATGAAATAAAGAAGACTGGGGAATGGCTGAAATCTAAAAACATTAAAATTACAACTGTCTATTATGGCGGAGGAACACCAACAAGCATAACTGCTGAGGAAATGGATATGCTGTATGAACAAATGAATGAATCTTTCCCAGATGTGCAAAACATTAGAGAAATAACAGTAGAAGCTGGCCGTCCAGATACAATTTCGACTGAAAAGCTAGAAGTGCTGAAGAAATGGAATATTGATCGAATCAGCATCAACCCACAATCGTATACACAACAGACATTAAAAGCGATTGGAAGGCATCACACTGTTGAAGAGACAATTGATAAGTATCATTTAGCNAGANAGCATGGAATGAATAATATCAATATGGACTTAATAATTGGTCTTCCAGGAGAAGGCGTTGGTGAGTTCCAGCACAGTCTTGATAAAACAGAGGAACTGTTGCCGGAATCACTGACTGTTCATACTCTTTCTTTCAAACGGGCATCAGAAATGACAAGAAATAAGGCGAAATACAAAGTTGCTGACAGAGATGAAATACAGGAAATGATGAAAATGGCAGAGGATTGGACAGAAAGGTTTGATTATGTTCCATATTATCTGTACAGACAAAAAAATATTCTTGGTAATTTGGAGAATGTTGGTTATTCTAAAATTGGTCAGGAAAGTATTTATAACATCATGATGATGGAAGAACTGCAGACAGTGATTGGACTAGGCTGCGGGGCATCAAGCAAATTTATTCATCCAGTAACAGGGAAAATTACACAGTTCTCCAATCCAAAAGATCCTAAAACGTACAATGACAGCTTTGAGGAATATACGGATAGAAAATTAGCTTTGTTAGAAGAGCATTTTTCAGCAGAAAAATCTATTTAATGCAAATAAAAATGGAGATTTTGAAGGAAGATAGAAAGGGCAGACCAACTGCTTTTACTGTCTTCCTTTTTTATTTTCTAAGAAAAACACCGATTTTTCTAATGGAAGCGTCAGAAAAAGATTGCGTTTTTGTTAGAAAACGAATAATATAAAAGAGTTGTGTTAAAATGTTCGTTTTTTGGAGGTATACATGTTTAAACTTAAAGAAAACAATACAAATGTGAAAACGGAGATAACAGCCGGATTCACTACTTTTTTGACAATGGTCTATATCGTTATAGTAAACCCTGTTATCTTATCTAGTGCAGGCATTCCTTTTGACCAAGTTTTCATGGCAACAATTATTGCTGCTGTCGTTGGTACACTTTGGATGGCCTTATTCGCAAATTATCCAATAGCAATAGCACCAGGTATGGGGTTAAATGCTTATTTTGCTTATTCGGTTGTCGGAAGCCAGGAAGGACTCGATTATACGGTTGCTTTATCTGCTGTTTTTGTTGCAGGGATTATCTTTTTAATCCTTTCCTTAACAACATTCAGAGAAAAATTGATTGAAGCAATTCCCGAAAACTTAAAACATGGAATCACTGCAGGTATTGGTCTGTTTATCGCTTTTATTGGTTTAAGACAGACACAAATTATAGTAGATAATGAAGAAAATCTAGTTGGTCTTGGTGACCTACAGTCTCCTTCTGTAGTGCTTGCTTTAGTCGGCCTTGCCATCACTATTATTTTATATGCAATGAATGTTAAAGGCGCATTATTTTTAGGAATGATCGCAACAGGAATTATAGCCTTCTTTACAGGTCAGCTTTCATTTGATGGTTTTGCAGCTGTACCTCACTTGCCAGAAGGATTAATTATCACAAATCCTTTCGCAGCAATCGGTGATGTTTTCCAGCATAGCTTATATGCTGTTGTGTTCTCCTTCTTGCTTGTGACAATCTTTGATACGACTGGAACGATGGTCGGTGTAGCTGAACAAGCAGGATTAATGAAGAATAATCGTCTTCCAAAAGCTAGACAAGCTCTGCTTGCCGATTCTATCGGAACTTCTGTTGGTGCTATGTTTGGAACGAGCCCGACGACAGCATTTATTGAATCGACATCAGGAGTTGCAGCAGGAGGAAGAACAGGTTTGACTGGCGTTACTGTTTCAGCATTGTTTATAATTGCTGCTTTCTTTGCACCGCTTGTCAGTGCTGTTTCCGGCTTATCTGCTATCACAGCGCCAGCTCTTATTATTGTCGGAAGTTTAATGATGGGCGCAATTGCACAAGTGCGTTGGTCTGAATTCGATGAGGCATTTCCAGCCTTTCTTGTAATACTGAGCATGCCTCTTACTTCAAGCATTGCAACAGGTATTGCGTTAGGCTTTATATCTCATCCGTTGCTGAAATTGGTGACAGGCAAAGGTAAAACTGTACACCCGCTCGTTTATATATTTGCCGTTTTATTCTTGTATCAGCTCGTCTTTTTATCCCATTAAAGTAGCGAAAGCTCTGTGAAGTATCACCTTCACGGGGCTTTTTTTAATTTTAATCAAATCTTTACATTATTTTGTGAAACCTTCTGCCTATCTCTTCGTATGAATTAGAGAAGGAGGCGATCGGAATGGCATTAGAAATTAAAAATGTAACAAAAAGATTCGGATCATTTGTTGCGGTGGATAATATATCTTTATCAATTCCAGAAAACGAAATGTTTGGATTTCTGGGAGGAAACGGTGCTGGCAAAACGACAACCTTTCGCATGCTGCTTGGTATATTAGATATCAGTGAAGGGGCGATTACTTGGAACGGACATGGTATCGACTATTCGACAAGTCCAGAAATCGGCTACCTGCCAGAGGAAAGGGGACTTTACCCGAAGCTAAAGGTGAAGGACCAACTAATTTATTTAGCTAGATTAAGAGGAATGGATAAAAGGGAAGCGCTGACAGAACTGAAAAGCTGGTTAGAACGCTTTAAAATATCCGATTATTTAGAAAAAAAGGTTGAGGAGCTGTCAAAGGGTAATCAGCAAAAAATTCAATTTATCAGTGCCGTCCTGCATAAGCCAAAGCTGCTTATTTTGGATGAGCCATTCAGCGGGTTAGATCCGGTTAATGTCGAGCAGCTTAAAAGCGCCGTCATTGACTTGAAAAATGCAGGAACGACAATTGTTTTTTCCAGTCACCGTATGGAGCATGTAGAAGAGATGTGTGAGAACCTTTGTATCATGCATAAAGGAAAGCCAGTCGTCCATGGAGGATTGAAAGAAATTAAACGCAGCTTCGGGAAGAAAAACGTCATTATTCATGCTGATTTTGATTTGGCATATTTAATAAAGTTTCCAGGTGTTGTTAAGATGAAGCAGACGACAGAAGGGGCCGCGCTCCAGATCGAAAGCGAGGAAATAGCGGAGAATATACTAAAGGATATTGTAGGGAGAGGCTTCGTCCGGAAATTTGCATTAGAGGAGCCGACTTTAAATGATATTTTTATCGAAAAGGTAGGTGCTTCACTTGAATAGCTTCTGGATTATCTTATTTCATACGTATTGGACAAAGGTAAAGACAAAATCTTTCATCATCACTACCGTAATTACATTATTGCTGATTTTAGGTTTAACGAATCTCCAATCGATTATCCAAGTGTTTGATGGAGAGGGTGAAGCAGACAAGATTGCGGTTATCGACAATACGAATGAATTATATTCAACTATTGCTACTATGTCTGAAACCCTCCAGGAGGATATTGTTCTAGAGGATTATGTTGATGGAGAGGCTGAGGCGAAGCAAAAGGTGGAAGACGGTACTTATCAAGGGCTGTTAATCCTTGACTATGATGATGAAAATCTCCCGCAAGCCTCCTACTACAGCATGGATATTACAGACTCATCGACAGCAACAGGCATAGAGACAGCGGTTCAGGCTGTTAAGGGGCAGCTGGCAGCGGCCCAGTTAAATCTTAGCGGTGAACAGCTTGAAAAACTAAATGAGCCTGTTGAATTTGAACATATTGCCCTTGAACAAAATGCAAAAACAGAAGAGGAGCTGAATCAGGCAAGAGGGCTCGTCTATGTCTTGTTATTCCTTATTTATTTTGCAGTCATACTTTATGCTAATATGATAGCAATGGAAGTTGCGACAGAAAAATCTTCTCGGGTTATGGAAATATTGATTTCCAGTGTATCCCCAATTAAGCATATGTTTGCAAAAATTCTAGGTATCGGCTTGCTGAGCATAACACAGCTGGTGGTGCTTCTAGGGGTTGGCTATTTTTCTGTGACAAATAATACGGAAATGAGCTCACTGGATGGCTTTTTAGGCTTTAGCGGTATTCCTGCTGCCACAATCGTTTATGCTATTTTGTTTTTTATACTCGGTTATTTCTTATATGCAACACTTGCAGCATTTCTCGGTTCTCTTGTCAGCCGAATCGAGGATGTCCAGCAGATGATTACACCAATGACATTGGTGGTAGTAGCAGGGTTTATGATCGCAATGTTCGGTTTGGGTAATCCAGATACTACGTTCATTACGATAACATCTTATATCCCGTTCTTTACGCCAATGCTGATGTTCATGCGTGCAGGCATGCTCAGCCTTCCGGTATGGGAGCCTGTCTTAGGAATGGTCATCTTGGCAGTCTCAATCATTCTATTGGCTGTCTTTGGCGGAAGAGTTTATAAAGGCGGCGTGCTGATGTACGGCAAATCGAATTCTTTTAAAGATATTAAAAAAGCACTTCAACTGACGAAAAAAGAATAACAAAAATGAGACTCACGAATCTTCGTGAGTCTTTTTATTATAGGAAGAAAAATATTTGGCGATTTAAGTGCTTATTCCGTACAATTAAATGGATGATTACGAAAGAGGGTATTTGATGATGAGTATTTTACATAAAGGAGATAAAGTCGGTTTTATTGCTTGCTCTGATGGAAGAGACCGTTCCAAATCAATGATCTACTTAACTTTAGAAAACATGCTCGCACAGTTTGGTGTAACTGCAGTGTACGCAAAAACCTTTTATGCTGTGGGCGACTCACCATTCAGTGGCACACCAGAGGAAAGAGCAACAGAGTTGATGAAATTNTATGAAGACAAAGAAATAAAGGCTGTTTTCGATCTGTCGGGAGGGAATGCTGCGAATGAACTGCTCCCCTTTATCAATATGGCAGTTATTAAGGAAAATCCAAAGCCTTTTGTCGGTATCAGTGACTTGTCTGTCCTTAATAATGCACTGTTTACTTTAACAGGCATTACGAACCTTCACTATCAAGTAGCCAATTTACTGGGAGCAGATACTGAGTTTCAAAAAGAATTGTTTACGAAAGTGTTTTGTGCTGAATGGGACAATTCTAATCAGTTACTAACATATCCATATAAATGGCTAAGAGGAAGCAGTATGGAAGGAACTGTTATTGGTGGTAACGCAAGGTGCTTTTTGAAACTAGCAGGCACTCGTTATATGCCGAGCCCTAATAATAAGCTGCTTTTTCTTGAAAGCCTTGGCGGAGGACCGGCAGCGATTGCTTCCTATCTCGCTCAGCTTGATCAGCTTGGTTTCCTTGAAGAATGCAATGGCATCCTTTTAGGTACTTTTACAGAGATGGAGCAAAGCGCAGGCAGTCCGACAGTTGAGGAGCTAGTGCTAACAGCAACAGAGAAATATGGAGTTCCTGTGGCAAAAACGGATAAATTGGGGCATGGGTCTGACAGCCACTGTCTTCCGATTGGATTGAATTTGCGGTTATAACCGATAGGAACGTGCATTCGTTTTTTAAGGATGGTAATATAAAGGAAAGGAGGAGGTCATTATGGAGGAGATAACTTTCATACACTGTGCAGATCTTCATTTGGACAGCCCTATGCTCGGGTTGAAAAATCTGCCAGCTTCTATTCGGACCCATCTGCGGGAAAGTACATTTACTTCGTTTAAACGGATTGTCGATGCTGCAATTGCCAAGCAGGTTGACTTCGTTCTAATAGCGGGGGATATTTACGATGGAGAAGACAGAAGCTTGCGGGCGCAGATACTTTTCCGAAAAGAGATGGAAAGACTGAATACTCATGGCATAGAGGTATATATCATTCACGGAAACCATGACCATTTAGGCGGTAAGTGGCTGGAGATAAGCTTTCCAGAAAATGTACATATCTTTCCATCCGAGGTGACTGTCTTCGAGCACAAGAAGAACAATGCGAAAATACATTTATACGGCTTCAGCTACGAAGCGAGGCATCTTTATGACAGAAGGATAAACAGTTTTGAAAAAAAGACCGGAGCAGATTATCATATTGGCATACTGCATGGCAGTTTAGAAGGAACCAGTGATCACAGCCCCTATGCTCCCTTTAACTTGCAGGAGTTAGCCTCTAAGGAAATGGATTATTGGGCATTGGGCCATATACATAAAAGAACAGTACTGCAGGCAGACCCGCCTGTTGTATATTCAGGAAACATCCAAGGACGTCATAAAAAAGAAACAGAAGAGAAGGGCTGTTACTACGTTAAATTAAAAGATCGGGAGGCTGAGCTTGAATTCATTCCGACAGCAGCGTGCTTATGGAAGTCAGTCAAAATAGATGCAGCTTCTGCAAAAAATGCTGATGAGCTTTTGACGCTTTGCCAATTTGCACAAAGTGCCGAAAGAGATCAAGGCTTTCCTGTAATCATGTCACTTGATATAGTGAACGCAGAAGGAATTGGCAGCTTTCACGAAGGAGAATTGCTAGAAATCCTTCAGGGAGATGAGGTGGATGACTCGGATTTTGTGTGGGTTTCCAGCCTGTCAATATCAGAAAGTAACAGCTGGAATAAAGAGAAACTGGAAGCAGATTCGGCTTTTTTTGCTGAGCTTTTTAATGCAGTTACAGAAACTGATGCCATCGTGGATGCTCTTTCACCGCTTTATCGCCATCCAGGTGCGCATAGGTATCTTTCAGAATTGCAGGACTCGGAGAAACAAGAGCTTGCTAGAGAAGCTGAGCGGCTGCTTCTTAACATGCTGAATGGGGCATCCAGGGGGTAAACAATGCGAATTAAAACAATTACAATTTACGGATATGGAAAGCTCGAGAATGTCACCTATAATCTGGATGCAGATCTTCAAGTTTTTTATGGAGAAAATGAAGCAGGCAAGTCGACAATCATGAGCTTTATTCACAGCATTCTGTTCGGATTTCCTTCGAAGATTCAGACAGAACTTAGATATGAGCCGAGAATGCAGCATAAGTATGGTGGTAAATTAACAGTATGGTTTCCTGAACATGGAATAGCAACGATTGAGCGTGTTAAGGGAAAAGCAGCCGGAGATGTTACGGTTATTTTGGAAAACGGCAGAAAAGGGCAAGAGGAATTACTTGGCGAACTGCTGCAAGGTGTTGATAAGGGTCTCTATCAATCAATTTTTTCTTTTAATCTTGACGGCTTGCAAAATATACATGGATTAAAGAGTGAGGAAATTGGAAGGTTTATGTTTTCGACAGGTGTGATTGGCTCTGACTTAATAGCAAGAACAGACAACGAGCTTCAGAAAGAGTTAGATTTACGCTTCCGGCCAAATGGCAAAAAGCCAGTACTGAACGAACTGCTGGCATCTTTGAAGGAAGCTCACCAGCAGTTGAAAAGTGCGGAAAAGACAAANGAGCAATATGGCGAGCTGCTGAAAAGAAGAGAAGAACTGGCTGAAGAGCTGGAAAAAGCAGAAGACAGTGCTGTTAGTCTGAAAGAAGACATCAGCAAATTGGAAAGCTGGATAGAGGCGGCTCCAATTGTTTTGGAAACAGAACGGTTGGGACGTAATTTGGAAAATTATGTGAACCTGACTTTTCCAAATGCAGGTATAGAAAGATGGGAACGGATTAAAGACCGTATCCTGACGATTCAAAGCCAAATCCAGCATATCCAGAATAAAATTAAAATATTAGAAGAAAAACATAAACAGCTCGAGCCTAATGAAAAGCTTTTGCAAGCTGCAGGGGACATAACGGAAGCCAGCGGGAAAATGGCTGTCTATGAAGAGCTTCAAAAACGGAAAAACCAGCTGCAGAATCAATTATCTTTGTTGGAAAAGGAAATGGAGATTTTACAGGCAAAATTGCATGTGCCGATAACAGAAGAAGATATCTCTGAGATTAATACAAGTATTTTTATTAAGGAGCAATGTGCAAATGCAGATGCATTGCAGAAGAGGCTCAAAACTTCTAGATTAGAGCTAGATACCAGACTAAAGGAAGAACAGCAGCAGCTTGAAAGCCTAGAAAGGGAAACAGCTGAACTAGAAGGAAGGCTGCTTGCGGAGGAGAAAAGAAAAGAGCTGGAAAAGCAGCTTAAAGCAGCAGAAAATATCAGCTGGCATAGAGAAAAGATTGCCACTCTTCAAAGGGATATCGAGAGCGTTCTACAACAGCTTGAAGCTAACCGGAAAAACCATCTTTCAGCTAATATACAGTTTCTGTTTATTTTTATTATGCTTATCGCTAGCGGAATTGCTGGAGTGGCAGAAGGACTTCTATACTTATTGCTTGCAGCGTTGCTCGGCATCATTGCGACTTGTTTTTTCTTTTTGAATCGAAGGAAGGCAGCAAAAAAAGAACGGTCAGAGCTGCAAAGGAAGGCGAAATCTCTTAAACGGGAAAACGCTTCTCTCAAAGAGGAAACTGGCGGTCAGGAATTACCTGACGCATTTTCCGTTAAAGCTATTTTAGAAAAGGACAATNAAGCAAGAGAAAGCTACAGCTTGCATCTAGTAAAACTGGAGCAGCAAACAAAAGCATACGAGAGAATTATAAGCGGCTATGAAAGATGGGAACAACAATACAGAGAGCACCAATTAGTACTTGAGGAACTTGGAAATACATTGAAAATACCTGAACAGCTAGCACGTGATTTTATTTATGACGCTTATTTATTATTAGATGAATGGAAGTTAATGTTAAAGGATAAATCGGCAATAGTTACGGAAATAACAGCAATAGAGACAGAGTCAGAACGGACAGCCGCACGAATCTCTGATTTGTATGAACAGTTTTTCTCTCTTAAGGGTGATTCGCTTTCTCATAAGTCTATTCTGCTGATGAACGCTATAAAAGAAGAGAATGACAAAAAAATCTATTGGCTCGAAAATAACAGGGCATTGGAAGAATACAGACAAGATCTGCATGGGTTAACAGGAGAGCTGTCGATTTTTTCCGCTGAAATCGAAGGGCTGCTGGAAATTGCAGGAGTGAAAACAGAAGAAGAGTACCGGAAAAAGGGAGAGTTATATGCGGAAAAATTGCAACTTGANCATACGCTGTCCACTCTAAAGCAAAAGTTGGACCATTTCCGCTTAGCCCAAGAAGAGATAGAATTTCTTCGCACACTTGATGATCCGGAACAGGAAAAAGGACTGTTAACTGAAAAACTCACAAGNACTAATGAGAGAATAAAGAAGATTATGAAAGATAGTGCTGAAACTAATCTTACTATTTCTCAGTTGGAAAGCGGNGGCACTTATACGGAGAAATTACATCAGTTCAAGCAGCTGAAGGATGAGTTTCAAGGGGAAGTGAAAGTATGGGGGAAATATGCTGCTGCGAAGNATTTCCTTACCCAAACAGTCAATACTTACAAGGATAAGCAGCTTCCAGTNATGCTGCGTAAAGCAGAGGAGTATTTTGCTAGTTTAACTGATAATCAATATGTGAGGATATTGCCGAAGGAAGAAGGAATAGGCTTTCTTGTAGAACGGCATGATAACACTTTTTTTGAAGCAAAAGAGCTGAGCAGAGGAACAGCCGAACAGCTTTATGTGGCGATTCGACTCGCTCTGACTCAAACATTCTATGGGAAATACCCGCTGCCGATTATTATTGATGACAGTTTTGTGAATTTTGATAAGAAGCGGACGAAGAAAGTACTTGAGATTCTAAAAACATGCAGGAATAATCAGCTGCTTTTCTTTACATGTCATACCCATCTATTAGAACATTTTCCAGAAGGGCAAATACATGCCCTTCTGCAGCCTTCTTTAGAGCGAGACCGTTAATATAGATAATGTTATACTAGAAACGAAGAGAAATTTATATTGTACAAGATGGAAAAGGGGCGAAAAACCTTGGATAAAAAAGGAATCCTACACTATGCGGTTGGGGACCAGTTTGATTCACATTTATTAATAAAAAGTTCAGCGAGAGCTTTGGCCAGCAATGGTAAGCCTTTCTTAACATTAATCTTCCAGGATAAGAGCGGAGAAATAGAAGCAAAGCTGTGGGATGCCACAGATACAGATGAACAGTCATATCAGCCGCAAACAATCGTAAGAATAAACGGGGATATCCAAAACTACAGAGGCAGGATGCAGTTGAGGATACGCCAAATTAAGGCGGCGGCCCCTGAGGAAAGTGTGCGCCTATCAGACTTTATTGAAACAGCACCACTTGAAACAGAAGAGATGCAGGCAAAGATTAATCAGTATATTTTTGATATGAAAAACCCTAACATCCAGCGCATTACAAGGCATCTTGTGAANAAGCATCAGCAAGCGTTTTTAGAATATCCAGCTGCAACGAAAAATCATCATGAATTTGTCTCAGGATTAGCTTATCATGTTGTCAGCATGCTTGATTTGGCTAAGTCTATAGCAGGCTTATATCCAAGCCTTGATACAGACCTGCTGTACAGCGGTGTTATCCTTCATGACTTAGGNAAGGTTCTAGAATTNTCAGGACCGATTTCGACGTCTTATACAGTAGAAGGAAACCTGCTTGGACATATTACAATAATGGTTAACGAAATTGGAAAAACAGCAGATGAACTTGGCATTAAAGGGGAAGAAGTTATGGTTCTTCAGCATCTAGTGCTTTCCCATCACGGAAAAGCAGAATGGGGCAGCCCGAAAGCTCCCCTTATTAAAGAAGCTGAAATTCTCCACTATATTGATAANNTGGATGCTAAAATGAACATGCTGGACAGAGCACTCGAACGTGTCAAGCCAGGGGAGTTTTCGGAAAGAATCTTCCCGTTGGAAAACCGTTCCTTTTACAAACCTACTTTTCATAAATAATCACTACGATCTAAGGTTTCCTTTTAATGAAGGGAGCCTTTTTTGGTTGACAATGCCTCCTCAAAAAAGAGAATATTCTAGTTTATCTAGCATATGATGTAGTAATTAAGAGGAAGGGAGTTAACAGTATGTTTGAGATTCCGATGTGGGTGCTGTTTGTATTAGGNGGTATTGCTGTAAGTGCATTTATGGCTGTTAAGACAGGAAAAGAGGACAAGCAGCAAGAGAATGAATTTATAGAAAAGGAAGGAGAAGTTTATATTAAGAGGATGGAAGAGGAAAAACAAAAGAAAAGCGGCAATAGTAAAGAAAGAGCATATGAAAATTAAAAGGGAAACTAGAGTTTATCTCTAGTTTCCCTTTTAATATTAACTGCCAGAAGTCGTGTTTGTCGAACCGCTGGTGGACGTTGTATCAAGTAAGGATTCTAAATCCTTGTCCTCAATTTTTACATCTGCATCCTTTAGTTCTTTTTCCATAGCACTGTTGATTGTATCTGATGTGAGCTTGGACACTTTCAATTCATATTCCATCTCGTCTTTTACATCTTCAAACTTACCTTTTTCCTTTTTATCAGTGACTTGAATGATATGGTAGCCATTCTCGGTCTTGACTGGATCACTGATTTCGTCTACATCAAGCTTGTATGCTGCGTCTTCAAATTCAGCAACCATCGTATTAGCTCCGAACCAGCCCAAATCTCCGCCATTTTCTGCAGAAGCGGTATCTGTTGAATATTCCTTAGCCAGATCTTCAAACTTCTCGCCATTATCAAGCTTCGTTTTGACTTCCTTCGCTGTTTTTTCATCAGCAACTAAAATGTGGCGGGCTTTTATTTCCGGTTTATAGTCATCGTAATATGCTTTAATTTCATCTTCTGTTACATCAACTTCTTTAACTGCGGCTTTTTCCTGAAGCATTCCAGTCTTAATCATGGAACGCAGCTCATCTTCATCTTTATAGCCATATTGTTGGATGGCTAATTCGAAGTTGTCTCCAAGCTGTGATTTTATGCTATCAATTCTCTCATCTAACTCTTCATCTGATACGTCATACTTATCTTCAAGCACTTTTTCATATAAAAGGGACTGAAGTACAGTAGTACCGTATTTTTCTTTCATCGCATCATAAAGCTCATCTTTAGTGATATCACCTGCATCTGATTTAACAACTGCGTCAGAACCATCATTGCTGCATGCGCTAAGTCCGATGATACCAGCAGCGAGAGAAATGGATAATAGCCTTTTTTTCAAGTTAAACACTCCCAAGTTAGTATTGTCTGTAACATCCAATCATTACTATATCATAAATTTCCCAAAGAGCAAAAAACCCTTTTGAAGCCTCAGAGAAATGGTGTGGTGAGCTTCGACAATAAAAAATTGGGTAAATGTCCTGTTCCGTTTTCTGGTCCTAGACATATGATACATTGAGCTTGAAAAACAGCTTGAAGAATTTGCCTGATGGCTTATTCGGGCTAGGTTGGGCAAAAGTCGGGATAAGGGCAGCTTAGAGTGCGGGCTTGCAAATAACTGGCTTTTGTTAGCAAGCAAGTTCTTTAGTCTTATTAGACTTAAACCATTATTCATAAGGATTACGGTAGCAGCCTTAAAAGGAGGTGTTACTATGGGTCATGCATACGGCGGAGGATTTGCGTTAATCGTAGTACTTTTCATTCTTTTAATTATTGTTGGCGCTGCTTGGCTATAAGAGCTGAGGTTATGCAGAGCATGAATTCAACTGATAGAAAGGAGGAGTCTTCATGTCAGGTACAGGTGCATACGGCGGAGGATTTGCGTTATTAGTGGTGCTTTTCATCTTGCTTATCATTATCGGAGCAAGCTGGGTATACTAAACAAATGAAATAAAGCAGCGATGAAAATTTTCATCGCTGCTTTCCTTCCAATAAAGGGATATGAAGCACCTTGTTAGGAGCAAATTTTCCGTTTATGTCAACTAAATAATAAATCAACATAGGAAGAAATCAAAAGAATCGTAATAAGAACATTAATTGTGCGGAATACCTTCGGCTGTTTATCTTCCGGTATTTCCTTTTGAGCACATAGTGCATTTGTCATTCTATTAATATTATATAATATTAATATGGCTAAAATAATAAAAATGGAGATCATCATTGATTCCCTCCTTAAGACAGAATTATTGTATGATACTTACAATATCAAATTAAGGAATAAAAAGATAGTATTATATCCTATGATATGTCAATTAAATACATGCATCCTTTTCCTTTATTATCTTATGTCCAAACATAATGTTTGCATCCAGCATTAGCTGACATTGCTGACTAATATTTCAATGCCGTCTTCATTTTCTTCTACATAGCAAGACTTCGGAGATTTCCATAAGCTTTTTATGCGAATAAAATCGGGTACGCACATCCCGAAATGATAGGCAAATAGGATTAAGAAGTAATGGACATAATGAGGAAACAGGAAACAGCATATGACCAGTGCCGTGTTGATAACCAGCATGGGCATGATCAATGCAAAGATAAACTGAATTTTTCCGATTGGGTCTGCTGCCCTGATACAAATTAACGGAAAGATGCCATAGTGAATATCAACGGATTTTTTTATTTTTTTGCCCAAATGGACAACCGGCAGAAAGTGCAGTAATTTATGAACAGGGTAAACGAACAAAAAGGCTGCAATAAAACTTGAAAAATAATTGTCATTTAAACTGTTTTGCGCAAAAAATGCAATTGTCGGAGTATAAAGGAATAAAAATGTAAAAACCATCGTTAAGGAAGACATAAATAGTATGCGTTGAAAGCCGTACTGTTTATGAAAATTGATTGTCTTCCAGCAGTTCATATAATAATCACCCTCCAAAAGGAGAAATTTTCTAATTTAATAAAACTCACCTAGCTACTTTACGACGAATAGGGCAAAAAATCAATAGTTGTTTTTGATTATTTACTGGCGATTTAAAAACAAAAAAAGATAAGACGCAGTCTTATCTTTTTTTGCCCTTTATTCTATTTACGAGTGTTTGTTTGTATTACTTCATAGGCGCTGGTTCTTTATGTTTAAGCTGCCCGTTTTGTTCAACGAATGAATCCTCAATATTGCTGAAGGAATTTTCGAATATTTCCATGAAGTTTTCTCCGTAAATATTCTTGACGATAGTCATCATTTCCAGCAATTCAGGAAATTTTCCATATAAGTTTTTGATTGGCAATGCAGCTGAATATGCAGAGCTGTTGTCAGGATTATACTCCTCCATAATGTTAAGGAATAATTCCTCGCCTTTTTCTGTCAGACAAACGTATGTGTTCCGTTTATCATTCTCTTTTTTTGAGAATTGCAGCAACCCTCGTTCTTCTAGTTTCTTAGAGAAATTAAAGGCTGTTGAGACATGCATTACCCCAAAATTGGCCACATCTGATATGGAAGCGCCATTTAACTGATAGGCTATCCATAAAATATGATGTTCATTGATGTTAAGGTCATACGGCTTAATCCAATTCTGCCAATCCTTTTCAATTGACTTCCATAGTGCTTTACTGAGTTGTCCTACTCTCTGAGTAAACATTAAAGCTTCCTTCATCGAGCATTCTTTTTCATTCATCCCCAAATCTATTCACCTACTTTTCTATATTTATAATCATTATGCCAATAAAACAAAAATTAATAAAGAAAAAATAAGCGAAATTTTTAGAAATAAGCATATTTTTTGAAAGAAAACGTTTTATTGTATAATTATTTCTAAATTCAAATAAAAATTCACCCTTTTTCTACCTGCATTATACACGTAAACTTTTTGGAGTGAAAGAGATATTAAGAAGAACGAACTGCTTGAAATCAAGGTTTTTAGCCGAAAATTTAATATAAACTAAAATAGTTTGATGTTGAAATATTTCTATACTCTAAAAATAAATCCAGCTAAAATGAATATAGGATAAGTTGTTAGAAAAATCAGAATCAGGACTTTGTTAAAGTTTTCTTACATGGATTTTTAGATTTACTATATGCATATATTTATTATTCCAAAATTTAGATGTTTTTATGTGAGGAAATTTAACATCATTAAGGGGGTTAGCGGGTGTATTAGAAAGAGAGGAAAAGTATGTTAGATTTCCTCTCTTTTTGTGTTATTGTTGTTTCTTTAAGTCGTTTTCTAATTCAGTTACTGTTTTTTCAATTTCTGTTAATTCAATTTTCAGCTGTTCTTGATGTGGTTGAATTTCCGTTTTCCATTGCTCTAACGCTACTTTTATATCTTCTACGAAGGTGCCGATGACATTCTTTCCTTCTTTGCTGGCAGTGGCGACACTGTCTTTAATTTCAATAAGATCTTCTTTTAGATCATTAAATTCCTTCAAAAAAGCTTTGCTGTTGTCTACACATGCTTTTCTTGCTTCTTTTCCAGATACAGGTGTAGTGAATAAGGTTGCTGCTGCAGCTGCAAGACCGCCAATGATAAATCCTGATAAAAATGTTTTTCCACTCATCTTGTTCACCTCGTCTTTTTTTCTCATTATAGCCTATTTTACCTTAGGTTTGCATATATATGTCATTACCCAAGACAGGGCAAAAAAAACAGACAGGTTAAACCTATCTGCATTAAGGTTGATATTTAAGCGTTTTGCTGGAATTCCTTCATGAATTCAGCTAATGCTTCCACGTGCTCTAATGGAACAGCATTATAGATAGATGCTCTGCAGCCGCCGACAGATCTGTGGCCATTCAGCCCAACAAATCCAGCTTGTTTAGCTTCATCCAGGAATTTTTTTGTTAATGCATCTGATTTCAATGTGAAGGTTACATTCATCTTAGAACGGCTGTTTTTAACAGCATGACCACTATAAAAACCGTCGCTGTTGTCGATGACAGTATATAAAGTTTCTGCTTTTTTATTGTTAATTGCTGCAATCGCTTCGATTCCGCCTTGGTTTTCTGCCCACTTAAGCACAAGTGATAATAAATAGATGGCCAAGGTCGGAGGAGTATTAAACAAAGAGTTGCTGCTAGCATGCGTTTCATAGCTTAACATGGTAGGAAGTGCTGGGTTTTTCTTAATAAGCTCTTTTTTAATGATGACAACAGTAACTCCTGATGGTCCAAGATTCTTTTGTGCACCAGCATAAATGATATCAAAATTTTTGATATCAATTGGTGTGCTCAAGATGTCACTAGACATATCTGCAATCAATGGAACTTTCAATCCTGTTGGAAATTGGTGCCATTGTGTCCCGTAAATGGTGTTATTGCTTGTGATATGAAGGTATCCTGCATTCTCAGGGACTTCAATTTCTGAAGAATCAGGTATATAAGTATAGTTATCATCTTTGCTTGAAGCTGCAGTCTCGGTTTTTCCTATTTTTGCAGCCTCTTTAAGTGCTTTCTCTGCCCAGACTCCAGTAAGTGCATAGTAGCCAGTTTTGTCATCTGTAAGAAGGTTCATCGGCACCATAGTAAACTGCAGGCTGGCCCCGCCTTGGAGGAACAGGATTTCGTAATCATCTGGTATGGAAAGCAGAGATGCAAGCAGAGATTTTGCCTCATTATGGACTGTTTCATAGTCTGTGCTGCGATGGCTCAGTTCCATTATGGACATGCCTGTGTTGTTGAAATCCATCCAGCTTTTTTGTGCCTCCTGCAATACCCATTCTGGCAGTGCTGCAGGACCAGCATTAAAGTTATAAGCGCGTTTCATGTTTTTTCCTCCTTGGGCTTTAAAGTACGATTTGATTCTTATACTATCAAATTGTGAAGATTTGTACAGATGAAAAAAGCAGCCTAAAAGCAAATAGGGCTGCTTATAAACTGCTGTTATTACATTACGAAAATAATCTATGTCTAAGAATAATGAGAAATTCAATGTGTAAATTGATGATAACGATTTCATGATGTTATTATCCGATAGCTTTTTTATGTAGAAATTTTTGAAAATTTTCTCTTAGAGCTTTTCCTTAATGTCACTTGCTATTTGAACAAGCTGTTCGTCAGAATAGCTATCGAAGTTTGTTTTCCAGACTGCCCCAAAGCCATCACCTTTTCCATAGCGAGGGATAAGATGCATATGATAATGGAATACTGATTGTCCTGCTTTTTCACCGTTGTTATTCAGTGTGTTTAGCCCTTCTGGCTCGAAAGCTGCTTTTATTCCGTTTGCGATAGAAGGAACAACCTCAAATAAGTTACTAGCAATTTCAGGAGTCAAATCATAGATATCTTTTACATGTATTTTCGGAATCACTAAAGTATGACCCTTTGTTACTTGGCTGATATCTAGGAATGCAACAACATGCTCGTTTTCGAATACTTTTTTTGCAGGAATTTCCCCTGCGACAATCTTGCAGAAAATACAATCGCTCATTAAAATTCTCCTTTTTCTGGTCATTTTTCTATTTATTTTATCATAATAGCAGAGGAGAATCTAAAAACAAAAAAACAGAGACAGGATCAAGAGATCCTGCCTCGTTGAAGAGGAACTTCTTATTGCGTTCGATTAAAGGTCATTCTCTTTGATAAACACCTCATTTAATAAATGAATTGTTTTCTATGAGAAAAATCGATCATTGTTCAAACGAACCATCCCCTTAAATTAGGTCTTTATATGAGTTAACGTATAAAGAATAGATGACAGTCTGCGACACCACACCTCATTCCATAATGGAATTTTTAACTACTTGGATAAGCAACTATTGGTGTATTGATCTTCTGGTATACTTAACAAATAATGCAAGCTAACCATCCCCTTGTTTTGAACGAATGGAAGTTTCAGTTGATTATTTAAAGTAAATAATCTTTTGCAAACACCTCATTTTTATTATTGAATTTTTTCAACAATATTTAAGTGGTGCCCCTCTTCACTAATTAGAATGTCCGTTATGGACATATATATACACAAAAAAATAAAAAGCCAAGGAAAAATTTCAAATTAAGCCTGATTGTTGATAAACTATAAGTAATACATAAGTGGAGGTACGTTATACATGACGCTTTTGGAAGTGAAGAATTTAACGGGGGGATATACCCGTAACCCGGTTTTAAAAGACATTTCCTTTTCGATTGCTTCAAATGAGATTGTTGGCCTGATCGGTCTGAATGGGGCGGGGAAGAGTACTACCATCCGTCATATCATCGGATTGATGGAGCCGCATAAAGGGGAAATAAGCATTAACGGAAGCAGCTTTGAAACGGACAAGGATGCCTACCGGAAGCAGTTTACATTTGTTCCGGAAACACCGATTTTATATGATGAATTAACATTAGAAGAACATTTGAGAATGACAGCGATGGCATACGGCATTTCTGAGGAACAATATAAAACAAGGATGCCCAACCTTTTAAAAGAGTTTCGAATGGAAAAAAGGCTAAAATGGTTTCCTGCTCATTTTTCAAAAGGGATGAAGCAGAAGGTCATGATTATGTGCGCCTTTTTAGTTCAGCCTTCACTTTATATCGTCGATGAACCTTTCGTTGGATTGGATCCTCTCGGCATTCAATCGCTCCTTGACATGATGAAAAAAATGAAGGAAGAGGGAGCGGGGATTTTGATGTCGACACATATCCTTGCTACAGCAGAGAGGTATTGTGACAGAATTATCATTCTTCATGAAGGGAAAATCAAGTGTGCGGGAACAATGGAAGAACTTAAGCAGGAATTCCAAATGCCACACGCTACTTTAGATGATATATACATCCGGCTGACAAAGGAAGAGAGCCATGATTGAATTCAGTGAGAAGCAGCTGTGGAGAGACAGGATAAGCTCTACTGTGAAGGAATATTTGCGCTATTTACGCTATATTTTAAATGGGCATTTAGTTCTTGTCCTCGTATTCCTGTTGGGGGCAGGATCTTATTATTATCAAGAGTGGCTTAAAGGAATATCTGCAGGGTTTCCAGCTGCCTTGATCATGAGCATATTGCTCGCATTACTTGTAACAAAAAGCCCGATATATACGTTTTTGAAGGATGCTGACAGGATTTTTCTGATTCCTGTCGAGTCAAGGATGAAGAAATACTTTATCAACTGCTTGCTGCTGAGCTTTATTTTTCAAGTTTATATCCTTTTAATGGGTCTTGGCATATTGATGCCGATGTATGCCAGTGTGAACAATGGACAGTTCGGACACTTTTGGTATTTCTTCCTTATTTTAAGTGTCGTAAAGGGATTAAACTTGTTAATACGATGGCAAGTTCAGCATTTTGTCAATACAAGTCATCATGCGGCCGATGCNATTATTCGTTTTTGCATAAATATAGTCATCCTGTTTTTGCTTTTTTCTAATGCATCACCTCTGTTTGTGCTGGCTGTCTTAGTCATCCTGATCCTTTTGCTTGTCTATTATCAGCAGGCGACAAATCGTCTTGGAATTAAATGGGAGTATTTAATCGCGCAAGACGAAAAGCGCATGGGTGCTTTTTACCAGTTAGCAAATATGTTTACAGATGTACCACATCTGCGCAACCGGATTAAGAGAAGGAAGCTTTTGGACGTCTTTGTAACGAGAATTGATTATAAGCAGAATCTCGTATTCAGCCATTTATATTGGAGAACCTTTTTCCGTTCAGGAGATTATTTAGGTCTTTCTGTCAGGCTGACCGTTATAGGCGCAATCGCGTTGTTTTTCCTTTCCTTTGGAATGGGGCAAGTATTACTTTCTGTCTTATTCTTATATTTGACAGGCCTTCAGCTTATGCCATTGTGGAATGCCTATCAGGATAAGTTATGGATCAGCCTTTATCCGCTGTCCATTGACATGCGCAAATCATCCTTTAAAAAGACAATCAGTACTGTTCTTTACGTACAAGGCGTTATATTGTCAGCTGTTGTTGTATTAAAAGGGGATTTTGCTACTGGACTTATGACGCTTATCGCAAGCTTTATTTTCACGTTTGTATTTGTCTCCCTATATATGAATAGAAAACTCCAGGAATGATGTCTGGCTATGAAAAAACTCCTAAACGGAGTTTTTTTTTTCNCNAATATTTAAGGCAGGAGGGAACAATTAAGTAAAAAAAACGTATGTATAGGATAAAGGCATAAGAGCATGTTTAATTTGAAGGAGCGAAACAGATGAAGGACTATGAGAGCAATGTCAAACTGGAAGTGAAGGATTGGAAAAGACGAATTCTAAAGCGTCCTTCGATGCTTAACCGAGTTTCAAAAAAGGCACAGACCAAAATGAATGGATACATTCCCAAAAAGGTCCATCAAGTTATAACAGAAGCAATTAAGCAAATGATAACCGGAACACTAGCCGGTACAAATAAAATAGCGAAGAAGCCAGTCATTCTGGGGCAAACGTTAAAAGCGGCAGATGAAGAGATGGCCAACAAAATCACCCAGTTTCAAAAAGCAGCAGCAGTAGAAGGAGCAGGGACTGGAGCAGGTGGTATTCTTGTCGGTTTGGCTGATTTTCCGCTGCTGTTAGCGATAAAGATGAAATTTTTAATGGAATCAGCGGCATTGTATGGACATGACCCAGAGGAATATGAAGAGAGAGTGTTTTTGCTGTATGTTTTTCAGCTTGCCTTCTCCAGTGAAGAGAGAAAGCAGGAATTAATAGAAATTATAGAAAATTGGAATGAGAAGAAGGAAGAAGTGCTGAAGCTTGATTGGCAGGAGCTCCAGCAAGAATACAGAGACTATATTGATTTCGTAAAGATGTTGCAGTTAGTTCCTGTAATAGGTGCTGCTGTTGGAGCGGTGGCTAATTACAGTCTCTTGGAGCAGCTTGGTGAAACAGCAAAAAACTGTTACCGAATCAGGTATTTTAACAAGAATCAAAGTGATGCACTTATTGAGCAAGAAAGCCAAAAATTGCTGTAAACCATATATTCACGATAAGAAAGATTTGATAAAATAGGCAATAAAAAGCAAACTTAAAACAGACGGAGGAAAAAATGACCATCAGGAAATCGAAGACAGCTTTGGC
>Ga0058696_1000011_pt1 | contig 78023 bp, 66 predicted proteins | sample AgamicMgSfrz_FD_55077 | JGI IMG/M metagenome (GOLD analysis project Ga0058696, IMG submission 55077) | Agave microbial communities from Guanajuato, Mexico - Mg.Sf.rz | ecosystem: Host-associated > Plants > Phyllosphere > Phylloplane/Leaf | place: Guanajuato, Mexico | collected 2012-05-30 | reverse complement strand
AAAAAAGCCACTCTCCCATAGGAAAGTGGCTTGTGATTTTGTACGAACAGTAAAAAGTGCACAATAATACAATCTTCCACTTTCCTACGCAGGTACGAACCTGTTCAGGTTATGAGGGTTTAAAAGTAGCTACTTTATTCTCAGCCCTTATCAAGGGATCCCCTAGTGATGATTCTCATTTAATTTTCGTTTGTACTTACAGGATATCATATCTCATTCATATTTCAAGCAATTATATTAAAATTTAAGAATCATTCTTATTTTTCGTTATTTCTCTACTTCATCTAGGAAACTGTCTGACCTAATTCCAGTTCTTCTTAAGATAAATTCAAAGTCNACATTAACCTTTGCCTCTGAAAAATATTGGTTCCAGTCATTTTTNATCTTTNCAAACTGGNCATTATGCTGCCTTCTCATTATTTCTCCGAAGCCGAATATATCNAGTTCATATTCTTTCTGCAATTTTTCGACNGTGCTCTTAATTTTTTCAGATGCATCCTTGCTGACAAGATCTTCATATTTTTTAAAAGTCTCTATCTTGTCCAATGCTTTATAGCATTGCGTGCCTTCAATATAGCCTTCAGCTTTAATATTGATATTGAATTCTGGTGTCACTCCATCCATTTTCGTTTGCACATCTGTAGAAGAATGAATAATTCTTACAGCACTATATTCATCCTCACCGCATTGTACCGTTAAGGTTGTATTTTTAAATTTATTTGTAATCCATAAATACACTCTTGTATCCTCTAATGGCAGGAAGCCGACTAGCTTCTTTTTATCAAAGATACCAAGGGAATCAACTAGTACAATTGCTTCAGGTGTGACATTATTCATATTCTCGACAGTTGCTCCAACCTTCTTATCTCCTTTTACCACTACTGCATTTAAAATAGCCTCTTTTCCCTCTAAAGTAATATCATTGATAAAGTCATTTATCCTCATATCCGGATCTCCGCCCCAGTCTTGAAACATGTTTTCAAGCTGTGTCGAAAGCTTCAGTGAAGACGATTTCCGGTAGAGATTTGTCACCTTCAACACATCAGATGCTTTGCTGTCCTTCGCTATTAGAATCTTGAAATCATCACGAAGTTCTCTGTTCCTCTCCAAATAATCAATAAAGTCAATCATTCCAGTCCTAGCTACGTCTTCCCCAATAACTAGGAGCTTCATATGAGAAAAAACAAGGTACTGGGCGTAATATTGGCTGAATTGATGGCTGATTTCCGATAAGGTCTCTCCTTCAATCGTTTCTACTAATGCCGGGGCATAGCCACCGCTTGTTCGTGAATTCAATTCTGCTGCATTCAAAGCTTCGACCGTCACTTTATATTTGCCGTCATCTCCTCTATCAACAGCCATCCCTGAAACAAGTTTAATTTCTGACAGTTCCTTCCGATCCCAGCACCCACTCAAAAGGAAAACAATCAGGACCGATATAATCAGTTTCCCATAAAGCTTCAACTCCCGCTGCCTCCCTTCGTCTGCTTAGGAGGAGATGGTGAGCCTTGTGGCTTTTGTTTGTCTGTATTGCTTGGGCTCAAATAGGCCGGCCGTTTATTCTGGAACCAGATTGGAGTTCGGATAAACACATCCTTTTGGTCTTCAACAATAAACGGAGCAACTGGCGCCAAGTATGGCACACCAAAGGAACGAAGCGAGCTTAAGTGTGCAACCATGAATATAAGCACGAGCAATACGCCATACAAGCCTAGTATAGAAGCGACTATTATAAGCACGAACCGTATCAGCCGGGAGGCATTCGCAAAGCTGTAATTAGGAAATACAAAGTTGGCAATTGCTGTGATTGCTACAATAATAACCATGATATTGGAAATAATTCCAGCTTCTGCTGCTGCTTGCCCGATTACCAATGCTCCAACAATTGAAACTGTTTGACCTACTGCCCTTGGCATACGGACACCAGCCTCCCGAAGAATCTCAAAGGTTATTTCCATAATAAATACTTCAATAACTGCCGGGAACGGCACACCCTCCCGCTGAGCAATTACGCTTAACAGCAAGGTTGTCGGCAACAACTCCGGGTGGAAGGTCAATACTCCTACATATGCAGAAGGCATCAGCAAACCAATCATAAAAGAAAGATAGCGGATCATTCTGATAAAGCTTGACATAAAATAATTCTGGTAGTTATCCTCAGATGAATTAAAGAAATCTGTCAGCACGGCAGGCACCAGCAGTATAAACGGAGTCCCGTCTGTAATTATTGCAATTTTACCATCCAAAAGCGCTGAACAGACAGAGTCTGGCCGCTCTGTATTTAAGGCGAGAGGGAATACAGTCGCCGACTTATCTTGAATAAGTTCTTCAATGTTGGCAGATTCAAAAATAGCGGATATATTAATATCTTTTATTCGTTTTTGCACCTCTTCCAATATCTTATCATTCACAACCCCTTTTACGGATCCCACATACACACTCGTTCTAGTTTCGTTTCCTACCTTGAACTTCTCAAACTGGAGATTATGGTTTTTAATCCTTTTACGGATTAAATTAATGTTAGTCGATATATCCTCAACAAACGCATCCTTTGGACCTCTTACAACTGTTTGTGTAGTCGGCTCAGAAACCGTTCTTCCTTCACTGTTAATGAAACTGATAGTGAGTGCTGCCGGCACACCTTTAATGACGACTGCAATCCGCCCTTCAAGGATTGTCTCTATCATTTCACTGATTGTATTTATAAGTTTATAGCCTGACACACCAAAGGCTTTTTTTCCAAATGCACGCAATTCATCTTCACTCGTAATTCTAATATCTTGTTCGACAGGATTTTCTAAAGTTTGTCCAAGCATATCTTTGAGAAAATCTGTATTGATGACTGTGTCCAAATAAAAAATTATCGCTTCTGACTTACCTACTAATATATCATCCGCCTTTAAATCTGCTGTATTCCCAAATATCCTTTTAATCTCGTCTTTGACGGTTTCAAAGCTGATTTTTTTCATTTCAATTTCTTCCGCTTTTGTCGGTTTCGCATTAGACGGAATTTGTTTTTTGCTGTTAATGGAAAGCAATTTTTTTAAGAACTTCTTCATGCTTTTGCCCCCTTGCCTGCACTTCGATCTTTTCTCCACTTCTTAAACAGTAATGTGGCCAGCACCAATATCGGAAACCCATATTCCATAGGCAGATGTAAGATAAAAATATCCACATAAAGACCCTCTTTTAAATGATCTGCAAAGTCATTACTAATAAAGACTGCAAATATCGAGACGATACAAGCAACTGGGATAGAAAAAAACCGATATGGCTTATTAAATACATACTCCAATCCTTTGAGACCTCCATATATAAAGACAGAGCTCTTGATTAATATCCCAAGCATAATGATGAAGACTACTAAAGCATCAATCCGCTCAATAAATTCTCCAATACTCACAAGCCTCGCCGCACTAAGGAGCGGAAAGTTNGAACGAAGGGCGATGTTTTCACCTAGAGATGTGATGATTAAAAATACGGATAAAAGTAACAGGAAGCTTGCTATGGCAACTCCCAAAATGCTGACTTTCCTGCTGTATTTAAAGTTTGTCACATCAGCTAGAACGACCGTAAATGCAATTAGTTCCCCAAAGGGAAACACCGATATAGATGGAATGATTGCTTTTACTATTGGCATAAAACCCATAGCCGCAACTGGCTGAAGATTTACCAACTCAATATTTCCGCTCCCATACAAGAAAAGGAACAGCAAAAGCATAAAAGCAAATGTATATGGCGTGAATATTTCAGAAGTTCGTCCCAGTACCTCAATGCCCATATACAGTATGTAGCCTATTACAAGGACCGGCAGGACGACAGTAACTTCAATCGGGGTTAAGGGAAGGATTGCCGCCGAAATCAGCTCTCCGAAATCCCGTATAACCCGGCAGGCGATATAAAGAAAATAGCAAATGTATACAAGGGACATAACGACAGCTACTGGCCTGGAAAAGCAAATTTCCATAATTTCAAAATAATTTTTCCCAGGCTGCAAAGACAGCAAAAAATAATAGGCAGAAATAATGAGAACTCCTATAAAAAAGCCTGCAATTACGACCATCCATGCATCGCGCTTTGCTTCCATGCCTACTCCGACTACAATAGCGCTGCCGAGCAGGAAGTTTATAATTAATGTAAGTAATTGACTTAATGATATGTTTTCCTTTAGCATACGCTCAACACCTTATGGATTAATGCATAGCAAGTTTATATATTCCTTTCCTTCATCTGATTGCCATTGTTTTTTCCTCGCCATTTTTTAAACAGAAGTATCATTATTAACAAAACAGGCAACCCGAACTGCAGCGGTACATGCAGCAGAAAAGGATTGGAAAACAGCCCTTCATTCATATGATCGGAATAGCCTTTTGCAATAAAAATCGAGAATAGTGAAACTAAACATGACACCGGTATTGCAAAGTAACGGAACGGGATCGCAAAAACATATTCTAGTCCCTTTAAACCACCATATATGTATATGGAGCTTTTCACTAATGTCCCTAATACCATTGTGAAGACAACGATGGCATCAACACGCTGGATAAATTCTCCAATAGAGATAAGGCGGGCGGCGCTCAACAACGGAAAATTAGAGCGAAGAGCAATATTTTGTCCCAATGCGAGAATAATTAGCATGGATGATGCTATTAGAAGAAGGCTTGAAATAACCATGCTGACCATTACAACTTTACCGCTTAGATCGAGTCTAGAGACACTTGGAAGGATGAATGATAAAATAAGTAGCTGACCATACGGACGAACGAGTTCATATGGAAAGATTACCTTCCACAAAGGAGTAAATCCCTCCCCTAAAATAGGCTTAATATTTGTCATATCCAGGTTTTTCCCCGAATATAAAAACACAATTAATAAGACCATAAAAACAATCGCATATGGAGTAAAGATCTCCGATGTCCTAGCCAGAACCTCAATTCCTAGATAAAGCACATATCCTATCACAAGCAGCAATGTAAATGTACTGAATTCAATTGGGGTGGTCGGGAGCACTGTCGCAGAAATCAATTCTCCGAAGTCTCTAATTATCCGGCATGCATAGTATAAGAAATAAATGATGTACACGAAGCTTAAACAAATTGCTATCGGCCTCTTAAAGCAATACTCAAACATCTCATACAGATTTTTCCCTGGAAGCAGTGAGCTTAAATATATATAGAACAATGTAATGACAATCCCAAATCCAAATGCAATAAAGAGAGCTATCCATGCATCCTCTTTTGCGTCTAATGCAAGTCCGAAAACAATGGAGCTGCCAATTTGAAAATTAAATACTAATGCTGCTAATTGGCTTAAAGAAATGTTTTCTTTGAGCAATGGACTCCACTTCCTTTAGTTTTTAACATAAATGTTTTAAGCATTTGTTTTGTTGCCACCTTGCAGCTTCTTTTTCAGCCTCCTGAAATCAACGACAACAGACCAGACAAAACCAAATCCTGCTGTCAATACAATAGTGATTGCACCTGCTCCCACTTCAGCCTTATAAATATTCATAAAACAGTTCTTTAGGCTGTCATGGAACACAAACAGATCCAAAATAAGGGTTAAAGTTCCCATCATGCCAAACAGCAATAAATAAACAAATGTAACCATATCAATTCTCCTGCAATTTATATTCTTGTCTTATCATGTGAAAATTCGCCAATTTTATGTAGAAAAAATTTGCAGGCATAAAAATAAAAAAATACCGCTATAAATATAGCGGTATTTCAGTTTATGATTATTATTGTACGCTTGTAATTTCACCTTGATAAAATACTTTGCGTTCAAGGGGAAGTTTAAGCTCTTTCAGCATTTGCTTCAATTCACGTTCTTCTCTGTCAGTTACAAGGCTGATGACTGTTCCCTCTTTGCCGAATCGTCCTGTGCGACCAGAACGGTGAATATATTGAGTCTTATCTTTTGCAAAATCGTAATGGACAACATGAGTTATATTTTGGATATCTAACCCGCGTGCCGCAACATCTGTCGCAAGCAACATTGTCGTTTTACCGGACCGGAATAGTCGCGTATATTTTTGTCTATCCATCTTATTAAGATCACTGTGGAGCTTGCTCGTTTTAATATCCTTGAAAGCAAGTTTTTCATGAAGTACATCTAAATTTCCGATGTCCTTAATGAAAACAAGCACTTTCGCATTTTCAAGACGTGAGATTTTCTCCATCAGCTTGATCTTGTCCCGATGCTCAGCCTGGAAGTATATATGGTCTACAACTGCTGCTTCAATAGTTGTATCTTTTTTAACCCGAATAACAGCAGGGTCAGAAAGCAGTTCCTTGCCAAGTGCTTCGGTTCTATCTGTCAGAGTTGCCGAGAACATCACAACCTGTCTTTCCTCTTTCTGTGTCGCCTTAATAATTTGGCGAACACTTTCAATATGCTCAGGAACGAGAAGCTGATCAGCTTCATCGAGGACAATTGTTCTCACTTCATGCATTTTAAGTTTCTTTTGCTTAATAAGCTCCAATGCCCTTCCAGGTGTACAAATAGCAAGATGAGGATTTTTCTTCAGTTTATCCAATTGTCTTTTTACATTAGCTCCGCCAATAAATGAAGCAGATCTGATGCCGCTGTTTTCTCCCCATTTTTGAACTTCAGTCAGAATTTGCATCACCAATTCCTGAGAGGATGCCAGTATTACTGCCTGCATTGCCCTTGATTCTGCATTAATCTTATTTAAGACCGGCAGCAAATATGCCAGTGTTTTTCCAGTACCTGTTGGAGATTCGGCAATTATGTCCTTGCCATCCAAAATCTCCGGAATAGCTTTTTCTTGAATAGTCGTCGGTTTCTGAAAGCCTTGTTTCGCCCAGTTTTCTTCTATAAATGGTTTCATCCTATTTAAAAGGGTTTGATNGCTCATTTTATTCTCCTTTTTCATGCAGCTGCTGCTTTGCTGTTCCTTTTTTTGATAAGGAATACGCTTATTAGAACATNTAAAAAGTTCAAATATCTAGCATCTCCTTATTATAGATTATTCTCGTAAAAATAGATATGCAATCATAGAAACAGCCTTTAATAAGAAAAAGAAAGTCTGCAGAATCTCTGCAGACTTTCTTTTTGCGTTAAACAAGCGTTTGAGCATCTCCAACTGTTTGGTAAATATCGACCCTGTCTTTTATCTTTTTCATTTTAATGTCCAGCTCATGGGCAGCATCTGCTGCTTCTTTTAATTCTGCAAGCAAATGGTTCGGTATGCCTTTATCAAATTTATAATAGATTTTATGCTCAAGGCTCGCCCAAAAGTCCATGGCTATTGTTCTTATTTGAACTTCTACAAATACTTCTTCCATTCCATTGCTTAAAAATACGGGAATTTTAACAATTAAATGCAGACTTTTATAACCATTTGGCTTGGGGTTCTCAATATAATCTTTAACTTCAACGATTTTTATATCACTTTGTTTTTTCAGCATTTCATAAATATCATAAATATCGGAAATAAACGAACAGGTAATTCGGACACCGGCTATATCATGAATATGCTCTTTCGCATTTTCAACCGTAATGTCAAGACCTTTCCTGCTGAGCTTTACCATAATCCCCCGAGGATCTTTAATTCGGGATTTAATATGTTCAATCGGGTTGTGATTGTGAATAAATTGAAATTCTTCATTTAGTATTTTTAGTTTCGTATTAACTTCCTCTAAAGCAAAGCGATAGACAATTAGATTGTTTTTCCACTCTATCAATTCATTGGAAAGATCATCTAGGCTCCAATCGCTTAACGGGAAGAGCACTTCATTCTTTTCTGAACGATCCATAAATCAATAAGTCTCCTTTGGTTTTCTATAAACCTTTTCTGCATTGACTCCTATATTCTTTAAAAGTTCGATAATCTGATCGATCGTTTTCATTTCAACCATCCACCTCTTCGTCAATGTTAAGGGTGACAGGCACCTGTCCTTATTATAGAGAAAAATGACCGGTCAGTCAATTCCCCTTTTCTTGGTATTTTAAGGACTTTCCGTTCCAATTTCCCCAGCATTTGTATGAAACTGGTTCTGGTTCAATCGGTAGTAGAAGCCTTTTTCCAGCAACAGCTCATCATGAGTTCCTTTTTCAATGATAGCTCCATTATTAAGCACTAATATACAGTCTGCATGCTTGATAGTATTCAATCGGTGAGCTACAACAAATGATGTTTTTCCCTTCATAAGCCGGTGCAGTGCTTCTTGGATTTTCACCTCTGTTATTGTATCAATGCTGCTCGTTGCTTCATCAAGTATAAGGATTTCAGGGTCTGCCAGTATTGCTCTTGCAATGGACAGCAGCTGTTTTTGTCCTTGACTGATGCTGTTCCCATCTGCTTCTAGAATCGTATCGTAGCCGTCCGGCAGACTATCGATAAAACTATGAGCATTTGCAAGAATTGCTGCTGCTTCTATTTCTTTATCGGTTGCATCTAGTCTTCCATAACGAATATTTTCTTTAATTGTCCCAGAAAATAAATAAGCATCCTGAAGGACAAACCCCATATGAGAACGCAGACTCTCCCTCTTAATAGAAGTAATATCCTGTCCATCAAGCGCGATCACTCCTTCTGTCGCATCATAAAATCTGGACAGAAGATTGATGACCGTTGTCTTCCCTGCTCCTGTAGGGCCGACGAGAGCTATCGTTTCACCTGGTTTGGCGCGGAAGGAAACACCATTTAATATGCCTTTATCTTTTTCATAAGCAAAGGACACGTTTGAAAAAACAACATCACCATTTACAGTGTCAAGAGACATGGCTGTTTCTTCATCCTTCTCCTCTTTCTGTTCATCAAGTACTTCAAATACTCGTTCTGCCCCAGCTATCGCTGATAATAATGTGTTGAACTGGTTGGAAAGATCATTGAGAGGGCGAGTGAACTGTCTTGAGTATTCAACAAATATGACGATAACTCCAATAGAAATGTTTCCTGTTTTTAAGATTATTAATCCGCCGACACCAACAATCAGTGCAAAGCTAATATTATTGAGCATATTCATTAGCTTCGGAATAAAGCCAGAATAAACTTGGGCCCAGTAGCTGACATTCTTCAAGTTTTCACTTTTTTCAACAAGCTCACTAATCATCCTGTCCTCTAATGAAAAGGTTTTGACAATCCGCTGGCCTGATATGGATTCCTCAATAAAACCGTTCAGATTTCCTAATTTATTTTGCTGCTCCTTAAAGAGCACTCCTGTTCTTGCAGTTATCCACTTCATTCCTAAATACATGACAGGAATAATCGTTAAACTCAATGCAGTAAGTAGAGGGCTTAGCCAAAGCATAATGGAAATAGTTCCTAACAGAGTAAGAATACTTGAAAACACTTGAATTACTGAGCTGTTGAGTGTTGAGCTGACATTCTCAATGTCATTTGTCACCCTGCTCATCAGTTCTCCATGCTGCCTTTTATCAAAATAGGCAATTGGAAGCTGGTGAAACTGTGCAAAAAGGTCAGTGCGGAGCCTGTAAACAGTCGATTGGGAAATTCCAATCATCCAATAATTCTGCAGAAATAAGCTGGCAGAATAAAAGAAGTAAATAATACCTAACCAAAGCAGCAGCGTGCCAAGCCCGGTAAACTCTTTGTTTACAATATAGGAATCAATTGATATACCTACAAGATAAGGTCCTAATAGACCTAATAAGCAGCTCGCAGCCACAAGTAACAGCACGAGCAAGAGAAGGCCTTTTTGGGCAGCCATGTACTGCCATAAACGATAAAGAGTTCTGCCCATGTTACGGGGTTTTGCTTTCGCCTTTTTCTTATTTGCCTGAATATCAATTTCCGGCTTCGGATAATGAAAAGCATCTGTCAGCGTCTTAAACATGGCTTGCCTCCTCACTACCTAATTGTGACTCTACTATTTGCTGGTACAGTTTATTTTCTTTCAGCAGCTGATCATGATGGGCATATGCCAGGATTTTCCCCTTTTCCATCAGTAAGATTCGATTTGCCTTGCGGGCTGTTGAAACTTTTTGAGTAATTAAAAGCGCAGTTGCATTGTATGTCGAGATTGCCTGAAGGAGCTCTTTCTCTGTCTCTAGATCTAATGCACTAGTACTGTCATCTAAAAGGAGAATCTTTGGTTTTCTTACAAGAGCCCTTGCAATAGACAGCCTTTGCCTTTGTCCGCCAGACAAATTGATACCCTTTTGGCCGATTCTAGTATTATATTTTTTCGGAAGCTTCATAATTGTATCGTGTATTTGCGCATCTTTAGCTGCCTTTACTATCATCTCTTCAGAGGCAAAAGGGTTTCCCCACATGATATTTTCCTTAATTGATCCTGTAAACAATAAGGAAGCCTGTGGTACATAGCCAATCTGCTTCCTTAAGTAATCAAGGTGAAAATGCGTGATGTCAGTGTTATCAATGTAAACAGCACCCTTTGTCGGTTCGTATAATCTTGGAATAAGCTGGAACAGCGATGTTTTCCCTGCTCCTGTAATTCCCATAATAGCAATGACTTCATTCGGCTCGACAGCAAAGCTGATTTCTTCCAGTACATTACCCTTTGCATTTGGATAAGCAAAAGCAATATTTCTGAACTCCAATTTCCCAGTTAATTCCCTTTGCTGAGAGGATGCTCTTGTATCACTGTCCTTCTCCTCCATCTCAAACACCTCCTGCAGCCTGTCAGCAGAAGCTTTACAGCGGGATATCACCATAATCAGCATTGTAATGACAGATAAGGAGGAAGTAATTCTTAATGAGTAATTGATAATAGCAACAACATCCCCGATTTGTGTCTCACCTGCAGCTATTTGGCCTGAACCTAGCCAAAGGATAGCAATAATACAGAGATTCATAATAAATAACAGGAGCGGGACGGTGATTTCCATCACTCGCAAGGCTTTTTCTGTGCTTTGTTTTAAGTCATCGCTCGCTGCAGTAAACCGGTCAGTTTCAAATCGTTTACGAATATATGCTTTTATCAACTTAACTGCGATTAAGTTTTCAAGCATAACATTATTGACGAAATCCAATTTACTCTGTACTTTTTTAAACAGCTTCCCGCCTTTGCGGATAACCCATACAAACATCAGGATAATAACAGGAATTGTCACCGCAAGTAAAAGAGCCAGCTTTACATTGACAACAAAGGACATGATGATTCCTCCAATTATTAATAATGGAGATCTCAGGAGAAATCGCAAGCTCATAAAAATCATATTCTGCAGCTGTGTAATATCATTTGTCAGCCTTGTAATTAAGGATGAACTGGCTAACTTGCTGCTGTTGGCAAATGTGAAGTATTGAATGATAGAATAGAGATCTTTGCGGAGACTATAGCCGAAGTTCTGGCTGACATGAGCCGAATAAAATGTGTTAATAATACCTGCTACAAAGGCAAGCAGCGAAATGCCAACAAGTATGCTTCCCCACAAGATAACTGTTTCCGTATTCTGATGTGCTAGTCCATCATCGATAATTTTCGCCATGATGAGAGGCTGGACAAGCTCTACAGCAAGTTCTGTCAGCATTAGAATTAATGCAATAGCGATGCTGACTTGATACGCCGTAAGTCTTTTGAATATTTTTGCCATCTTTCTCCTCCCGCCTTTAGAGCACATTCGAGTATATACAAGCTTTATATTTTCTTTAGGAAAACTAAATATTGTTACTATCATACCTTTTTCTCCAAGAATAGAAAACATCATTTATACCTGTTATAGCATTTTTTTACAGACTGAGAACAGGCGCTAAAAAAGGCTGTAGAATGATTCTACAGCCTTTACCTTAAATCTTAATTAAATTTCTATTATTCTGCTCCTGTCAATGACCATTTATACAGCTCATTATGGAAGCCGAATACTTTTGGAGCACCGACTGCGACATCTTTCGATACCGCTGCGAAATCAAAATCGGAATATAGAGTGAAGACAGGCAATTCCTCGCTCCAGATTGCTTGAAGCTGATTGTAAATCTCTTTGCGCTTCTCTGTGTCAGGCTCTTGCTTTCCTGCTAGAAGCAGCTTATCAACTTCAGGATTGCTGTAATTTGTATAGTTGCTTGTAGCCCCGCTTCCATAAACGGTAGTAACATCTGGATCGATTGTATTAGTGAATCCCATCAGCAGCAAGTCGAATTCGCCTGCTTTTGCTTTTGACATAATGGTTGGAAAATCATAAGTTGTTGTATTGAGCTTTAAACCGATTGCCTCTAAGTTTTGGGCAATGATATCTGCAGATTGCTCACGGACTTTATTGCCGATTGGAACAACAAAATCTATTGTTTTGTTGAAGTCCCATCCAGCTTCCTCAAGAAGTTGTTTTGCCTTTTCTGGATCATATGTGTAAGTCGCCAAGTCCCCATCTAAGTAAGGGCTGATGGATGTATATGGTCCGTCGACAATCTCACCTTCACCCTTCAACAGCTGATCAACTATTTTTTCGCGGTCAATTGCATAAGCAATCGCCTGGCGGACTTTTTGATCAGTAATTTTTTCAGTGTTAAACATCATGTTTTGATAACCATATGTTTTATCTGTTTTTGTTGTTACATTTTCAAAGCCTTTCACTGTATCAAAATCCTGTACAGCAATTTTGCCGATACCGCCAGCAGCATTCATATTAATCTCGCCTGTTTGAAGCTGTGCTACAAGATTCGCTGCAGGCATAATCTTAACAAACATTTTATCAAGTTCTACTTCACCTAAATAGTAATTATCATTCTTTTCATACTCTACATATTGGTCCTTCGCATATTTCACAAATTTAAACGGCCCATTTGTTACTGTTGGTTTTTGCATGAAAGGATCCTTTTGCAAGTCCTCTGGAGCTACATCCTTTAAAACATGTTCTGGAAGAATCATAAATTTAGAGCCAAGCTGCTCTTTAACCATATTCGGATCTACTGGTGTTTTTGTTTTGAATTGGATAGTTTTGTCATCCACAATCTTTACGGAAGGAATTTCAGTAACACCATCAGGGAATTTCCCATTTTCGGTCAATCCATCAATGATGGTCAAATATGTTCCAATCGCTGTTTCTGTTTTAGGGTTTGCAACAAGATTCATCGTGAACGCAACATCATTTGCTGTTACTGGTGTTCCATCAGACCATTCAGCTTTATCATTCAGCTTAATTGTGAATGTTTGATTATCTTCTGTTTCAAATGAATCTGCAAGCTTTGGAGTGAACTCCAGTGGCCCAGTCATTTCTAAAAACGTGTCAAACATGAATTTCTCTAGCCATGAAGCAGCAATATCGGATGAGTTAATAGGGTTGAAGCTGACTGGAGCATTTACTAGCCCGATATACATTGTATTGTCTTTGGAGCCCCCTGCATTCGTGCCGCTGTTTGCTGCGCCTGAACATGCTGACAATAAAAGCAGGACTGCAATCGCGATTAAGCCTAATCCTTTTCTGAATACATTCTTCATCTGTTTTTCCCCCATTATCTATAGACTGTTATATATTCTAAATCACTTACTTCAAGCTTTTCGGATCCATTGCATCCCGCAGTCCGTCACCCATGAAGTTAATGGAAAGAACGGAAAGCAGAATCATAATGCCCGGTGGAATCCAAAGCCATGGCTGTGATGCCAATACCGTAATTGATTGTGCTTCTGTCAACATATTCCCCCAGCTCGCTGTAGGCGGCTGAACCCCCATGCCGAGGAAGCTTAAGGAAGCTTCCATGATAATGGCAGAAGCAATCCCGAAAGTAGCATTTACGAGAATAGGAGCAATACAGTTTGGCAAGATATGCTGAAAGACTATTTTGGGTGTAGAAAAACCTAGAGCAACTCCTGCCTTAACATAGTCCATCTCTTTAATGGAAAGGACACTTCCTCTAACTAGCCTTGCAATGGACGGCCATCCGAGCAAACCTAAAACGAGGATAACATTAATTAGCTTCGGTCCCATGATGCTCACCAACACAAGGATGACCATCAAATAAGGAAAAGACATGAAAACATCTGTAATACGCATGATGACCATATCTACCCATTTCCCAAAATATCCAGCTATCGCCCCTAAAACAGTACCGATGGCAACATATATAACAACGGCGCCGACTCCTACTGAAAGAGAAACTCTAGCAGCATATATAAGTCTGCTGAATAGATCTCTTCCTACTTCGTCTGTCCCCAGAATATGTTCAGCGCTTGGTGCTGCGGCGAACTCCCCTTCGACAGCATAAGGATTATGCGGAGCGATAAGTGGAGCAAATATTGCTAAAAGGACGATTAAACTAAAAATGATTAAACCGACAACTGCGAGCTTATGTTTGAAAAAACGTTTTGTAATCAGCTTTAAATAGCTTTCTTCATTGCCAAGTTCCTCTTTGACCGCAACAGGTATCTGATTGATTGGCAATTCCGTATCAAGCTTTACATTTGGTATGCTCATCCTACTTCCTCCCCCCTAGCTATATTTAATGCGCGGATCGACAACAGAATAAAGAATATCTGTAAGCAGATTAGAGAACAGTACAGCAAAAGCAGCCAAGAAGTTAATCGCCATTAATGTTGGATAATCTCTGGAGCTGATTGACTGAATTGTCAATTGACCTAACCCTGGCCATTGGAAAATCTGTTCTGTGACAACTGCACCGCCTATCAACACTGGTATTTCCATGCCTATAATCGTGATAATTGGTATAAGGGCATTTTTCAAAGCGTGCTTATTAGTGACAATGAACTCCTTAAGCCCTTTTGCTCTGGCTGTTCTTAAATAATCCTGTCCCAGCACCTCAAGCATGCTGCTTCGAACGTATCGGACCGTGCTTCCAGCTATGCCTGTTCCTAATATCACAGCGGGCATCAAGAGGTGAATGAGTGTATCCATAAAGCCACCATCACTGCCTAGTGTAAACATTCCGCCTGTTGGAAGGATGCCCAGTACTAAAGCAAACACATAAATCGCTCCGAGACCTAGGAAAAAGCTTGGGATAGAAACACCTAAAAAAGAAAATGTTGTTGTTAAATAATCAATCCATGAATATTGTCTTGTTGCACTAAGAATTCCAATCGGTATCGCAATAATATAAGCAATGAGAAGCGCAGCTCCCATGAGGAGAAGTGTCGGTCCAACTCTTGTCAGGATAAGATCGAGAACTGGTTCATATGTTGTATAGGAAAAACCAAAATCTCCGTGAAGCAGGTTGCTGAGCCACCGGAAGTATTGGACATAAATAGGATCATTGAGTCCAAGCGCCTCCTTCTTTGCTTCTGCATCCGCTTCTGTCGCATCCGGATTGAGATACATGTCAACAGGGTTTCCGGGTGCCATATTAATGATGACAAAGTTAAAGACCGTCACCCCAAACAATACTGGGATGGCAATTAATATTCTTCGGATAATGTACTGTAACATTTATGAGCTCCCTCCCTTAGTTATGATAGTGGAAAATGACAGGCGACTGTATGGCTGTCCCCGCTCAAAACAGGCTCCTTCTCTCTGCAAACACTGGCGGCAAACGGGCATCTAGTGTGAAATCTGCAGCCTTTTGGAGGATTGGCTGGACTCGGTACATCTCCTTCAACCACAATGCGTTCTCTATCCCTCAAATGCGGATTGGGAATTGGATAGGCGCTTAATAATGCTTGTGTATATGGATGCTTCGGTCTAGTAAATATATCGCCGGTTTTACCAAGCTCAACGATTTTTCCTAAGTACATAACAGCAATCCTGTCACTAATATATTTAACTGCACCTAGGCCGTGGGCAATGAACAAGTAAGTTAAATTGAACTCCTTTTGCAAGTCCTTGAGAAGATTCAGCACTTGTGCTTGGATGGAAACATCCAGTGCCGATACAGGCTCATCACAAACGATTAGTTTTGGATTCAGCATCAACGCCCTTGCTATCCCAATCCTTTGGCGCTGTCCGCCTGAAAACTCATGAGGATATCTCCCTTTATGAAATTTTGTTAATCCGACCGTCTCAAGCATCTTATCTACCTTCTTGTTCACCTCTTCCTTAGAGGCTAACCTATGTGCCAAAAGCGGCTCTGCCAAAAGGTCACCGATTCTTTTTCGTGGATTCAGGGAGGAATAAGGGTCCTGGAAAATTATCTGCATTTGGGTACGGATTTTTCGTAATTCCCCTTTACTTAAGTCCGCCATATCTTTTCCTTCGAATAGCACACTCCCATCTGTTGGAGGATCCAGCTTAACAATGGCTCTTCCTGTCGTTGATTTTCCACAACCCGATTCACCAACAAGGGAAATGGTTTCACCAGGGTAGATAGAAAAGTCCAGTCCATCGACAGCCTTTACATGACCAACTGTTTTTGACAATACGCCTTTTTTAATTGGGTAATATTTTTTGAGGTTTTTGATTTCTAACAATGGATCAGTTAACTTTCCGAATATTCCGTCTTTTTCAGGTAAAGTTATCATACTCATACATTTACCTCACTTCCACTAGTATGTGTGCTTGTCTTGCTGTCTGCCTCATCATAAAGCCAGCATCTTACTTTATGCTCACTGTTTCCTGCTACAGCTACATGGGGAGGTCTTTCTGCAATGCATTTTTCCATTGCATATGGACACCTTGTATGAAAACGGCAGCCTTTTGGCATTTGCTGCAGTGTCGGTACAGATCCGGGAATAGAATACAGCTTCTCGTCCGAATCATATTCTAAGTGCGGAATGGAATCAATTAAGCCTTTTGTGTATGGATGCTTCGGTTCATCGAATAATGTAAAGACATCAGCTTCCTCCACCACCTGGCCAGCGTACATAACAATCACCTTGTCAGCCATCTCAGCGATAACGCCCAAATCATGCGTGATCATCATAATGGAAGTGTTCGATTCCTTTTTTAAGCTTTTCATTAGTTCAAGTATTTGCGCTTGGATTGTGACATCAAGTGCTGTTGTCGGCTCATCTGCAATCAGCAGCTTTGGCTTGCAGGATAGTGCCATGGCAATCATAACCCGCTGTCTCATCCCACCTGAAAGAGCATGGGGGTATTCATCAATAATCACTTCTGCTCTCGGTATTCCAACCTTTTGGAGCATTTCTACTGCATAATTTTTTGCCTCTTTCGCATTGTAATCCATATGCAGGCGGATCAATTCTACCATTTGGTTTCCTATTGTGAAGACAGGATTTAAGGATGTCATCGGCTCTTGAAAGATCATGGAAATTTCATTTCCGCGCACTTTTCTCATATCTGCTTCCGATATTTTCGTCAAATCTTTGCCATTCAGCTTTACAGAGCCTTTTTTAATAAAACCATGAGTGCCAAGAAGTCTCATGATAGATAAAGAAGTTACACTTTTACCGCAGCCTGATTCGCCGACAATACCGATTGTCTCGCCAGGCTCCAGCTGGAAAGTCACTTCTTCGACAGAAATGACTTCCCCTTTATCTGTTTTAAAAGCCGTTTGCAGTTTATCCACTTCTAAAATATTGTTCCCCATTCTTCCCCCTCCAGTTGAATTCATTTAAATAGTGGTTGATTCTACTAAAGCACCAGCCTTTTTTGGATTCAGATAGTAATCTACTAAGCTCAAGAAAATCTTGGCTGTATCAAGCATTGCTCTTTCATCAAATGTGAACATTGGATGATGGTGCGGATAAACAGCTCCGATTTCTTCGTTTCTTGCACCGATAGAAAAGAAAGTGCCTGGCCTGTGTTGAAGATAATAAGCAAAATCCTCTCCGCCCATTCCCGGCTTTACAATTTCAACAAGCTTTTGGTCTGGCAAATTAGCTTTAATACATTCTACAAGAATATCTGTCTCTTCTTTCGTATTCACAGTGGAAGGATAGCCTCTGGTATAGTCGAATTCATAGCTGGCATGAAATGCCTTGCAAACTCCCCTAATGAGTTCATCCATTTCCTTTTCAATAAGATCACGGACATCCTCGTCAAAAGTCCGAACTGTGCCAGTTAATTCTGCTGTGTCTGCAATGACGTTCCCTGCATTTCCTGCCTGGAAGGAGCCGATGGAGATAACAGCCGGCTTTTGCGGATTAATACGGCGGCTTACAATATGCTTAAACTGATTAGCAATTTGGGCCCCGATTGCGATTGAATCAATGGTTTGGTGCGGAGAAGCTCCATGTCCGCCCTTGCCTTGAATCTTCAATTCAAAGGTATCGCTTGCAGCTGATGCAGGGCCGACTCCGTACAGCACTTCTCCAAGCGCATTTCCAGAAGCAAGATGTGCTCCAAAAACAACGTCCACACCATCAAGACACCCATCTTCTATCATGGCAATTGCTCCTCCTGGCGGAAGCTCTTCGGCATGCTGATGTAAAAGCACGATATTGCCGGCAAGGTTTTCCTTATTATCATTAAGAACCTTAGCCACAGCTAGCAATGTGGCTGTATGGCCATCATGTCCGCATGCATGCATCACGCCGTCGACCTTCGATTTAAATGAAACATCCTTTTCATCTTGAATAGGCAAAGCATCGAAGTCTGCTCTTAAAGCAATCGTTTTTCCTGGTTTAGACCCGTGAATTTTTCCGACAACTCCATTTCCGCCAACATTCCTTCTAACTTCAATTCCAAAGCTCTCAAGCAGATCACCTATCATCCTGCTTGTATTCACTTCTTGAAAGGAAAGCTCAGGATTTTCATGAAAATGACGTCTCCATTCCACCATAGAATCGTACATTGCTTCTATTTCTTCATACCATTTGCTTAACATTGCAGCATCTCTCCCATCCATTATTTAAATTAGTCAGATTGATAATTGAAGGCTTTTAAAGAACTGTTTCCGCCACTTCCTCTTTTGACTTAATAGCAACATAAAAGTCAACAATACTTAAGAAAGCTTTACCTGCATATATCATGGCTCTCTCATCAAAATCAAACATTGGATGGTGATGTGGAAAGCTTTGAGCTTCCTCTATTTTGGCTCCAGTATGAAAGAACATGCCTGGCTTTTCTAGAAGATAGTAAGAGAAGTCCTCAGCTCCCATTATTGGCGAAGATCTGACGACCATCTCCTTATCTAAACTTTCGGCAATGACCTTTTCGAAAACAGCAACTTCCTCTTCATGGTTTTTAACAGCTGGATATCCCTTTATGTAATTCACTTCACAAGCTGCTTGCATACTTTCACAAATACTATCTGCCATTAAGCGTATTTCCTCTTCCATAAATACTCGTAGATCCTTATCGAGTGTTCTTACTGTTCCAGTTAAAGTCGCCTTTGAAGCAATAACATTTTTGGCATTGCCGCTGTGAAAAGAGCCGATTGAGAGCACGACTGGATTCAAGGGATCTACTCTGCGGCTTGCAATGAACTGCAGTTGTGTAACAAGAGCTGTGCCAACAGCGATTGCATCGACCGTTTCATGTGGTGATGAACCATGTCCGCCTTTACCTGTGACCGTAATTTCGAATGCATCAGCTGCCGCTTGAGAATAGCCTGGCTTGCAATAATACTTGCCTAACTCACTTAAACTGGATAGATGTGTCCCGTACACTACATCAACCCCTTCAAGACAGTCATCTTCAATCATTGCTTTTGCTCCGCCTGGAGACAGCTCTTCTGCATGCTGATGCAAAAGTACAATATTACCAGCTATGCTTTCTTTGTTATCCTGCAGTACCTTTGCAACTGCAAGCAATGTGGCTGTATGGCCATCATGCCCACAAGCATGCATAACACCGTCTACTTTTGATTTATAGGAAACTTCCTTCTCATCCTGAATCGGCAGTGCATCAAAGTCAGCGCGCAATGCTATTGTTTTTCCCGGTTTAGCACCACAAATCTTCCCAACTACACCTCTCCCGCCAACATTGCGTCTCACTTCAATGCCGAATCCCTCTAGGATATCCGCAATCATCTTCGGGGTTTCTACCTCCTGAAATGAAAGTTCTGGATATTGATGCATATGTCTTCTCCACTCCACCATCTGATTAAACATACCTTCTAGCTCTTCATGCCATTTTTGTAACATACGTTCCCTCCTAATATAATGAAGAATTTAATTACATCTTTCCAAAAGGATTTTTTGAGCTTATATTTAGAATTNCNAAAGNATATTTATGCAANCTTTCATAGCTGATTTGCCAGTCTCTTATACGGAAAAAATTACTAACTTTCTCCTTTCTTTTTTCTAGTAATTTTTCTATTTCTTATAAATTAACTTCAATTTCGGGATTAGTATACTAAGTTTTTTTAATTATCATAATTAACAGAATTAATAGTTAATTATTGTATTTACGTCAATTTTCTATCCTTTCTTCCTGTAACAGCGTTGTTTCCGCTTTCATTTTTCACCAATAACAATTCTCATGTCAGATAATCTTACATTCATACCATCTCAAAAATTTTCTCTAACAAAACTTGTTTGTCTCCAAATAAATCTCCCAATCCAAAAAGCATACAAAAAACCTGCCGCTTTAATAGCGACAGGTTTAAGGTTTATTGAAAGAATTCTGCGTATAATGCCTTCACAGCTTCTTTTGCAAATTGTTCTTTAACGCCAAACATCATGCTGACCTCAGACGAACCTTGGTTAATCATCTCTATATTAACTCCTGCCTGTGCCAATGCCTTTGCAGCCCGCGATGTTGTTCCAACATTATGACGCATTCCTTCTCCAACGACCATTATTAACGAAAGATCATGCTCAATGACGGCTTCTTCTGCGTTTAAATCTTCCTTTATCCGATTGAGCAGCTCCTCTTCATTAACATTGAGCAGCTGATCTTGACGTAAAATGATTGTCAAGTCATCAATCCCTGAGGGCATATGCTCATAGGAAATTCCATATTCCTCAAGAATAGATAAAACTCTTCTCGCAAAGCCAATCTCTTTATTCATTAAATATTTGCTAATATAAATGGAGCAAAAACCTTTATCATTGGCAATACCTACTACAGGGCCATTATCATTGCTCCGTTTCGCCGCGATTTTTGTACCAGGCACAGCCGGATTATTCGTATTCTTTACATGAACAGGAATCCCGGCCCGATAAGCAGGTATTAAAGCCTCAGCATGGAAGACAGAAAAGCCGGCATAAGAAAGTTCCCGCATCTCCCGATATGTAAGGACACTGATTTCTTTCGGCTGGGCAACAATAGCTGGATTAACAGAGTAGACTGCATCTACATCTGTGAAATTCTCATACACAGAAGCCTTGACACCATTTGCTAAGATTGCACCAGTTATATCAGATCCGCTTCTTGAGAAAGTGACGACTTCCCCAGATTTGCTGTATCCAAAGAAACCTGGAAACACAATGATATCATTATAGTCCCTTAGCGAATATAAGCGGTCATAGGACTCTGGCAGTACTTGAGCATTGCCTGGTTCGTCCGTAACAATCAGCCCTGCTTCCTTAGGGTTCACATATACTGACTTTAACCCTCTCGCAGTTAGAAAGTTTGCAACCAATTTAGCATTATTGTCTTCTCCACTCGCCTTTACTGCTTCCATAAAGGAATGAGCATTTTCTTTGCTTCCCGCTAACAACTCCAGGAAGTCTTCCTTGATCTGTGTAATTATGTCACTAGAAAGATCTAGCTCTCTGGCAATGTTTGCATATCTTTCAATAATCTGTCCTACCTCTTCTCCAGGGTCCTTGCCTGCTAATACCTTTTCCCCGCAGCTGATAAGCAGATCAGTCACTTTCGTATCATGTTCATTTCTTTTCCCAGGGGCAGACACAACAATTACTCTGCGCTGATCGTCTTCCTTGATGATTTGCAGTACCTTTTCTAATTGCTGTCCTGAAGCTAATGAGCTTCCCCCAAACTTTACTACCTTCATGCCGCCATCTCCCATTAAATCAAGTATATTGTTTATGCTAGTAATTTCCCTTGCTTCTTTTCTCATAAACAGCAGAACTTTTCCGCAAAGATATTTTTTTAATTTTCCATTATTAATACTAAACATATTATTGCTTTTTTGCACTAAAGAATCAAGTGTTTTCTTCTCATAAAGAACAATTGTTCTTCCGGAAAGTACAAAGGCTGAATTTTCTAAATAAATGTGGTTAGACAAGCACATTTCCATTATTTTTGTAAAGCTAAATGCTTCCTTGTTTACAATAATTGCGTTAAGATAATATTTAGAAAAACGAAATTGTTTTCGGAAAGAAGTGTTATCTTTGGACGATTATCAACAGTATTCAAAACGAAACTTGTCTATCATGTGGTTCGCGAATTTTTTTATCAGCGGCAGCATGACAATGGTTTTGCCCTTTTTGTCTCTTTATATTGAGTCAATGGGTAGCTTCTCAAAAGAATATGTACAGCATTGGTCTGGTCTCTGCTTCTCTGTCACCTTCATTGCCGCCTTTTTATTTTCTCCGATTTGGGGGAAGATTGGGGATAAGTACGGCAGAAAAAAAATCTTAATTGCCTTAGGATTCGGCCTCGGACTTTCAATCTTTTTAATGAGCTTTGTCACTTCTGTATGGCAATTGTTCGCCCTCCGCTTTTTCACAGGCTTTTTTACAGGTTTTATTCCGATGTCACAGGCTTTTATCTCTACACAAACTCCTAAAAAAACAGCTGGAAAGGTACTAGGTACCCTGCAAACCGGCAGTATTACAGGTTCCCTCATTGGTCCTTTGCTTGGAGGAGCACTCGCTGACAGCTTCGGATATTCTGCAACCTTCCGTTATACTTCTTTTGCTATACTTTTGTCAGTCATATTGGTTTTCACCACAAAAGAATTTATGCTGCCTATCAAAGAAGGCATCAAAAAGCACTATTCTTCAAAAGAGGTGCTCGCTCATATTTTAAGAAACCCTATTTTTATTACTGTATTGCTAATATCAGCTGTTATACAAATTGCCCATTTCAGCATTCAGCCGATTCTGTCTTTGTATGTAAGTGAACTGCATGGTACGGAAAGCATTGCCCTGTTTTCCGGCATCGCCTTTTCAGCAGCAGGTCTTGGAAACTTGCTTATGGCACGGAAATGGGGAGAAATCGGTGATCGCAACGGATATTTAAAGGTACTCGTCATCTTGTTATTTATAGCAGGCCTAGTTTACTTGCCAGGTGGGTTTGTCAACGAATATTGGCAGCTTTTAATTATCCGTTTTATTCTCGGCGTTTCCATCGGCGGACTTATTCCAGTGAGGATTGCTTATATAAGGCAAGAAGTTCCTATCACCATGCAGGGCGAAGTTATGGGATATGAAACGAGCCTTCGCTTCCTCGGAAATATTATAGGACCGACCTTCGGCGGATTGATAGCAGCACATTACGGCTTTTCAGCTGTTTTCTTCACAACAAGCAGCCTGCTGCTTATTTGCGGCATATTCTTAGTAACAATGCTGCACCGTCATCCAAAATATTCAAAACAACCGATGTCATAACCTGCTGTAAATCTTCATCTTTCATTAGAAAATGTTATATAATAAAAGGTATACACATGCATCCTTTGCATGTGTATACCAATAAACACTATTGGAGGAATTAGAATATGGCTAAATCTGCTGCTAAAAAGAAACGGGAAAAACAGCTTCGAGAAACAGGATTCAACACTGCTATTAAAAGAGGAAGCTGGGGCTCCATCAATCCTATGACAAAAGCGACAAAAACAAAAGCTGAACTGCTATCCAGCAAAGAGAAGAAACATAAAAAGAACCATTCATCCGGCGATTTGGAGAATGGTTCTTTTTTTATTCTGGATAATAAATAAGGACGAAAAGTGTCGCCAAGTTTTCCCCTGTATTAATATAGAGATGATCTCGATTAGATGTGAAGGAAAGTGCGTCACCTTTTTCAAGATAATATTTGTCTTCACCAATAACAATTGCAACACTGCCCTCACCGACGATTACATACTCCTCCCCTGCATGCTTTTCAGAAAAATGCTCAGTCCTTCCATCCAATTCAACCGTATAAATTTCAAATTTCTTCTCTGGATGATAGGGAAATAGCGAAAACAGCCGATACTGATTTGAATCGTCCCTAAACGGCTCAATATCCTTAATCCGCACCTTTTTTACTATCGTTGCATTTTCCGTCATGAAATAAGAAAAAGAAACTTGCAGCCCCATTGCGATTTTCCAAAGGGTTGAAACAGTTGGATTTGATTTTCCCTTTTCTATTTGTGCAAGCATCGCCTTACTGACTCCTGTTAGCTCCGCTGCTTTATCAAGACTGTAGCCTCTTGTTTTGCGCAAGTTTTCAAGGTTATGGCCAATAACATTTGTAATAGACTCCATTTTACGCTCCTTAAATTTATCATTGATTAATGATGCAGGCTTTTATATACTGTACATTATAACATACATTTATTTAATATATTAAACATTTTAGGAGGTTATCACCTTGGATTCTTCAAAGATTTACTTAGAGAAGGAAGAAGACTCCTTTTCCTTTTTAGGTGGAGTAAAGGATTGTATTCCTACATTGCTGGGGTATATCAGCATTGGCTTAGCTATGGGAGTCGTTGGTGTATCTTCCGGTTTAAGCATAGTTGCTGTGTTTTTTATGTCACTGCTTGTTTATGCTGGTTCAGCACAATTTATCATATGTGCGATGATTGCTGCAGGCAGCCCGATAAGTGCAATTATATTGACAACCTTTATCGTCAACTTAAGACATCTGCTGCTCAGCTCCGCTCTGGCACCGAAATTTACGCAATATTCTCTATTAAAAAATATCGGTATCGGCAGTCTAGTTACAGATGAATCTTTCGGGGTTGCCATTACCAAAGTTGCCAAGAATATACCAATTACAGACCGCTGGATGAATGGTCTAAATATAACAGCTTATTCTGTCTGGATCATTTCCTGTTCTGTTGGAGCATATGCAGGCAGGTGGTTTCCAGATCCTGAGATTTTCGGCCTTGATTACGCCTTAACAGCCATGTTCATTGCATTGCTGATTCTTCAGCTGCAAACAGTTCAGCGGTCCAAACTGAAGCATTATTTATTCCTGATAACAGTAATGATGCTGTTAATGGTGCTTCTTTCCGCAGTTATGTCAAGCAGTCTTGCTGTCATTGTGGCAACNATCATTACAGCAACAGTTGGGGTGGTGACTAATAATGACAACTGACTATCTTCTGCTTTTGCTTGGCTGCATGATGGTAACAGTTATTCCGAGAGTATTGCCATTTATTCTCGTCAGAAATTTCACTGTTCCTGAGCCTGTGGAAAAATGGCTGTCGTATTTGCCAGTCTGTATTTTCACAGGGTTGATTGTAGAGAATCTTTTAACTGCTTCCTCTGCCGGAATGCATGTGAATTGGACTGTTTTGGCCGCATCCATCCCGACACTGCTTATTGCATTATTTACAAAAAGCCTGCTAACAACAGTACTTGCAGGCGTGTTCTTAATGGCTGCCATCCGGTACTTTTTTTAACAGAAACTTATGCTCAACTCTTAAAAAGAACTATTCTAGGACTTTCGTTTCTTTACTAGGAAGTTTATAATAAAAATTTGGATATATTATTGATATAATTAAAAGTAGAAATCTTTTTGCTGTATCATTTCTGCAAATGTGCTTAAGGATAATATCTGGGCACATTTATCTTTATACATAAAAGAAAGGTGGCCATATAGTGGAGAACAATTCAAACTTTATCAAAAATGTCATGAAGGAAGATTTGGACACAGGCAAACACAATACTGTCATTACTCGGTTCCCTCCAGAGCCGAACGGCTATTTGCATATCGGTCATGCCAAATCAATCTTCATCAATTTTGGACTGGCAGATGAATTTAATGGAAAAACAAATTTACGTTTTGATGACACAAACCCTTTAAAGGAAGACATCGAATATGTAAATGCAATCAAGGAAGATGTAGAATGGCTTGGTTACAAATGGGATAACTTGTTTTTTGCATCTGATTATTTTGAAGAGATGTACAATCGCGCTATCCTTCTCATNAAAAAAGGCCTTGCCTATGTGGATGATTTAAACGCTGATCAAATCCGCGAGTATCGAGGAACATTGACAGAGCCAGGAAAAAACAGCCCGTACAGAGACCGTTCGGTTGAAGAAAACTTAGAGCTTTTCCAAGCTATGAGAGATGGTAAGTTTGGCAATGGTGAAAAAGTGCTGCGAGCAAAAATCGATATGGCTTCACCAAATATCAATTTGCGTGACCCTGTTATTTACCGTATTTCTCATGCTTCTCACCATAATACAGGAGACAAGTGGTGCATTTACCCAATGTACAGCTTTGCTCATCCTTTAGAGGACGCTATAGAAGGTGTAACACACTCATTGTGTACAACGGAGTTTGAGGATCAGCGCCCACTGTATGATTGGGTTATTAGAGAGTGTGAAATGACAAGCACTCCTCAGCAAATTGAGTTTGGCCGCTTAAACATTACAAATACTGTTATGAGTAAAAGAAAACTGAAGCAATTAGTTGATGAAAAATTCGTAGATGGCTGGGATGACCCTCGTATGCCGACAATCTCCGGCTTGAGAAGAAGAGGAGTAACACCTGAAGCGATTAAAGAATTCAGCAAAGAGCTTGGTATCTCAAAAGGTTCTGGTGCCGTTGATTCTGCAATGCTGGACCACTTCGTACGTGAAGACTTAAAATTAAAGGCTCCTCGTACAATGGGTGTACTTAACCCGTTGAAAGTAGTTATTACTAACTATCCTGAGGGACAAGTTGAAATGTTGGAGGCAGAAATAAATCCTGAAAATCCGGAGATGGGTACACGCCAAATTCCTTTCTCTCGTGAGATTTATATTGAACAAGAAGATTTCATGGAAGATCCTCCAAAAAAATACTTCCGTCTATTCCCTGGCAACGAAGTACGTCTAAAACATGCTTACTTCATCAAATGTGAGGAAGTCATCAAAGATGAAAATGGAAATGTAATTGAACTGCGTTGCACGTATGATCAAGAGACTAAGAGCGGCACTGGCTTTACAGGCAGAAAAGTAAAAGGCACATTGCACTGGGTGGAAGCGACTAATGCAATACCAGCTGAATTCCGCCTGTACGAACCACTAATCTTAGACGAGGAAACAGAGGAAATAGAAGAAGGTAAAACTTTCCTTGACTATGTTAATGAGAAGTCCCTTGAAATTGTTCAAGGCTTCATTGAACCGAATATGAAGGATGTAAAAGGATACGATAAATATCAATTCTTCAGACATGGCTATTTCAGCGCAGATCCTAAACATACAACAGCTGAAAAACCTGTATTTAACCGCATTGTTTCATTAAAGAGCTCCTTTAAGCTGTAAGATAAACAAAAACCAGCACGCATTACCTGCGTGCTGGTTTTTTATATTATAGATTTTTGCTGTAAGACAGCTTCCCTGGACTAGTAAGCCAGTCGTACTGAAGCAGACGAAGCTCGAACAGACGGAGTGGATCATGGAACATTTCCGGATTATTCTTTAACCGTTCCAGCAAGTCCTGATATTCGTGAATATCGACAGTCTTCTCCTCCATTGTCTTTTGCAGCACATCATATGGATTGCTGAAGAAGATATGAATATCCCCTGCCAATCCCTTCTCATAGAAGTCAAACTGAAGAAGGAATGCATCTGCGATATTGTTGGCAATTTCCGTAAAATCTTCACTCTCAATATATTTTTGATATCTTGTATAAAGCATTTTTTTATTCTGCGGTATGCTTCCAAAAAGCTTCCCTGCACTCTTCAGCAATACTTGCGAAGGCTTGAGACGGAGCAAAATATTAGCTTTATCAAGTTTGATGCCGCCAGTCAGCCTGCGGGCATCTCTTTTCCAATCATCCAAGATTGAAAAATCACATTGCAGTGTCAATGGATCATCCTCATATAATCCATTAAAGCCATCACATAGTTCATCCAAGAAGTTCTGACTTTCCTCCAATTGCTCCTGTGACAGTTTAATCCATTCATTTATCTTGCCATATACTTTTGGCAGCAATGTGTTATGCACATATTGGTCAATTTCATTGTTCATTCTGTCATTAAGCTCAACATGGATTTTACCGAAGTCACTGTCTTCTTTAATGAAGTTCTTGCAGTTTCTAAGAATTTTCGGTATTTCCTCCATTATTTCTTGAGTAGTGCTTTCTTTTATTTCATCAAAAGCATTAACGATAATGCGAGTTTTCTCCGATTCCATATCTGCCAGCTGATTATTTGCACCAGACAGTTTGCTGACAATCTCTTCATACATACGAAGCGTCGTATAAAGACTTTCCTCCATTTCCAAGCGCTTATCAAAAAGATTGGACAGCAAATCCTGAATAATGGCGATGCTTTTCGTTGTACGCTCTTCCGCTATATTTCTCTCTGTGAAATGTCTTCTGTAAAAGCTGCTGATATCATTAAGCTGCAGACTGCGGTCATTTTCCTTCGAGTAAAGGAATACCGCACTGTTTGGGAAATATTGATCGATAGCTGCTGTTGCCTTTTGCAGTCTTTTTGCTGCCACTTTCTCGTTTTCCGCTTCATCTGCATAAATTAAGAACTGAACCGTTAAATGAGGAGCCTTTTCCTTCCACTCAAGCAATCTTTCATAATCACTAGACTGGAAAAGAGATCTTTCATTAATGACGAAAAGAAGGCTGTCTGCCAATAATGCATAGTCTGCATACTTCTCCTGATGAGGAAAAGGAAGTGTTGTTATGGCCCAGTTATTTTCATGCAAAAGATGAGATGGAGCGTATAGATGGAAGATTCTCGTTTCATCTCCATGTCTATCTTTTGATAGCTGCTCTTCATAAAAATCATTTAAAGTATCAATAGTCCGGATTCCTGCTTCTGTCAGTTCCTCCATCTCCAGATAGTCATTGTCCTGGATAGAAATCAGGCTGTTTGTGCCTTCTGACAGTAATGTTTCTCCGACAAGTTCATTAATACAAGAATTTACACCGCTCCCAGGCGAACCGATAATGAGGAGCTGACGGCTTTCGGAAGGAATCTGTTCGACTACTGTTTGCGAAAATTTCTTGTCGATGATGATATCATTATTCTGGGCCCAATCTGTAATAGACTGAAGCAACTGCATAATTTCTGTCAAGTCGACAACAGCATCTGCCGTATTAATTAAATGCTCTGCATTGTTAATAATCTCATTCACTATAGTGCCTGGGAACATATCATTCCATGCAAGCACAGCAGATGCAGCAATGATGGCATTCTTTTGATTTGCTGTTACTAATAAATTGCTCAAAATATCAGGAATAAGTCCTCTGATCTCCTTGATTGGATAAGCAGAGCTGATTAAATGCAAATAGGCGCTTTCAAGCATTTCAGGAAGCTCTGCCCACTCTACTTCTTCTTCCCAGTGAAGCTGTTGGAACAACTGGTTGAAATCCCACAGCCACGCCAAGTAAAAAGGACTGTTTTTATAATTCTCCCAGAATGCTACACTCAATTGTTCAAACAGTGTTTGATCCAGCTCGGAAACACTCCTGATGCTTTGCATAAAATAGCTTGGCTCGTATTCAGCAATGACGCCGATTTTCGCATATTGTATCAGTGCTTCATACCATTTTAATGAGTTGGTTCTTTCACCTTCATTAACAGCTAGTTCAATTGCATCTCCCCAAGCCTCGCGTTCTTCAAAATAAGATTTTGCCAGCATCGTCATATTGGCATAATCGGGATTTGTTGCAAGCAAACTTTTAATAGTATGATGCGCCATATCATGATTACCTTTTTCTATATATAACGCAAACAGCTGCATGGAGATTTCTGTGTTCAATAACTCAGAGTCAGATAACACAGCTTTATAAATACTTTCTGCTGTCGATAACTCTCCTATTTCCATATAGGCATCAGCCAGGTTCTTCTTCGCCCATGGTTCCAGCTCATTTGAGATATTCTCCCACTTGAATATTGCTGATTCATAATCATGGACATGGAAGTATAGCTCTCCCTGCGCATAACGAATCGAAGTTAAATCTGGAACATTTTTTCTTTGCTCCGCAATATATAATTGACCGAGCACTTCAATTGGCGGCTCTTCTCGATCTACTGTAAATCCTTCATAGTACGTTTTATTAATTAGTTTCTTTTCTAATGTCATAACTTCCCCCTGTTAATCTTTAGAATGATGATGACCCATTTTCCTTCATCCTCATAATCATTTAATCCCGATATCTTTGTATCTATTCAACTGTAATATTATGCAAATAAGACAGCATTCATAACTATAAGTCCATACTTCTCTTTATTGTAGCAAAGACACTTCATCCGTACATTTCGGCAATTGTTCATTTATGTTACAAAACATTTACTAATAGAATTTTTCTATAACATTAGATTACTAAAATAAACGAGGCTTCCTCTAGTGCCTATATACCCTTTCTCTTTTTGCAGCTAACAATATAAAAAAGAATCAGCGTTATACTGATTCTTTACTTATTTTTACCCTTATCGTTTTCATCGAATTTCTCTACTGGAGATTGGCCGTACCAGTCTTCTCTTTTGCGGCGTCGGCGCTTTCTTATTTGAATTACTGCGGCAACGACTATAATAATGAAGATGATTGCCAGTGGAAAACCAAATAATCCATAAAAAACACTAAATATTCCATCTAAAAAATCCTTCATTGTAAAACCTCCTCTGTATTCTCCAAAATCACTTGAAGCAATACATTCCGTTCTATGTATCCATGTACATAACATTCCCTAATCTTGGCGTTTTAAACTAGCTTCCTGCAATATTCGCCTAAAAGACAACATAAAAAAAAGCAGGTAAAGTTTCACCCGCTTTTATTATTTATTCTTTCTCAGGAAGTTTTTCAAGATAGTCTATTGCATCCTGCAATGTGCTGACTGGCACGATCTTAATGTCATCATACCCTTCTTCTGCTACTTGTTTTTTAATTTCCTTTTCATTCGTATCATCTTGATAGTTATCTTCTGGATAGAAGAATATGTCTACATCTGCTTTATGCGCAGCTACAATTTTATGTTTAATGCCGCCAATTTGGCCGACATTGCCTTCAGCATCCATTGTTCCTGTTCCGGCTACTTTATAGCCCTTCGTTAGATCATCGTCCTCTAATTGATTGTAAATTTCTAATGAGAACATCAAACCTGCTGACGGTCCGCCAATATTATCGCTGTTTATCTTTACATTAACAGAAGGATCAATAGACATATTATTTTCCGTACTTATGCCTATTCCAACTTGGCCTGTCTGTTTATTCAGGACAATCATTTCAACAATCGCTTTTTTATCTTTATTATCATGTGTATAGTTAATCTCTACTTTATCCCCGGCTTTTTTGCCTTTTAAATAAGCAATTAAGTCTGTAGCCTGTGTGAATTCATTTCCATCTACTTTATGAATGATATCGCCAACATGTATAACTGATTTTGCTTTAGATGTTTCCAGCACTCCTGCGACAAACACACCATTATATTGATATTCCACCTNTTCATCAGCAGCATTTAGACTGGCAATTATAGCATTTTGTTTAGAGGCATCCATCATGTGCAGCAGAAGAGCATTATATTCCTGATCTGAAAGATCGCCCTTCACTTCTTCTTCTTCTTTAATTTCCGTATGTGGAGCCAACAATCCATAAAGGAGTATGTAAGGATTACTTGCCTTGATAGAATAGACAGTGGTCAAGTTAAGGCTGCCTGCCTCCGTTTTATCTCCATCTTCTACAGTAACTTTTTCTGCAAGCGGTTCGATGGAACCAGGCTGGTTTAAGTAATAAGGAGTAGGAATAAAGAATAATACTAGCAGCATCCCCATTAGTATAAATAAGCTGATTTTTAATTTTTGGTTTGTCCCTTTTTGTTTCATCGCAAAATATAACTCCTTACTTTCTTTTCTTATGACTGGTAATCTTTTTATAACATAAAAAAGAGAAAGGTTCATTAAAAAATGATGTAAAACATAATTGAGTTTCTACAGCACCCTTTTTAAAATGCTGATACCTTTTCGTATTTCCTCTGGGGAAACCCCTCCGTATCCTAGAACGGCAAGGTGTTTATGTCTTCCTTTTCGCATGCTGTATTGTTCTACAGGATAGATGCAAACCCCTTCTTCCTTCATCCTTCTAATCTTGTCATCTGTAAAATGAATGCCAGGAAATTCAACGACCAGATGCATCCCTGCCGCTTTCCCGATAATTTTGGCATCACGGAAACAGTCATTGATTGCATCAACCAGCACCTGCCTGCGCTCTTGATATATTTTCTTCATTTTACGGATATGTCTGTCAAAATGCCCTTCCTTCATAAAACGAGCAAGCACATACTGTTCGATTGATGATGTATGCCTGTCATTAAACCATTTGAGCTGCTGAAACTCTTTCAACAATTGGTGAGGCAAAACGACGTATCCTATCCTTAAAGCTGGGGATAATATCTTGCTGAACGTACCAACATACAGAACACGCTCATCGTCAATACCCTGAATCGATGGAACAGGAGCACCTTCATAGGTAAATTCGCTGTCGTAATCATCTTCTACGATATAGCAGCCCGTCCGTCTAGCGTACTCAATCAACATCAATCGTCTTTGAATAGAAAGTATACCGCCTAAAGGAAATTGATGAGAAGGTATAACAAACAAGAAATTTGGTACATCTTCAGGCAATTGCTCAGGAATAATTCCATTTTCATCGACTGGCACTGGATAGACCTCTGCCTTTGCTACAGCGAAAATATTCCTCATTTCATCTGCTACCGGGTCTTCGGATGCGATAAAACCATCAGATGTCAGCAGCATTTCGGTAATGAGGCGCAATGCTTGTGTCGCACCTGAGGTAATGATAATTTGATCTGGGTCGCATTTTACTCCCCTTGCTTTTCGCAAGTACTGAGCAAGGACATTTCTAAGCTCTGGAACTCCACGAGGGTCACTGTAACCGAATATGTGCTGCGGGGAGTCCATGCAGACCTCCTTTGTAAGCTGGCCCCACTTCTTCCTTGGAAAATAATCGGTAGCCGGATTCCCCCCGCGGAAATCAATATAAGACTTTTCATGAGGCAAGGATTGTTCCATCGTTTTCTCATGCTCAATATGCTTAATTGTAGTAAGTGCCGTCCCTTTCGACACGTATGTGCCGGCCTTTGGCTTGACCTCTAAAAACCCTTCCGCTATTAAACGGTCATATGCCTCCATGACGATATTGCGTGATACGCCGATGGTTGCTGAAAGCTCTCTAGTAGAAAGCAGCTTTTGTCCTTCTTTTAAGGTATTGCCAAGAATGCTCGTTCGAATTTGTTCGTATATTTGCTGTGTTAAGGAGATAGGACTTAGCCTGTCTACTGTAATAAATATCATAAATAAGCCACCTCAATATGGACTGGCACTATAAAAGTTTATAAATTGTGGTCCTACTTTATACCAGAATAGCATGTTATGCTGTGGAAAACTATAAGACAAAGGAGAAAACAATGAAAACAATTGGACTAATCGGCGGACTAAGCTGGGAATCAACAGCAGACTATTACCATATTATTAATACATTAGTTAAAGAAGAACTCGGAGGATTAAACTCAGCAAAGTGTTTGCTTTATTCCTTTAATATGGAGGAAATAGCTGTTCTGCAGCGAGAAGGAAAATGGGACTTAGCAGGCCAAAAGCTGGCTGATGCTGCCAAAACACTTGAAGCAGGCGGGGCAGATGTTATCCTTATATGTACAAATACGATGCATAAAGTAGCGAAAGAGGTCAAAGAGGCAGTCTCTGTTCCTCTTATTCATATTGCAGAAGCAACCGCAAGAAGCATAACTGCAAAAGGACTTAAAAAAGTTGGTTTACTTGGTACAAAATTCACAATGGAGCAAGGTTTCTACAGTGATATCCTTAAAGTCTTTGGAATTGAAACAATCATTCCTGATGCCTGTGAAAGAGAGGACGTTCATTCCATCATATTTGACGAGCTGTGCCAAGGTCAATTTTTGTCTGAGTCAAAGGAAAGATATTTAGAAATCATTCGGAAGCTAGTTGCAGAAGGAGCAGAAGGAATCATTTTAGGGTGTACCGAAATTCCACTGTTAATAAAAGACGAAGATATCGACATTCCTTTATTTAATACAACCTATCTTCATTCTAAAGAGGCTGTTGATTTTTCATTTGGCAGACAATAAAAAAGCCGCACCGTATTTGTTAAAAATAGCAATACGGTGCAGCTATATTATTAAAGAGTAAAGGAAGGAGTAGATGATTGCTATTACTAACTAAAGAATTCCTTATCCTGAGCAATTGCCTTGCTTAATGTTGAAGCAATGGTAATATCCTTAAAGGATAATCCTAGCTGAATGGCTGTTGTTGCGATTTCAGGTCTGATTCCAGATAGTGTGGAGTGAACTCCAATCAAACTCAGGCCGTTAATCAGCTGAAAGATTTGATGAGCAACCATTGTGTCGATTATAATGACACCAGATAAATCTATAAACAGCTGGGTAACCCTCTTTTCAGCACACTGCTTAATTGTGTTCTCCAAAATCGCTGCAGCCCTTGCTGTATCAATATCTCCTACAAGCGGGAGCAATGCACGGTTTTCACTAAGCAGAATGACAGGTGAACTAAGTTCATTTATCATTTCCTGCTGAGCTCGGAGCTGTCTGATTGAATTTTCATGGAATTGTTCCGTAAACTGAAGAATAACAATATCAAAAATCCGTACAATTCTCCGGTTCCAATCAGTAATCCGTTCCTCTGGGATATCATTTTTTCGCTTAAATTCTTCCACAAGTTGAAAATATTGCTCTCTTGTCCGAATGAACTCCCTAATAATGAAGTGGATAGGCGTCTCTAAGTGCTCCTTATCAGCGGTGATATCTATAACCCATTCATGGAACTCCTCTAAAAATTTTTCTTCTTCCTCAACAAATACTTTTGCTAAATAGTAATGAAAATCATTATTTTGCTTTTTTAATGTTTTGATAACTTCCGGATTATCAGATGCATAAACTCCGTTAGGATCAGTCCTGTCCAAGTTGGCATACCACTCATCCGTAAGCCTGTCAGCATTTTCAATGAAATACTTATAAAGCTGTTCATTCTTTTGCAAAATATTCCCACCTATTCTAAAAAATTATTATTGGAAATTTTCAAGGGAAAACCGGCCATTTTAATATTTTTCTATTGTAAAAAATATCACTAATTAAAATTTTAATAATAAAGTGGGAATTACGCAATTTTTAATTACAAAGTTTTAAATAACAATTAAAGAACTAAACGAATTGTGTTTCCAGACGGGTCCTTCACATAATAGGCATCGCTCATCTTAGTGATCTCAGCATCCATACTCTCTAGTCTTGCTGCTATTTCCTCTCTTGCCTCTTTGCTAGGGACCTTCAAGTCGAANTATTTTAAGCCAGGATTGTTTTCTTCCTGTGCNGGTGCACCAACACCATTCCATGTATTAAGACCAATATGATGATGGTACTTGCCTGTTGAAATGAAAAAGGCTTGAGTTCCATATTTTTGAACAATATTAAAGCCTAATCCCTTCACATAAAAATCTGCTGTTTCCTTCAATTCAGCAACATGCAAATGGATATGCCCCATTTTTGTTGCTTTTGGCAAACCATTCCACTCCTTGTTTGTTCCTGCATCCAGCACACCTTGCGCATCCAGCTGCAATGTATCCATTTTTACAAACTCACCTTCCCACGCCCATTCTTCTGCAGCACGGTCCCGGTAGATTTCAATACCATTCCCCTCTGGATCACCTAAGTAAAGCGCTTCACTTACATTGTGGTCAGAAGCTCCTTGTAATGGATAGCCGCTCTCTAACAAATGCTGCAACTGTGCGCCAAGATCTTCTCTTGTCGGCAATAACAGGGCAAAATGATACAGTCCTGTTGTGCGAACACGTTTATCCTCTGCTTCCTCCAATGTTTCTAAATAAAGGAGTGCAGACTTTCCATCTACTGTTAGAGCTGCTTTGCTGTCTGTCTGCTCTAATACTTGAAACCCGATAATATCCTTATAGAAGCTAATCATTTTCTGTAAATTTTTAACTTTTAATGTTACATTCTCAACATATAAATTTGGGTACTCGTGAAAACTCAAGTGAACCCCTCCTGTCTGTATTTTTAACCTCACTTACTTTATGTAAGTAATTATATTTTAATAAACAATAGTTGTAAAGTAAGTAATTTATAAATGATAATATTTTTACTTAAGGTAATAACTATTGTATAATAAAAAAAAGGAGTGAATTATCATGAATCCATCTGTCATATGCCCAAGGTTTGAAAAAGCCATGGGACTGTTAAGTCAGCGTTGGACTGGTTTAATTATTTATCAGCTGCTGAATGGATCTCAGCGCTTCTGCACCATTGAGTCATCTATTGGAATCAGCGGGCGGCTTCTTTCAGAAAGGCTAAAAGAATTAGAAAAACAAGGAATTGTTATTAGGGACGTTTTCCCGGAAATTCCTGTGCGCATAGAATACTCTCTGACTGAAAAAGGCCGTTCCCTGCAGCCATTGATGAAAGAAATTGAAAAATGGTCTCAAGAATGGCTGGAGGCATAAGCTAAGCAGTCCTTGTACCGGCCCCTGAGATATCACCGGCATAGTATTCCCAACTAGCCATGAATACATGAAGAAAAGGCGAATGGTCTTATTGTCCATTCGCCCTTTCTTCTATATAAGTAATACCTAGTCTTCATCCTTAATGTCTTTATCTTCTGGGATAGGTTCATTTGCCAGTTCCTGCATGAGCAGCTGATACTTCTCGAGCTGTTTAAAATGGGTTTTAAATTGATCCTTATAAATCAACACATTTCCATCTTCATCATGCAGCACCCGAACTTTCCCTTGCAGCACTAAATTTTCCACATATGACACAGATACAGATAAATATTCAGCCGTTTCTTCAATCGTTAAGTACATCGATCTTCACTCCTCATCTGTTTACTATATCATAAATACAACCATCCCTCCTTGCCTTAACAAACAAATACCATGCTTCATAAATAATAAACATTCATTACTTTAATTTAATAATAGATTAATGGTAGCTACATGCTTTCTGGGTATAGTAAAGATGTAAGAAGCAATCATATCGGAGGGATGCACAATGTTAAGCACGATCCTTAATGGTTTATTTCTAGCGGAATTAATCGGGATTTTCTCACTGATTTTTTATTGTTCCTTCTTTCCAAAGCCGAAAAACAGGAGAAACCTGTAAGGCTAATATGACTTACCTAACTCTTTTTCCTCAAAAAAAGAGCTTCTTTTTTGTTTAGCAACAAATAAAGAAACTCCTTTTCCTTCACAATATATACTTTTATTATTAACTGACAGTTTTAGCTGTGAAATTGATACACCAATCCTCTAGTTCACTTTTCACCATTGGCTTTGCATAATAATAACCTTGCAGTACTTTACACCCATCCACACTAGATAAATATGTTACTTGCTGCTCTGTTTCTACCCCTTCAATAACAATATTTAAATGCAAGGAATTACCTAGTGCAATGATTGCTTTCATAATTTCCGAATCTTTTCGCGAATCTGGCACACCATCAACGAAAGATTTATCGATTTTCAATGTAGAGACCGGCAATCTCTTGAGATAGGATAAAGAAGAAACCCCTGTCCCAAAATCATCGAGTGCTACCGAAAAACCGTAGTTCCGGAATGCATGGACTGCTTGAATAGCCCCCTCAATATTCTCAACCGCGCTCGTTTCTGTCATTTCCAGCTCCAAAAGCTCTGGATTAAATCCGTACTTACCGACACGGTCCTCCAAATATGACATCAATCTTGGTGATGTTACATATGGACCAGGAATATTAACGGAAACTGACTTTCTAGTTCCGCTTTTTTCCCATTCTGCAATCTGACTGCATACTCTGTCAATAACCCAGTCTGTCACATCGAACATTTTATCCGCAGACTCTAATATCGGGATAAAAACAGCTGGTGACAAGAAACCATAAGTAGGATGATCCCATCGTAATAATGCCTCAAGTCCTGTTATCTTCCTTGACGTCATCTCCACCTTCGGCTGATACACAAGGTAAAACTGATTAGAGCTCATTGCTTCTTCCACATCTGCAATAAGTGTCGTCTGGAAGGATTGAATATGAATCGCTGGATCATAAATAATTACTTCATGCTCATACTTAACAGAATGATGGTTCAAAACAGCCAGAGCATTTTCAAAAGTTTGAGCCTCATCCCGCTTTTTCTCCACAAATGAAATGGCAAAAACAGTCTTAACAGTAATCATCCTGTCATTAATGTTAATGGCTGATGAAAGGATAGCCGAAATCTGCTTGGCCATTTCCTCCATTTTCTTATTATCATCTTTGGTTGTACTAATAAATCCAAGCCGATTACCCTCGATTCGATAAACAGCAACTGTCTTCGGCTTCAGCTTAACCGTAATCTGTTCAATGTAGCGAATGATTGCATCACCAAATTCAAAGCCATACGTGTTGTTCCATTTATCCAGATCATGGATATGAAGGATAGCAAGGCCGTTAAGATTTCCGGGCGTATGGATAATCTTCTCGAATTGCCTTCTGTTTGGCAATTTGGTGAGCGAGTCAAAATAATTTAACCGATAGTCAACATAGCGATCAAGCAATGCCGATAAACCTGAGATAAACAGCACAACAAACGTCCCAGCAGCAACGGCAAGAATTAAAAATCCAATGTTCATTTCATGCATCATGGTGTTATTCAGCTGCAAATCTGCATCGACATAGTATTTAACAGCGTGCATTCCTGTGTAGTGCATACTAGCAACGGCAAGTCCCATTATGATGGATGTAGTCAGCTTTAAGATTAAGTTATCCATAAACCTGTTCAACCGCGCAAAAATAAATAATGATACAAATGATACGATAATAGCGATTAGCACGGATAAAATAAAGTAATTAATCCGATACGTATATTTAACATTCTCCATGATCATCGCCATCATGCCAAGATAATGCATAGACGAGATACCTAAGCCCATAACAATTCCTGAAATAACAATGGTTTTGACAGATCTGTTACCGGAACTTGTCATATAGAACGCGAGAAAAGATGCAAGCATCGCAGGCACTACAGATAAGACAGTCAACCCGAGGTGATACTGCATCGATGTCGGCAACATTAACGCACTCATCCCGATAAAATGCATCGACCATATTCCAAATCCCATGGTAAAGGACGCAAGGGTCAGCCATACATAACGATGGAAAAAGCTGTTGTATTTTATACGCTCATTCATCGATATAGCAGTATAGGATGATATACAAGCGATAATAATTGATAACGCCACTACAGGCATGGAATAATGGCCTTCTAAATAAACTACTTTACTGCTATCTGGCAATGTAAACATATTATTTCTCCCTTATGATTAATTCAACAGATTAATAGTATTGTAGTTTACATTTGCCATTACAAACCTTAACCCTATGACTTTTTTACTATATATATATCTTTGACTATATAGGATATTGGTTTGTTCTACAAGAGAAGTTATCTCAGCATTTTTTTCCAATTTTTAAAATCTCGCTCTCCCCCTCATGAAAGTCTGTAAACAAGGAATTTCTCGCGGGAATCTTCGTTAAATAAAGGCACAATAAACACTGCTTCCCTCACAAATGATGGGTGCTCATCCAGTAGGTAAATATACTCATCAGAGGGGTAATACATAATGATTTTGATGTCTCGGATACATTGCTCCGCTGACAGTAAAATATTATTGATGACCTTATTAAAGATTTGCACAGAAAAAGGGTTAAAGAAATAAAAGATATTATCATGGGGATTGATTGAATATTCCTCTGCTTTACATAAGAGAAACTGAATTTGTTCTTCCTTTTTTTTCTTGTTGCCGAAATAGCTCCATTTATTACTTAAAGCCTCTGTATAAAACTCCTCATTCATCTCAATGCCAATGCCTTTCGTTTGAAATAAATGGTGAAGCAAAAATAGCAGCCGGCCTTTTCCGGAACCAAAGTCAACAATACAATCCGTCTTTTTGAGCTGGTACTCCTCAAAAAATGAGGTCAAATACTCATATGGTGTCGGTTCATAACGATGGTAATGGAAAGAGCTGTTGAAGCCTGCCTGCTCTCCTTCTGTCTTGATGCGCAGAATTTTATCATAATCTTTTCCTTTCATTTTCCCGCTCCTTCCTGACTGATTATTTCTACAACCAACTATACACTTATTCAAATCATTAACTAAATAAAAAAAGGCTTAAGCCGTTATATCTTTGGCCAAGCCTTTATACTATCATGTTAAGAAATAAAGTATACTCTTGATTCATATGGTTTAAGGGCTGTTTTCTTGCGGAGTTTTTTATCCTTAACCTCATAATTATTTAGAGCAAGCTCAGAATATTGATAAGCCAATTCAGATGGAACTTTGAATATTGTCGGCTTATCACTGAAGTTATTAATGATGATTGCCTTTCTTTTTCCTAAAGTTCTCGTATATACAAACAGTCTTGGATGATTTGCCAAATAAAGCTGGTAGCTTCCATAAGTAAAGAGAGGACTACCTTTTCTTAGTTTAATCAACTGCTTATAAAAAGACAGAATGGAATCAGGATCCTGCTCTTGGTCTGCTACATTAATCTCTAGATAATTTGGATTTACTCCAATCCAGGTATGGTTTGATGTCGTAAATCCAGCCATATTGTCTGCATTCCATTGCATCGGTGTCCGGGCATTATCGCGTCCCTGCTTCCAGACGACGTTCATAATGTCCTCATGAGGAACTCCCTTTTCTGATTCAACTTTATAGAAGTTAATCATTCCTATATCATCATAATCATCTATAGACGGGAATTGCACATTTGTCATGCCAATCTCCTGACCTTGATAGATAAATGGCGTTCCCTTCATCAGGAAGTACATAGAAGCAAGCATTTTCGCGCTCTCTTTCCAGTATCGCTTATCATTGCCCCATGAAGACACCCTGCGCGGCTGATCATGATTCTCGATAAACAAAGCGTTCCATCCTCGGCCTTCTAAGCCTTTTTGCCATTTAGACAGTACCTTTTTCAAAGCAATAATATCGACCTTGTCCTCATCATCTTTACTCCATAAACTTAAAAACTCAAACTGAAATATCATGTTAAAATAACCGTCTTCNCCAACCCATTTGTCTGCGTCATCAAGGCCGACACCATTTGCCTCGCCGACTGTCATGATGTCATAGTTTTTAATGGTTTTATCAGCGAATTCTGTCAGAAACTCATCAATCCCATGAACGTTCATCATGTATGGAAAGCTGGGGACATAATCCAAATTATCAGGGTTGTATAAATCAGGCAGGCCAGGTGCTTTTTTAATATGGGAAATAGCATCGACACGATAACCGTCTATCCCCTTATCAAGCCACCAGTTAACCATGTTATAGAGCGCTTCGCGCACTTCAGAATTTTCCCAGTTTAGATCAGGCTGTCTACCCGAGAATATGTGCATGAAGTACTGGTCCGTTTCCTCATCATATTTCCATGCAGGACCGCTGAAAATCGATTCCCAGTTATTCGGCTCTTTCCCATCCTTACCGTCTCTCCATATATACCAATCCCGTTTTGGATTGTCTTTGGATGAACGAGACTCAATAAACCATGGATGTTCATCACTCGTATGATTGATAACCAAATCAAGTATGAGCTTCATACCTCTTGCATGAACTTCATGGAGAAGCTCGTCAAAGTCTTCCATCGTACCGAAATCCTCCATAATATCCTGATAATCAGAGATATCATAACCATTGTCATCATTCGGTGATTTAAACATCGGAGAAAGCCATATAACATCAATGCCTAACTCCTTCAAGTAATCAAGCTTTGAAGTAACTCCCTTTAAATCGCCCACACCGTCGCCGTTGCTGTCCATGAAGCTTCGCGGATATACTTGATAGGCCACGGATTCTTTCCACCATTTTTTGTTCATCTATATGCACCTCATCTATTTTAAAAAGTCCAAACACTCTGTTGGTTTTACTAAATAATACTTTTTAACAATTGATATGTTTCCTTTATATTTTAAAGCATATCCACCAGATTGAAACTGCTTACATTGAGCAAATAGGGTGGAATATATTGAACTTCCTTTTACCCTTATATTAGTGTCTAAAACAATATAGACCAACTTTTTTCAGCATTACTTATCTCGAAGCATTGGTAATTTGTTTATCTCTGTATTCATTTGGGGTGACACCAACCGTTTTTTTAAAGAGTTTGCGGAAATACTTGTCATCCTGATAGCCTATTAGATTGGCAATTTCATATATTTTAAGAGAGCTGTTCACTAGCAGGGATTTAGCTTTTTCAACCCTAATCTTTGTTAGGTAGTCCGTAATAGTGACTTGGAATTCCTTTTTAAATCGTCTTGAGATATACTCCCTGCTGATATAAAAGCGTTCTGACAGCTCCTGAAGTTTGACATCCCGGTTGAAATTGGCGACAACATATTTTTCTATCTCATAGATAATACTGTTTTCTTTGCTGGCAGAGGCCCTCTTCACCTTTTTCAAAAACACAGTAATTTCTTTTTTAATATATGATTTATATGCTTCCAGCTGAAAACTGCCATCCGGATCAAAAAAGCCATCTGTCCTGTTTTCAGCACTGTCCCAAACCTCTGGGAGAGCAATTTGATAGTTCTTATACCAACGTTCCCCAATGACTCTGTATTCCTTTTCAAAATACAAAAGCTGCCTCCAAGTCAAAATTCCATCTTCCGTATATTCAGCTGCAACTTGCTCTAACAAGTCATGAAAAGCACCGATTTCCCCTGTCTCCATCGCCATCTTAATGGCTGCGTTATGCTTCATTAGACTCTTCCGCTCTAGCTTTGGCAGCATAGACCCGCTGTAAACCCTAATCGTACGTTTTTCTAGTACGTTCATGGAATAAAGCAGTTCTTTCCCTGCTTCATAAGAATCCATCAGTTTCGCAAGCTCTCCGACAGGACCGCCAACTGCAATCGGGCAGGAAACATCAAATGTCCGCTGAATTTTTTTATAAATTTCTGTTAGAAGTTTATCAACGTCCTCTTGCTTATTCCAAAGGATAATAGCAATTTCACCTTTATTCGCCAGATAACGAAAAGCTATCCCGCTCCTTCTATCATTTAGTGCCTCAGCGATAATGTTTAAAATTGAAAAATAGGCCAATTCCCTGTCTCTGTTGAATTGTTCAATTGTTTTTTCCATGATGCACATAACAGCAACCCGATATTCACTCGCTAAATAAAATTGAAATTCCCGAAAAACCTCTTCATTAACGGATCTGCTTGTTAAGAAGTGGGTCAGCTTTCTGTCCCTGTATGCTGGCTTCATCTTATTAATAAGCTGGTCTGAGTTCACCTTCTTTTTCCTGTCTAATTCCTCTTCATTCCACCGTTCCACTGCATTCTTCAGTGCATTATTTAATATTTCTGGATCAACAGGTTTCAATAAATAATCAAAGCTGTTAAAATGAATAGCTTTGCGCATGTAATCATAGTCATCATAGCCTGTAATAACAATAGTCTTGCTAGTCGGCTGATTTTTCTTAATCCATTCCAGCAATTGCGTTCCATCCATTTTGGGCATTTTCATATCGGAGAAAATCAACTCTGGCTTGTAGCGTTCGATAAGCTCGATCGCATCTTCTCCATTGCTTGCCTCATAAATCTCTTTGATGTTGTTCTCTTCCCAATTAGCTAGAAGCCGAATACCTTCCCTGACATGCTTTTCATCATCCACAATCAAAACTTTCATTTNTCCTGCACCCCATTAAGTATCTTTGGAATATATATTTCAGCCATGAACCCCTGGTCTTCCTTGCCGCTGATAATCATCTCCGCTTGATTGCCGTAATAAATCTGGATCCGTTCATAAATATTCTTAAGTCCGATAGATTCCCTTTGACCAGGTTCCGNTAAATTCCCCCTCTTATAAAGCTTCCGCCTGATNTTCTGAAGCTCNTCCATGCTTACTCCTTTACCATTATCACTAACAGACAACACAATATAATCGTTCAATAAAGTTGCTTGAATTTTAATTTTTGCCAGCTTGTCTTGATCTGCAAACCCATGTTTAAAGCAGTTCTCGACGATTGGCTGCAGAATCATCTTAGGCACATGGATCTTTCCAAGGCCTGGTGATACATGGATATTGAATTCAAACTGCTCATCAAAGCGTTGTTTTTGCAGTGATAAATATGCTTGTACATGCTTTATTTCCATAGAAAACGGAACAATATCCTCCTGCATATTCATGCTGTACCGCATAATATTTGATAAGGAAGTCAACAAGGAATAGACATTTGCTCCCTTTGACTTTAAAGCAAGTGTCCCGATCGACTGAAGGCTGTTATACAAAAAGTGCGGATTAATTTGAGACCGTAATACCCTCAGCTGTGATGCCTTGTTTTCAATTTCTAATTTATATTCTTTATCAATCAGCAAGTTAATTTTTTCTATCATTGATTTAAAATGCTTGCCGAGCATGCCGATTTCGTCATTTCCTAATGAATCAAAGTCTGCTTCGAGCTTACCGCTCTCTACTCTTTTCATGTTAGCAATCAGGACTTTAATCGGTGCAGTCACCTTTACCGATACAAGCGATGTGACCAGCAGCACAATTGCCAAAGCAATAACTCCTATTAAACTATTCATGACAACAGTCTCTCTTGCAGTCTGGTATAAAATAGCATATGGAATACGCTTTGCTATATACCAGTCATTCTCTTGGACAGAGAACCTTTGAAACACAATTACGCCTGAAAATTTCTCATCTTCCCATTCATAACTATGTTTATTTCCTGCATCTGGCATGTTCTTATACCAAGCCTTTGTCATCCCTTTGCCTATTTCCTCTTTCTCGGAAGAATAAATAATCTTTTTCTTGTCATCAACAATATATAAATCTTCTTCTCCGGCAGTGTAGAGCCGCTCGGCAATGCTCTCAATCCTTGAAAGGTTNATGTCAATCGACAGAAAGCCAAGGAAATCCTCTGAAGGTATATTGCGGATTATATTATGAAAGCTCAACACATTATTTTTCTCTGAAGCAGGAATTTCAGAAATATTATTGTAGCTGTATATCTCGTGCGGTGCTTCAATAAGGGAGTAATCCGCCTTGTTCGTTTTAAATTGAGCATAGTACGGATGCTCAAAAATATTTTCATATTTTACCCTTCCGCTGATTTTGCTGTGGTAATTCGTATAAGCATCCGCTCCATTGTCAATGTACAGATGCATCTGCTCAATTTCTGTCCTCGTGTTAAACAAGTATGCAAGCAGTCTCCTAACTTCTTCCTCATTAACCGTGCTGTCATCTTCTATTCCATTTACAAGAACATTCATGAAAGGAGTATAACGATACAAGACAGATGACATCTGGGCAATATCTTCTAAATAAACGGAAAGCTCTTCTTCTCCCTTTTTAATAAAATCATAGTTTGTAGTGACCGACCTTTCTTTAATAGAATCAATCGTATAATAATAGGTGATGATAATTCCTGTTCCGAAAGGAAGAATGGTTGCTACCATCAGCAGTAGTATCAGTTTTTTTCGGATTCCCCACTTCATTCTCCTGGTCAGCAGTTCTAAGGTGTCCTCTCCTGACCTGTCCCCCCTTCTATTTGTACGAGCACGCGTGTGGAAGTATGAGCACCTTTTTCATATGGCCACCTTTTCTTCCTATTTAATATATCTCTATTTATAAGTACTGCGTACAAAAAGTGCAGTTTAATATTTTCCACCCTTGTCGTCAATGTAAGCCGTTTCATAAATTCTTTTTATAACTTACATTATACATACAGGAGGTGCGGAAAGTGAACAACCAAAATAAATTAGAGGAACATAATAATTCCACTATGATTACACCTATTAAAAAGAATACGAAAAAACCTATCACAACAGCAAAGGTAAAGAGGCTAAAGAATGCGGGGCTGTTCACACTATTTGTGGGTCCTGTTTTTATCGCCTTTACTATTATTGTCCTAATCCCATTCTTCACTGGAGTCTATTATTCTTTTACTGATTGGAACGGCATTACAGGACAAGTAAAATGGGTTGGACTAGATAATTTCAAATACTTGTTTACAGAGGATAAGCAATTCCAAGCGTCATTCCTGCTGACGACAAAGTATACAATTGTCGCAATTGTATTGACGAATTTAATCGGCTTTGGCTTGGCGCTATTAGTTACACAAATGCTGAAAACCCGAAATATACTTCGGACTGTCTTCTTCATGCCAAACCTGCTCGGTGGCTTGCTGCTTGGATTCATCTGGCAGTTCATCTTTGTGAGAGGCTTCGCTTCTATTGGAGAGTTAACTGGCATCCCGTTCTTTGAGCTTGCGTGGCTTGGAGATGCGAATACAGCATTTTGGGGAATCGTTATTGTAAGCGTCTGGCAGGGTGCCGGATATATAATGATTATCTACATTGCTGCATTGCAAAATGTTCCGCAAGAACTTATTGAAGCAGCGAAAATTGACGGAGCAAACAAATGGCAAATATTGCGTCATATCACATTGCCTTTAGTTGCACCAGCCGTGACAATCTGTCTGTTCTTAACAACAGCGTCTTCCTTCAAAATATTTGACGCAAACCTGTCTCTCACAAACGGAGGNCCATTTAAGTCAACAGAAATGTTAGCGCTTAACATTTACACAGAAGCATTTGTTAACAACCGCTACGGAATTGGTGAAGCTAAAGCATTAATATTCTTCCTTGTTGTGGCAACGATTTCTGTCCTTCAAGTCACACTATCTAAGAAGAAGGAGGTTGAATCCTAATGGGCAGCAAATATACCGGAAGAACCTTTATCCTGGAAATATTCGCGATATTGCTTGGCCTTGTCTTTCTAGTACCTTTCTATTATGTAATCGCCAACTCTTTAAAGCCATTTGCTGAAATTTTGACGAATACCTCGGCATTGCCTAAGGTACTTCAGTTCCAAAACTATGTAAGTGCATTTGAGAAACTCGATTATTTGAAAGTGTTAAGTAATTCTTTAATCATAACCATTGCAAGTAATATTGTACTAGTAGTGTTCTGTTCAATGGCAGCTTATATGCTTGTGAGAACAAAAAAGAAGATTTCCAATATCATCTTTATGTCATTTGTCGCAGCGATGATTATCCCGTTCCAATCCATCATGATCCCTTTAATTAAGACAGCAGGAAACCTGAACTTGCTTAACAGCATTTGGGGGCTTGTCATTATGTACTTAGGGTTTGGATCAGGAATGACTATCTTTTTATACCATGGATTCATTAAAGGCATACCAGTAGAATTAGAAGAAGCTGCAATCATTGATGGCTGTTCACGTTTTGGTTTATTTTGGCGCATCGTCTTCCCGCTATTAAAGCCAATCACTGTAACAATTGTTATCTTAAACAGCTTATGGATTTGGAATGATTATTTGCTTCCATCCCTAGTCTTGCAAAATCCGGAATTGCGGACAATTCCTTTGGCTACGTTCTTCTTCTTTGGCCAATATACAAAGCAATGGGATTTAGCACTAGCCGCATTAATGCTCGGCATCATCCCATTATTGATTTTTTTCTTTGCAATGCAAAAGCATATTATCAAAGGTATCACAAGCGGCTCTATCAAATAAGCAGTGTTAAATTAACGGGATCATCCTCCGTCCTTTTTCAAGGATGGAGATCCATATAAAAAAGTGCCTAACATTCAGGAGGGGAAACCAATGGGTTTTAAATTTAAAAAATATTCATTAGCAGCAGGTCTATTATCGGCAACACTTCTTCTAGCAACAGCATGTTCTAATGAGACTGGTTCTGACAATTCCGGCAGCAAGGACGGGCAAGTAGTTGTTGATATCTTCAACGGAAAAGTTGAAATTGCTGATCAATTAAAAGCATTAACAGACGCTTATACTAAAGAAAATCCTGATGTATCTTTCAACATTGAATCAGTTGGAGGCGGCGCGGACGGTGCAGCTGCACTTAAAGCAAAATTTGCGTCTAATAAAGCTCCTGATATATTTGGTAACGGNGGATACCAAGAAGCACTTACTTGGAAGGATAAGCTAGAGGATTTATCTGATCAACCATGGGTTAAGGATGCTTATGAAAGTGCCCTAGTTCCAATGACAATCGACGGCAAACTTTATGGCCAGCCAGTAAACTTGGAAGGTTACGGCTTCGCTTATAATAAAGAATTGTTTAAAAAAGCAGGTATCACAGACCTGCCTACTACTTTCACTGAATTGGAAGCAGCAACAGAAAAACTGAAAGCAGAAGGCATTACTCCTTTCTCTATCGGCTACGGTGAGTGGTGGGTGCTGGCAAACCATGGCTTAAACGTTCCATTTGCATATCAAGATGACGCAGATGCTTTCATTAAAGGCTTAAATGAAGGCACATCAAAAATTGCTGGCAATGAGTATTTCGACAAATACTTTGATCTATTGGACTTAACATTGAATAATGGTAACAAGAATCCTTTAACAACTGACTACAATACACAAGTAACTTTATTCGCTACAGGTGAAGCNGCAATGATTCAACAAGGAAACTGGATTCAGCCGATGCTGGATAAATTGAACCCTAATTTAGAAGTCGGTTTTATCCCTATGCCACTTAGCGATGATGAAGCTCAATCAGATAAATTAATGGTAGACGTACCTACTAACTGGGTTGTACACAATGGTGCTCCTGATGCTGATAAAGAAGCAGCTCTAGACTTCTTAAACTGGACTGTTACTTCTGATACTGCTAAAACAATGTTAGTAAAAGACTTCAAGTATGTACCTGCATTCAAAACTATCGAAGCAAGTGCAGATGATATTGGTCCATTAGGGGCAGAGATTCAAGCATACTCTCAAGAAGGCAAAACGTACACTTGGCAGTTCATGAAATACCCAGACGGTGCTGGACAAGAATTTGGTTCTAGCCTGCAAGCATATGTAGGTAAAGAAAGCACTAGGGAAGAAACAATGAAGGCTCTTGATGAGACTTGGAATAAGCTGAAGAAATAACTTAAGCAGCAAAATAAAGCAGCATGGCCTTGTCAGGCATGCTGCTTTTAAGCTATTAACTAACAAATATTGTGGTGTTACGGTCAGAATGCTGGGAACCTATTATTACACAAAAGGATGTTGATTGAAGCGGAGATCAATATCCTAAGTTTAAATGTTCCTCTTATTTATCTAAGTAGCATGGTTCACTTTACAAGACACATTGCTTTTTTGAAAGACAGTCTTCAAAGCTTCACAAACTTGTTATGAAAAGTTGATAGTTTTGTCATAGTTTCTTCATAATTGGAGGGTACAATAAAAATATGTTAAGACACTAACTCTTTTTCAAGTTCCCCCTTGAAATAGATATATTTGAAATCCAGCTAAGTAACTTAGCTGGATCTTTTTTTTCATTAAAATGCTGGCAATGCTGAATCTTTATAGTCTTCTTCTAAGAATTTCTTTACTTCAGGTCCTGTCATTTTTTCTGCTAGAAGCTTAATTGCTTCAGAATCGGCATTATCCTCGCGTGCTACGAGTGTGATTGCAAACGCGGACTCCACTCCTTCTGTTAAAAGAGCGTCTTTATTCGGCTTTAAGCCTAATGGTTCTGCATATGCAGGAGTCATGATAGTAAGGTCTGTATCTTCATAGACACGTGCAAGCATAAGTAAGTCTACTTTTTTGATTTCAAAGTTATGTTTATTTTCAACAATATCTACTTCTGTTGCCGTTGTGCTAGTAGCACCATCTTTTAGCTTAATTAAACCGTATTTATCCATTAGTGCAAGAGATCTGCTGATATTTGTCGGGTCATTAGCAATGGCAACAGTTGCTCCGTCCGGCAGGTCTTCCAATGATTTATACTTAGGAGAATAACCTCCATATACAGCATGGTAGATTGGCTGAACTGCAACTAGATCAGCATTGGAGTTTTCATTGTACTGCTCCATATAAGGAACGTGCTGGAAGAAGTTGGCATCCACTTCTTTATTAGCAAGAGCATTATTCGGCTGAACATTATCATTAAGGACAACAATCTCTAAATTGATGCCTTCTTCTTTCATAAGAGGCTTTGCTATTTCCAATATATCTGTCATCGGAGGTATTAAGGAAGCTACTTTAAGTGTCTGTTCCTTTTTCTCCTCCTTCGGCTCTGCTTTATCTGTATTGCTTGCGCATCCTGCAAGGCATAGGACACTAAACAAAATAAACATCATGATTTTTTTCATTTATATACCCCTCTGTCTTTCTCCATTATTTTCTGGCTCAATGCCAGAAGTAATTATAGCATGAATCTTCACTTTTTGAGAATAATTCTCAAATATTCCTAAATTTCATACAAATACAAAAAAGGCACAAAGCATAAGCTTTGTACCGTTACTAAATTAGTCTAGAATTTTCACTTTAACTGTTTTGCGGCCCCAGGCCTTTGCTTTCTTGTTATTCGGCATTAGGACATCAATTTTGTGGCCTTTAATGGCACCGCCAGTATCACCTGCGATCGCTTCTCCGTAACCTTCAACCCATACTTTAGTGCCTAATGGTATAACAGATGGGTCAACAGCTATCAGCTTCATGTTCGCATTCTTTTTTATATTGTAGCCAAGCGCAGTATAATCCGATTTAGTGCTCTCATGACTGTAAGCAGTTGCGGAGACATATATTGTCTTTGAACTGCTGCTTTCTTCTTTTGAAGAACTAGAACTGTTTTTGCCTTTTGATGCAGATGAAGATGTAGATTTTGGAGCCTCAGTTGTTTCAGAAGAAACTGCTGTTTTCTGCTGTACAATCGCTTTTTTGCGAGCCTCAGCCTCTTGCTGCTGTTTCTTAATTGATTCTTCGGCTTTCTTCAATTCTGCCTGAATAGCTGCCTTTTCTGACGCAGCTATCTGGATTTCTTTTGAAATGCTTTCGTACTCTTTATTAGCCTTCTCTACAGCAGCTTGTCTTTTTTCGAGATTTTCTTCAAGAGCTGCCTGGTTTTCAGCTAAAGACTCATAACTCGTTTGCAGTTCTGCTTCTTTTGCATCAATATCCTTTTTCTCTTCTTCAATCGTCTCAAGATCCTGCTGCTGCTGTTCCAGAAGGTCTTTATCTCCATTATAGAAAGCTGATACAGCTGCTGCACGATCTAAGAAATCAGATAAATCTTGAGCATTAAGTATAACTTCCATAATTATGTTTGTTTTATCTGTGTTTTGTAATGTTACAAGTCTATCTTTCATAACATCCTTACGTTCTAACACTTTATCTTCTAAAACAACAATCTGTTCTTTTTTCTCTTCTATTTTTTGTTTCGTTTCTTCTATCTTGCTTTCGATGTTTGAAATCTCATTTTTACTTGCCTCTAATTGGCTTTCAGTAGATTCCAGCTCATCTTGAACAGCTTGAAGCTCTTTTGATGCTTGCTGCTGTTCTTGCTCTTTTTCGTCAAGCAATTTATCGTTCTCTTCTAGTTTGCTTTTACCATTTGTAAGTGTTTCTTGACTCGTTTCTGCATGTGCCATCAAAGTAGTTGAAAAAAAGGAAGCACATATTAATGATAAAACCATCATCTTTTTTATCAGACTCATCTTAAAACCCCTTTCCATTAAGTTATAACATATGTAAGGGGCTGTTAAATTACAATTCTATTAAATTCACAAGTCAATTCCTTTAAAAAACGCTTACATGCTAGAATCTCTTGCTATTACTGGATTTATTTCCTATTAAAAATTCTACTATTTTCCAACCAACCGCTTAGTTTACATCTTGAAGTTCTTTACAAGTGCGGCTAAATTATTTGCTTCTGAAAGCATCTTATTCGTTCTTTCAAAGATATGGTCCAGCTCTGCATCCTGCTCCTGCAGCGATCCGGAAGATGAAACAGCTCCTGCAGCAAAAGTTTGGGAAGCTTCTGCTGCTTCTTCCACACCTGCTTTTATCTCCTTTGATCCAGCCATTAATTCTGCAAGTGTTTTAGATATTACAGCAATGTTACAAACCATATCCTCTACCTCTGATTTTATAATCTCGAGTCCCTCGCCAGTTTTACTGATTTTCGCTGTTCCATTCTCTAATTCTAGAAAACCGTCCTTTAGTGAGCGCGAAACTGCTTCAGAAACGTTTTGTACAGCTGTTACAGTGCTGTTTATTTCCACTAATGAAGTCTCCACTTGGTTTGCGAGTTTCCTAACCTCATTTGCTACTACTGCAAACCCCTTTCCTGCCTCACCAGCTCTTGCTGCTTCAATCGCTGCATTTAATGCCAGGAGATTTGTTTGGGCCGCAATCCCTTTTATGGACTCTACAAGTGTATGAATATTTCTTGTCTTCTCTTCCATTCCAAGCACTTCTTCATATGTGTTTTTTATCATCTCATAGACAATATTAGTCTGTGTAATTGATTCCTTCATTGATTCATAGCCGTTGCGCGTTACTGAGAGCACTTTAGCAGAGCCTTTGTTTACCATTGCCCCATTATCTGCAGCTATTCCTAACTGGCTGTTAAATGACTCATATGCAGCAATCAGCTGGCTTGTGCCTTTCCCCTGTTTTTCTGCACTGGCAGATAGAGCTGCCATTGTTTCAGAAATTTGCTGACTGGAATGTTTAACATTTGATGAACTGTGTGCAAGCTCTTCGCTGTTTTTATGGACTGAGACAGCCGCAGTGCCAATGCCGTTGACCATCTTCCGCAAGCTGTACACCATACCGCTGATCGCTTGTTCGAGCTGACCGATTTCATCCTTACCATCATAAGTGGATACATCCTCCTCCAAGTCACCTTGTGCCACACGCTTGGCCCTTTGAACNATCCTAGCCAAGTTGTTTTTTAGAGAACGTGAAACAAAGAAGACAAACACNCCACTGAAAATGGCAGACATTGCTGCAGCACCGATTATAAGCCAGACAAACAACGTCATCCTTTGCTCCATATTCTGCATCGTATGGTTTCTGTCAGTTTCCACATGCTCGATTAACTCCTGCAGTACTGCTGCATTATTCTCTCGCAGCTGTGCTATTTCCATCCTTGCATCTGTGTAAATCTTTTCATCAAGCCTGACGACAGCAGGTGCGACAACACTGATAAACAGCTCATCAATCTTTTTATTATTTTCTGCTATTTCCTTAAGATGCTGCTGCTGTTCCTTATCATCCATTGTCACATTTAAGCTTTCCAGCGAAACATTGAGTTCATTTCGAAGTTCACGGTAGCTTTTAATATCTTCTTCTTTTAAAAAGGTAATATAGTCTGCTATCCGAATATCCTTCGCTCTGATTATAGAACCTATTTCCTCTATTGCTGCAGCTTTTTCACCCTGATTTTTAATATCGACTGTTTTGGCCCAAACCATATTGAGCAAGACAATGACAATGACGGTTGTAGCAAAGAACAGAATTGCATTAAATCCAAACATGAAATAAAGCTTTGACCTTATTTGAATATCTCTCCATCTGAAGATGGTACTTACCTTATCAATACTTTCCTCTTTAAACCATGCCCGCTTGGCGGTACCNTTATTAATTTTCTGCTTCCTTTTCCATTTCCCAGACATGACTTTCCTCCTGCAAAAAAATGATAAATAAGACAATATACCTATCTATCAATATGAAGGATTTAGCGCCCCATATCTACAAATTTACAGAACTTTTACATAATAATTACAATAAAAAAATCAGCAGAAAAAATCTGCTGATTATCCATTCAAATCGTATCTTTTGCCCGTCACTAAATAGATGACATTCTCGGCAATATTCGTGACATGATCACCGATTCTTTCAATATACCTGCATACAAAGGCAAGCTGGGTAACCTGCTTTGTTTCACTCGGATTCTCACGGATATAGCCCATTAGTTCCTGGATAAGCCTGCCATACATTGCATCAACTTCGTCATCCTTTTCTGCACTAGCTTTTGCAATTACCGTGTCCTCCGTATAGAAGGCTGTCANAGACTCTCTCAGCATAATTAATGCCTTCTCCATCATTTGCGGAATCTCTACTATGTCCTTAATATGCGGCTCATTACCAATATGAATCGTTGATTTAGCGATGTTAACAGCCATGTCGGCAATCCGCTCCACTTCAGACGAAATTTTCAGGGCCACAATTATCTTTCTTAAATCTGTTGCTACTGGTGATTCCTTTGCGATTAACAAGATTGCCTGATCATTTATCTTATTTTCCATCTCATCAATCTTGTTATCTCCTTCTATCACTTCTTCAGCCTTTTGCAAGTCTTGGTTAACCAATGATACCATTGCTTTTTTAATGGCATTTTCCGCTTCCTCTGCCATATCTAAAAGACTTTGCTTCAATTCTTTAAGATTGCTGTCAAAATTCGTCCTAGTGTTCATCATCGCACCCCTATCATCCGAATCGGCCGGAAATATAGTCTTCTGTTCTTTGGTCAGCTGGCCTTGAGAAAATTTTAGATGTTTCGTCAATTTCAACTAGCTCTCCCATTAGGAAAAACGCCGTCTTGTCTGATACACGTGCTGCCTGCTGCATGTTATGTGTAACAACAACAATAGTATATTTCTCCTTCAACTCAAGCATCAGCTCTTCAATCTTTAATGTTGAAATTGGGTCAAGAGCAGATGTCGGCTCATCCATCAACAGCACATCAGGCTTTGTCGCAAGAGCTCTTGCGATACAAAGGCGCTGCTGCTGTCCACCGGAAAGCCCTAATGCAGGACCATGCAGACGATCTTTTACCTCATCCCAAAGCGCAACATCACGAAGTGATTTTTCAACAATCTCTTCAAGCACTTTTTTTCTTCTTTCCCCGTGAATTCGCGGTCCATAAGCAACATTTTCAAAGATGGACTGCGGGAATGGATTCCCCTTTTGGAATACCATCCCTACATTTTTGCGAAGGTCGACAAGATCGATTTTTTTATTAATAATATTTTTGTTTTTATAGTTAATTTCCCCAGACATCTTAACACTCGGCACCATGTTAATCATCAAGTTTAACGTTTTGATGAATGTTGATTTTCCGCAGCCGGATGGGCCGATGATAGCTGTAACCTCATTGCGGTTTATTGGGAAATTGATATTTTTTAATGCATGGTGGTCACCATACCAAAGGTTTAAGTCATTTATTTCAAATACAGGCGCGTGTTCAACAACAGTTGACATGTTAGTCCTCCTTATCCAAATCGACCGGAAATATATTCTTCTGTCTTTTTAACAGATGGGTTAGTAAAGATTTTTTCTGTCGCGTCAAACTCTATTAAATCTCCGCTCAAGAAGAAAGCAGTCTTATCTGAAATCCTTGAAGCCTGCCCCATGTTATGTGTAACAATTAAAATAGAATATTCCTTCTTCAATTCAACAATTAACTCTTCGACCTTCGCATTAGAAATCGGGTCAAGAGCAGAAGAAGGCTCATCAAGCAGCATAAGTGAAGGTTTCATAGCAATTGTACGGGCAATACATAATCTTTGCTGCTGTCCACCTGATAATGACAATGCAGATTTATGAAGTCTGTCTTTTACTTCGTCCCAAAGTGCTGCTTTCGTCAAACTCTCTTCGACAAGCACTTCCAGCTCACTTTTATTCTTGATTCCTGCAAATTTTAAGGCATGGGCAATATTTTCATAGATTGATTTTGGAAAAGGATTCGGTTTTTGGAATACCATTCCAATCTCTTTTCTTAATGCAACAACATCAATATTATCTCCAAGGATATTTAGGCCTTCATATAAGATTTCTCCTTTTGCTCTTGCACCAGGAATAAGATCATTCATCCTGTTAATGCTTCGAAGGAAAGTCGACTTACCACAGCCAGACGGCCCAATTAAAGCAGTAATTGAATTTTTTTCGATATCCATTGAAATTGTATTGACTGCACGTTTTTCTCCATAATATATGTCTAAATCCTTCACTTGAAGAATTAAATCTTTATTCGGAACTGACGTTTCAGAAGCATGCTCTCTGTCAAGGACGGCAGCTCTTGTTAATGTACTTGTATTCATTTTCATCATCCTAACTTGTTATTTAGATGCTGTAAATTTCCGATGGATTAAGCCTCCGATAATACGCGCTCCAAGGTTGAAAATCAGCACAGACAGAATCAATACCGCTGATGCACCATTTGCAATATCCTCAACATCAGGTACTAGTCCTTGTGTGTTTACAGACCAAATATGAACAGCAAGTGTTTCCGCCGGTCTGAAAATATTTAATGGTGAATTCTCAATGAACGGATTCCAGTTTGCATAATCAAGCCTAGGTGTTGACAATCCAGAAGTAAATAATAGAGCAGCCGCTTCCCCGAACACCCTTCCTGAAGCAAGAATGGCACCTGTCAAAATTGATGGGAATGCTGTTGGCAATAGAATTGTTTTAATCGTATGCCAATGAGTAATTCCTAAAGCAAGACTTGCTTCTTTTTGGTCACGTGGTACAGAACGAAGTGCATCTTCACTGACACGTACCATAACAGGCAGGTTGAACACTGTCAGTGCCAACGCACCGCCAAGGATTGAATAGCCCCATCCTGTTAAGTTAACGAACATTAATAGACCGAACATACCGATAACAATAGAAGGAAGTGATGCAAGAACCTCAATACAAGTACGAATTGTATTAGTAACACGACCAGGCTTTGCATACTCCGCCATATAAATACCGCCACCCACTCCAAGCGGAACAGTGATGATCATTGTAATAAACAAAATATAAAATGAATTAAACAACTGATCTCTAATCCCTCCGCCTGCACGGACATTACTTGATGGATTAGTTAAGAAATCAAGGGAAATGTGGCTGACGCCATTAAACAAAATATATGAAAACAATCCGACAAGTACGGATACAATAACAATAGCTATCGCAACAAATACACTGGTTGCGATACGATCTGCAACTCTGCTGTTCATTAAATTTTCCTCCTAGATGACAGATAACGGATTAGCAAGATAAATGCGAATGACATTACTAGTAAGATAAGACCCATTGACCATAAAGTATTGTTCTCAATACTTCCATATGTTGTGTGACCCATATTCAATGTGATGATTGTTGTCAATGTTCCTGCTGGATCTATGATGCTTTCAGGAATAATTCTCGTGTTTCCAATAACCATTTGTACTGCTAATGCTTCTCCGAACGCTCTTGCCATACCTAGAACAACTGCTGTTAAAAGGGATGGAAGGGCCGCTGGAACAAGCACTTTCCTGATTGTTTGCCATCTTGTCGCACCAAGTGCATATGATCCTTCTCGCAATGATTTAGGTAATGTTGCCATCGCATCTGTTGCAATTGTCGTAACTGTCGGCAGGATCATGATCGCTAATACTATAGTTCCAGACAATAAGCTGAACCCAAGTCCGCCAACATGTTCCCTGATAAAAGGCACCAATACTGTAAGCCCTATGAACCCATAAACAACGGAAGGAATACCAACTAGCAACTCAATTACCGGCTGAAGTATCTTCTTCCCCCACGACGGAGCAATCTCTGTCATGAATATAGCTCCACCAATTCCAAGTGGTGCTGCAACTAGTGCTGCTAGCATCGTTACAGCGAAAGAACCAAAGATAAAAGGCAATGCCCCATACATCGGGTTTTCTGGATCGGTAGGATTCCAATTCGTACTGGTTAAGAACTCAATCGGACTTACACCGTTTTTAATGAAAGACTGTAAACCTTTTGTACTTAGGAAAATCGTGATTGCAATTGTCGCAGAAATCATGATAATTGCACATAACGTTACTAAAACTCTACCCCGAACCTCACCATTAAGCCTTGTTTTATTAGATTTAATTAATCTTTCCCTAACAGGAAGTGATGACTTTTCCATAATTTTTGAAGCACCCCTAATTTACGTCATAATGGGGCAAGCGCCAACTTGGCATTTGCCCCTTACTTATTTCGTTTATTTTTGATTTCCTTCAGCGTCACGCTCTACTTCCATGTCGCCGCCAGGAATATAACCTTGATCTTCAATTAATTGCTTTTGCTCATCAGCAGCCATGTAGTCAAGGAACGCTTTAGCAAGTCCAGTTGGTTCACCTTTTGTATAAGCATGTTGGTAAGCCCAAACTGGGAATTTACCAGTTTTTACGTTTTCATCAGTAGCTTCTACACCATCGATAGCAAGTGGTGTTACAGTCTCATCAGTGAAGTAAGAAAGTGCAAGGTAACCTACAGCTCCTTCTGTTTCAGAGATGATTTTCTTAACTGTGTTTGAAGAATCCTCTGTAACTCCTTCAGCAGGCGTAGCGCCGTCTAATGCATATTTATTGAAAGTAGCACGTGTACCAGAAGAATCTGGACGGTTTACTAAAGTGATTTTTTGGTCAGCACCGCCAAGGTCTTTCCAGTTAGTGATTTCACCTGTAAATACTTTAATTAAATCTTCTTTAGATATATCTGTAACTCCAGCAGATGGGTTAACAGCAGCTGTCATACCAACTACAGCAACTTTGTGGTCAACTAGCTCATCAGCAGGAATTCCTTCTTTTTCTTCAGCGAAAACATCAGAGTTTCCAATATCAACGGAACCTTCAGAAACTTGTGATAAGCCTGTACCAGAACCACCAGCATTAACTTGGATATCAGCTTCTGGATTTTCAGCCATAAACTCTTCAGCAGCTGCTGCTACCAATGGTTGCATTGCAGATGAACCAGAAACAGTCAAAGTGCCTGATAGTGCTTCTTCTGAACCATTATCTTCATTGTTATCTCCACTTGTGTTGTCATTTCCTCCGCACGCAGCAATGAATGCCATTAGTGCTGCAACTAGCAGAAGCAGGCTTAGCTTTTTCAAACTTTTCATTTCTTTAATTCCCCCTAAGGATATGTTGGATTTGTCCTACAAGAATTAGAATAAGGGAAAACTATTAATGCTGTTTGAATCAATTGTAAAGGTTTTGTAAAGGTGAGTTTTTTGTGCATATTTGTCGAAAAAGTGGTTATATACCTATTTTTATCGTTAAAAAACCCTAAGAAACATCGCTAACTCCATTGTTTTTACCGTTAAACCCTTAATTTACAAAAGATTGGATGTGGCGTAATATAGATTTAAATGGTCCTATTCCGATTTAGATGAAGAGGTAAAAAACTATGTCAAACGTTCAATCACTTGAAAGAGCATTAACAATTCTAAACAAACTGTCTGAATATCCGGATGGGCTTCAGATTGTCCGACTGTCCGAACAGGTTGGACTCTCGAAAAGCACAGTGCACCGGCTCTTAGCAACATTGACAAATATGAACTATGTGGAAAAGAATGCGGATACGGACAAATATAAGTTAGGTTTACAGACACTTTTTCTCGCCAGGAACTTTCTGAACAGCAATACGCTCGTCCAGACAGCAAGACCTTTGCTAACTAAATTGTCAAAGGAAGTAAATGAGACAATCCATCTTTGTATTAGAGATCAGGAAGAAGTCCTTTATGTGGACAAAATAGAAAGCACACAAACAATCCGTATGTTCTCCCGTATTGGAAGCAGAGCACCAATGTACTGTACGGCTGTAGGTAAAATACTGTTATCAGGGCTTGATTCCGACACCCAAGAAGATATGCTTTCCAAAATGGTACTCACTAGCAAGACACCTTCAACCATCACCTCGAAGGAAAGTCTTAGAGAAGAAATAAGTAAAGTGAAACAACAAGGCTTTGCATTGGATAATATTGAAAATGAAAAAGACTTGCGCTGCATTGCTGCTCCTATCTACAATCATGAAGGCACAATTATTGCAAGCTTCAGTATCTCAGGCCCTAGTACAAGAGTTACAATGGATGCTGTCAATGACATATTGGTTGATAAAGTGAAGCAATACAGTTTAGAGATTTCACGGCACTTCGGCTGGATTAGCTAAACCTGTAAAAAAAAAGAAGCAAAGATTGCCTATATTGGGCAACTTTGCTTTTTTTGTTTATCTGTTTAATTTAAGCTCCATAAAGGAATTCAGTATTTCCCTGTCTGGTAGTCCGTCATTATCTCCAGGAGACATAACAGCAAGTGCGCCGATAGCAGTTCCTCTTCTAATTGCTTCTTCTAAAGGAAGGTTTTCCAACAAAGCACTTGTGACACCGACTGCAAATCCATCCCCTGCGCCAACAGTATCAATAACCTTGTTTACCTTAAAGCCTTTTGTATAGAATTTCTTTTCCCCCGAGCTTGTATAAGCACCTTGAGGTCCAAGCTTAATGACTACAGTCTTCACTCCAGCTTCATGATAGAATTGCGCTATTCCTTCCGGTGTTTCTTTGCCTGTAAGCAGCCTTCCTTCTTCCATACCAGGGAAAACAATATCGGCTATAAACGCGATTTTATTAATCACTTCAGCCATCTCTTGTTTATCAGGCCAGAGAGCAGGTCTGATATTTGGATCAAAGGATAACGGCACTCCCTTGTGCTTAGCATTATGTGCTAGTTCGTAAACCATCTTCCGGCAACTTGCAGATAATGCGGGAGGAATGCCTGTCAAATGCAAATGATCAAAGTCTTGAAATTGCAATGAACTGATTGAATTAATATCCATTGTGGAGGCTGCTGAGTTTTTTCTCAATGAAAACACCTCCGGATCTCCTGCGGAAACCTTCTGCTTCCATTGCATTCCTGTAGCATGCTGGTCATCATAAGCAACAAAGCTAGTATCAATATTGTTATTTTCCAAAAACCTTTGAATATTTTTGCCAAACGGGTCGTTCCCAAGCTTAGTTATATACGTAACCTGATGACCAAGTCTTGCCATCCCAATTGAGTAGTTCACCTCTGCTCCGGCAACAAAACGACTGAATCTCCCAGCTTCCTCCAACAGCCCCTCATGCTCGGCAACAAAAAGGGCCATCGGTTCACCGACAGTGACTATTCTGCTCATATTTTTATTCAACTCCTTCTATTATATATTCATTAAATGGCACGAGAACTCAACCCGCTGCCGCCATCTGTTTTGTTCTTTTTCTGCATGTATTTGTACCAGGATGCAGTCAGGATTGGAACTAAAATGGATGTCACGATAACAGATGCAGCCACCAGCGCAGTTGCAGACTGGGCAATCGGCATAAATTCAGGCTTCATACTGGCAATAATCATCGGGTTGGCAACGGCTGCTCCAGCGGTACTTGATGCAGCAATCCCAGCCGTTCCGTTTCCTCCCCCAATATATTTATCTGCTAACATTAACGGAATGCCTGTGACAACAATGACAAGGATGCCAAGCAAAATTCCAGCAAAACCTGTTTTTACAATTACGCCAAGATCAATCGTATTACCTAAAGCAAATCCAAAGAACGGAATCATCGTATGTGTAGCTTTGCTGAAAAAATTACGGAAATCAGAATCAAGATTACCTAAAATAAAACCAACCAAGAATGGAAGCACTGCACCTACGAATGCCTGAGGCTCAAACGCAATTCCTGTTGAACCAAGAATAAGCATCGTTACAAGCGGCCCCGACTCCAGCGACATCAATACAAAAGCACCAGCTTCCTCCTTTGTTCCATACTGCTGCATCATAGATGCATACAAACCGCCGTTCGTCATATCCATCGCCGCAACAAGTGTCAGAATCGAAAACCCAGCGAAAAAGCCCGTCTGAATTCCTCCCTCTGGAAGAAAAAATGCTGCTATAAGGGCAACAATCCATGCAACCCCAATCTTTGTCACAAGCAGAGTTCCCGATTTCCTCAAGACTATACCTGTCGACTTAAGATTTATTCCCGCCCCCATACAGAAAAACCAGACAGCAAGAATTGGAATTGTACCTGTCATCAGCCCGTTAGTAAAAGAACCGAAATACTCACCCGACTTTGGTGCAAACGTATGAATAATAGCTCCTAAAAATAATGGAACCAGCATTAGGCCCCCTGGAATCCTCTCGATCGTCTTCATGATTTTCATTTGGCATCCTTACCTTTCCATATAGGTAATTAAGCATTTGAAAAAGATGCTGTATATATACGTAGTCATATTTTTATAGTCTAAAAGCTTATACAGTTTGTTAAAGGTCATTTCTAGAAGATTTCCACCCCTTAAAGACACCCTTAACTTGTCATCCCATTCTTTTGCTTATTTAGTATTAAACGATAGATAAAGCCAGACAAAACATTACCGATAAAGTCATGCTACCACTGCTTCTCTAAACCAAGGAATGCGCTTACATTTAATCAGATAAAATACAAATATTTTCCTTTTTATCACCCCTTTACTACGTTCCGTATCGTGGTACGTTGTTCCATAATTTAATTATAACGCTTACATTTTTATATTTCAATAATCTGGCAGAATAAAGTGGGAATTCGACAGAAAAAAACAATATCTATTTTTGGATGGATAGATTTTGTTTGTTCCATTATTTTAGGCTCCTTATTTATAAAAAGTTTAGTAGGTAAAGAAAGTAAAATAATGTGGATATCCTATGGATAATCCACAAGCTGAAATTTGACTTATCCACAAAAAAAAGTCCCCCGTCCACAACAGGAGACTTAATCTAATCCTATGAAATTCTTTTTAGCTTTATCCACAAACTTGTTAACATAAATTTAATTCACCTGAATGATGGAAAACCCGTAAGGTTCTAAATTAATCCTCGAATTCTCTCTAATCGGTACACCATTCCAAATGTCTACCGGATTTTTATTAGTAAAATCGTATGGGATAGACACAGCTATAGGTTTATTAGAGTTATTGATGGTAATAATGAGTGTTTCTGTATCGGAATGCTTTTTGTAGACAATATGATTTATCTGCCGGTTTGCTTCAAGCATATTAAATTCGCCTATGCTGCCAAAGGCTGGAATGCTTTTTCGCAGTTCTATCAATTTTCGGATAAAATCAAACAGCTCGCGATCTTGCTTTTGTTCTTCCCACACCATGCACTTACGACAGCCTGGGTCATTTTCTCCAGTCAAGCCTATCTCATCTCCATAATAAATACAAGGACTGCCGATAAAGGAAAGCTGAAATAAGAAAAGCAGTCTTAATTTTTCTATACTGTCATTTGAAACGGTTAAAATTCTTGGTGTATCATGGCTTCCTAGTAAATTAAAGGCAACCTGGTTAACGTTTTTTGGATAGGACGTAAGAACAGCTGTGATTTTTTCTGCAAATTCCTCTGCATGCAGTTCATCCTTTGCTAAGTAGCCTAACAAGGCTTCTGTAAAAGGATAATTCATTACTGCATCAAATTGGTCGCCCTGGAGCCAAGGCATAGAATCATGCCAGACTTCCCCGAGAATATAAGCATCTGGCTTCAATTCTTTAACTGCCTTTCTAAATTCACGCCAAAATTGGTGATCCACTTCATTCGCAACATCGAGGCGCCAGCCATCTATATTAAATTCTCTAATCCAATAGCGGCCTACCTCCAGCAAATATTCCTTTACTTCTTGGTTTTCTGTATTCAGCTTAGGCATCATATGAGTAAAGGCAAATGTATCATAATTTGGTACTGGCAACGGCTTAACAGGGAATTCTCTAAAGTGAAACCAGTCCTTATAAACGGATGCCTCCTGATTTGTTAAAACATCTTGGAAAGGAGGAAAAAAAAGGCCGCTATGATTAAAAACAGCATCCAGCATCACTTTAATCCCTTTTTGGTGGCATGTTTCTACTAATCTTTTAAACGTTTCTTTATCACCAAATTGAGAGTCAATTTCCATATAGTCGATTGTGTCATATTTATGGTTTGAGAAGGACTGGAAGATTGGCGTCAAATATATGCCTGTTACCCCTAAGTCAACTAAATGGTCAATGTGCTCGATAATCCCTTCAAAATCTCCGCCAAAGAAGCTGTTTGGCTTTGGTTCTTCGCTTCCCCAGGCCAGTGCTTCCTTTGGATTCAAATCTGGATTACCGTTTGCAAATCTTTCAGGAAAAATCTGATACCAGACTGTTTCCTTCACCCACTCTGGGGCATGAAATACATCTGCCTCATTTAAAAATGGAAAACAGTAATAAAAGCTTATTTCTTTCGGAGGTTGTGCTTTAAATCCACCTTCACCATGAATAATTAAGTCGTTCCCTGAAGACAGCTCAAATCCATAACGTAAACGGCGGTATTCCGGCTTTATCTCCACAAACCAATAATCAAATAATTCGTCTGTACCTTCCAGATACATCGGTTTTGTCTGATTAAGCCAGCCATCCTCTGTCCACTCATATGGGTCACCATATATTAAATAGGCTTTCGTTAAATCATTCTTCTTAGCGCGAAGACGAATATGAATTGTTTCCTTATCAAAAGCATAGGCAAAATTATTGATTGGTCTGTGGAAAATCGCTTCTTTTAACATAACCAATTATCCTCCATTTTTAGATAAGGGAATTAACTTAAATGTTTGCCGTTTAGGAGCAGTCAACTTTAGCTCCTATGAGGCTAGCTATTTAAAGAAACCGTGCTTTGCCTAATCTTAAGACTGACAGGAGAAATTAGTTTGCGGTTGTGCTCCATATTTTTTTCCTCAATTTGGTCGATGAGAAGTTTTACAGCAGAGTGGCCCCTCCCATAAATATCTTGCCTTACAGTTGTCAGTCCCGGTGTTAAGTATTCTGAGAAGTACAAATCATCAAATCCCACTACCGAGAAGTCGTTAGGCACAGAGACACCGAGGTCATAAAAGCCTTTAATGACTCCCATAGCTGTCATATCAGAAAAAGCAAATACAGCAGTCGAATTCCCCTTTTGTTTTATAATTTGCTGTGCGGCTGAATAACCGTCCTCTACTGAAAATTCATGTGGAAAGACTAGACTCGGGTCAAACTCAATCCCTGCTTCTTCTAATGCCTTTAGATGGCCAAAAAGACGCAGGTGTCCGACTGTATTCATTTTTGTTTTATCAGCAGAATTGCCGATAGGTTCAAGATTGCCGGCAATAACATTGATTGATTTGTGACCTAAGCTTATTAAGTGCTTCGTCGCCAAGTACCCTCCCAATTCGTCATCTATCACTAACTGATAAAGCTCAGGATCAGAAAGGTAGCTGTCCATAAAAACAGTCGGCAGTCTCAGCTTTTTTATCTCTTCCAGAATTATTTGATTTTCATTGGCACCAAAAACAATCAAACCATTTATTTGCTTCTCCAGCAAAACTGATAATTGGGGTTCGTCTTTAACTGCAGCAACGATAACGTGGAAGTTTCTGTCTCTTGCTCCGCTTTCGACACCAGAAATAAGTTGTGTGAAAAATGGATTAACAAAGACTTCTCCTTTATCTGCAAATGGCACAACTAGTGCGATTAACGGGTTCAATTTATCCTTCAAGCTTCGAGCTGCCGCATTTGGCATAAAATTTAGTTCTTTAATGATTTTGTCTATTTTCTTTTTTGTTTCAACAGAATATCTTCCTTTTCCATTTATAACATTTGATACAGTGCCTATTGAAACATCAGCCATTCTAGCTATATCTTTAATTGTTGGTTTATCCATTACGGCTTTCCTCTCATATATATAAAAATCGATTGCTGTTCTTAAATTGGATTCTATTAAATTGCTGGTTTATCAGTTCATCTAAATAGAGTAATTGTATTTTATCACGCGAAACCTATAAATAACTAAGATTCCCAATCTAAGAAGCAGCTATNTTTTATTCATATGAGCTCATGTTATAAGTATCAACCTTTATTTGCTCCNGCTTTTAGTCCGTCTGTAAGCTGATCTTGGAAAATAAAGAAGAGAATTGTAATCGGCACTGCCACTAAAACTGCTCCAGCCGCAAATGTTGTAAATTCACTGTTCCCGCGACCTGTTACCATTTCAAACAATCCGATAGCCAAGGTTTTTTTCTCACTTGACCGCAAAACTAGTCTAGCAAAAATAAAATCCATCCATGGTCCAATAAAGTTAGTAACCGCAACAAAGACTAGGATCGGTTTGGATAGAGGCATCATAATTTTGTAGAATATTTTCACATTGCTGGCACCATCTATCTTTGCTGCTTCCTCCAAGCTTCTTGGCATGCCATCAAAATAACCCTTTACCAGCCAAGCATTAAATGGAATAGAACCTCCTGCNTAAACTAAAATTAAACCCCAATGATTATCTAAAAGATTCAGCTGCAATAANAGNATGTAGATGGCGATCATGCCCATAAAGCCTGGAAACATCTGCAATACAAGCATTGTCATAAGCCCCTGCTTCCTGCCCGGAAAGCGGAATCTTGAAAAAGCATACGCAGCTGTAACAACCAAAAAGGTGGAAAATATCATGTTCCAAAAGGCAATCTTCAGCGTGTTTTTATACCAATTCAAATAATCCGTCTCATTGAATAAATAAACATAGTGCTTTAATGATAAGGAGTCTGGAATGAGACTTGTAGAAAATAGAGAATCCCCTGGATTTAAAGATCCAGTTATTATCCAAATAACAGGATACAAGACAAAAATGGCTGTAATAACTAAAATAGTATAAGTAAAAAACTTACTTATTTTCTCTCGTAAGGATATCCCCATCATGACATCATATCCTCCTCTTTAAATGCTCGTGTTTTTCTGAAATTATAGATGGAGAATATCGCTATAATTATGAAGATTAAAATGGAAACAACAGATGCAACTGCAAACTGGCTATTATCAAGTGTCAGTTTATAGATCCAGCTGATTAGGATATCAGTAGAACCTGCATAAGAGTAGTCCGTATTGACTGGGCCACCTTGTGTCATTAAGTAAATGATGTTGAAGTTATTAAAGTTATTCGCAAACGACATAATAGCCAGCGGAGCTGTCGAGAACATGATAAGAGGCATTGTAATTTTCCAAAACTTCTGTACAGAAGATGCACCATCTACCTCTGCCGCTTCATAGATTTCTTTATCTACACTTGTCATTACGCCGCTCATCAGCACCATCCAAAACGGAAAGCCAAACCACATGTTCACAATAACTAGTGTAAGCTTTGCCAAAGTAGGATCTGATAGCCAATGAATTGCCTGGTCGGTAATCCCCCAATCCATTAAATACTTGTTTATTGGTCCAAACTCTCCATTAAAAATATTACGAAAAATCAAGATTGACACAAACTGTGGTATCGCCCACGGCAATATAAATATGCTTCTCCAGAACTTCTTCAACTTAATGCCTTTTTGTGAAATCAGGACAGCAAAAACTAGTCCTAGAAAATAAGTAGTAATCGTTGCCAGAACAGCCCAGATGACTGTCCAAGAAAATACACCATAGAATGTTGCGCTCCATGTTTTCATTTTAAAAAGTTGCACAAACGTATCCAAACCTACCCAGTCAACTAAAGCCTTCGGCGGCAAGTGGTTCGGTGCAGAATAGTTTGTAAAAGCAATTAATATCCCGAACAGCAACGGTAAAATGGTCAAAAAAGCGGTAAAGAGGACAGATGGAGTCAATAGAATATAAGGAAACCCATTATCCCAAATGTTTTTGACCATTTGTTTCGCATTATTAGGCTTAATACCTTTTTCCGCTTTTGCAGCAACCTTGTAAGCATCGCGGATGTTTAAATAATAAAACCATAGGAACAACAAGAATGAAATCAGAAATAATATCCCTTCAATCATCAAAAAAATCGAGTGATCCCCTTGAATAATTTCAAATCCTTGTCTAGTCTGAACTGTTTCTCCAAGAGTTGTGAGTCCCCACATTGCCCATTGAAAAGGCACTGTCCAAAAAATAAGAAGATACAATTCTAATAAAAGAAAAGTAAATCCCTTTAAATACTGTTTATTATAGAGCTGGCCGAGTCCCATAAAAATAAGGGATAACACTGCTGAAATTACAGGTTTTGTAAAGAATTGCTTTTTCGAGGGTGGTGCTGCTTTGAGTTTGTTTACTTCTGCACCTTCAATCAGCTTCTGCTCTGGTGTTGCCATTTTTTAAATCCCCTCCTCTTTTATGTTGTGAGCCAATTCCCAAAAGGTATTGGCTCACTCACGGTCTTATTCGGTTTGTGAAGCAATTGCATCTTTAATTTGCTGCACGCCTTTATCGAGTGCCTCTTTTGGTTCCGATTGGCCATTCCATAATGCTGTGAATGCAACTTCCATGCTTGCCCACACATGCTGCATTGCTGGAATATTAGGCATTGATATGGAATACTGTGCTTGCTCCAAGAAAGCGGCATTCATCTCATCTGATTTAATTGTTTCATTCTCCATCAAAGTTTTTACTGGAGGCAACTGTCCTGTCATCTCATACCGTTCCAACAGCATCTCATCAGATGTTGCAAATTGTGCCAGTAATGTTGCTGCCTTCGGATATTTACTGTATGCGTTTACAAATAATGATTTAACACTTGAGAAAGTTTGTGGATGTTCTCCGTTATCCAATAAAGGCATTGTTTTAACACCAAAGTTTATCCCTGCATCTTGATGCCCTTTAACTGCCCAAGGACCTGTTACATAATATAGCAGCTTTCCTTCATTAAACTGGGAACTAATAACATCTCCAGTAATGTCTTCTTTTTTAAGCGGCAGAATCTCATCATGTATTTTTGTCATTAGCTCTGCTGCTTTGATGCCGCCTTCGCCGTTCAAACCAATGTCTTCTGGATTCGTATTATCCTCGCCAAAGATATAACCGCCATATCCTCCAAGGAATCCATGAACTAAGTAATAGTTTCCTGGCTCAACCATAAATCCGTATGACTTAGGATTCTTTTCCCTAAACTGTTTAGATTGGTCAATAAGCTCATCCATCGTTTCAGCCGGCTTGAATCCCATTTCATCTAATAAGTCTTGATTATAAAAAAGCCCGATTGTTTCAATTGCAACTGGAAATCCGTATACTTTCATCTCATCATCTGTCTTCGATGAAACCCCAGTAATGGCACCTTCCATAAACCGCTGTTTATATTCATCAGCAAAATAGTTTTCATAAATTAGTCCTGCTGCGTTCATTGTTCCTACATGATCATGTGCTCCAGTAAATACATCACCGCCTAATCCAGCTGGACCATCTGTTTCCAGTTTCCCGGCAGCCTCAACATGGCTTACCTCTTCAATTTTGACAGGCACCCCATACTCATCGGTAAACTTTTCCGCGACATTTTTTGACCATTCCGCTTCTTCATCTCCATTAGTCCACATCACCAGCTCAGCACCATCCTCTGGTTTTATCTCTGTGCTGCTTTCCTGTTTAGAGTCGTTAGTAGAATCTGAACTTGCTTCATTTCCTCCTGTTGAGCTGCTGCCTGGTTTACTGCATGCAGCCAATACAATCAACATGAAAATTAATATTACTGACAAAGATTTTTTCATCCATTTTCCCCACCTTTTATATAATTGTCCAGCATAAAAATGTTGATTAAACGTTTTATCATTAAGTAAAAAATATAGGAGTTAAACCAACTATATATGTAAACAAATATGATTAAACGTTTCATCATCAAACCAAAAAAATATCACGATATGTGACAATTTCAAAAAAATGAAAACCCTTTCAAATTACAGGTTAATTATAAGTTGCAGACTTTACTCTGTCAATAACTGTATANCTTTATTTTTCGGGAAATTTCGACTTTTTATAAAAGAATAATCTTGAGAAAGTATGAGATAGAAGTAGAAAAAATATAGATAGTTATTAATAATGCTAACAAATTCCCTTNTCATTTTATNTAATGCGTTTTTTAATGTGTGCAGGAAAAAAGTAAATCCCGGATTTCTATTAAGAAATCCGGGAAGTAATTATAATATGGGATAGTCTATTATTTTAATACCAACTGTGCCACAGCCTCTACGTGCATCGTCTGCGGGAACATATCCACAGGCTGAACTTCAAGTGTTTTGTAGCCTCCGTCTTCAAGGACACGTAAATCTCTTGCTAATGTTGCCGGGTTACAGGATACGTATACGACTTTTTGTGGCCTCATGTCAATAATCGTCTGCAATAATGCTTCATCACAGCCTTTTCTTGGCGGATCAACAACAAGAACGTCTGCTGTATTCCCTTCCTTATACCAATTGGGGATAACTTCTTCTGCTTTTCCGACTGCAAAAACCACATTGTGGATATCATTAAGCAAGGCATTCTTGCCGGCGTCTTCTATCGCTTGTGGAACAATTTCTACTCCGAACACTTTTTTCGCTTTTTTAGCAAGGAATAAAGAAATAGTACCTATTCCGCAATAGGCATCAATAACATTTTCTTCTCCTTGCAAATTAGCATATTCAAGAGCCTTATCATAAAGCACCTTTGTCTGCTCTGGGTTAACTTGATAAAAAGATCGGGCTGAAATAGCGAACTTAACATCACCAATATAATCAGTGATTGTCTCTTGTCCCCATAATACCTTCGTCATGTCTCCCATGATAACATTTGTTTTTTTGTTATTCACATTGTGGATAATTGATTTTATTCCAGGAATTGCTTCGGCAATTTCATCCACAATTTTATTTTTGTTAGTAATTTCATTTGTTCTAGTGATAAGAACAACCATTATTTCACCAGTAACTAAACCACGGCGGGCCATAATATGACGGAGCTCGCCCTTGTGGCGCTCTTCATTGTATGCCTTCACCCCATGTTTTTGGCATATTTCCTTCACTACTCTTACAACATCATCATTTTCCTCTTGTTGAATAAGACAAGCTTCCATATTGATGATTTCATGGCTGCGCTGCTGATAGAAACCGCCTATCAATCCGCCTTCATGCTCGCCAATTGGCACCTGAGCTTTGTTGCGATAGCGCCAAGGCTCATTCATTCCAATGGTCGGATGCACAATAACATCAATTTTCCCAATTCTAGCAAGCACATCTTGTACATGTTTATGCTTCATAAGAAGCTGGCCTTCATAATTAAGATGCTGAAGCTGACATCCGCCGCATTCTTTATAAATGGGGCATGGCGCTTCTACTCGATAAGGACTTTTTTCCTGCAGTTCAATCAGACGGCCAAAGCCATAATTCTTATTAGTTTTAATAACTTTGACTTTTGCTTTTTCACCAGGAAGTCCATTGGGGATAAACAGTGGATAACCTTCAACCTTCGCTACACCAGAACCATCATGTGTCAAATCTTCAAATACTATATCTATTATTTCGTTCTTTTGAACGGGCAATGTTCTGCTCATTGTATTCTTCCTTTGCTACATTAATCTTATTTGAAAAGTATAACAGAACAAATTGTATCATACTTTTCCTGTAATCTATAATCCTTGTTCGTTTTTGGGCAATTGAAACCAATGGAAAAGAGGGGCTTTTTTGGGGAATAAAGAGTGGTGGATAGAGTGAGTCAAACTCACTCTATTACTTTACTCAGGCTTGCTCTATTGCTGTCTCTTTTTCAGGACGGTCCTCATCTCGAATTTGGTTTATTGGAACAAACACTTCAAAATGTCTGTACAAATTAACGAATTCAGCTGGGAGAACCCCTCCAAATTCACCGTCCAAGTTCAGTTGAACCTTTTCCTCTGATGTAACTTTAATGCGGTTAGCGTTGACATAGATAACACTTGGATCATTAACATGCTCGCCGCGTAAAGCTAATGTAGCTATTCGGATAAAGTCTGCTAAATTTGCCTTTTTCAAGATAAGCAAAGAAAATAGACCGTCATTGATTGAAGAACCTGGCGCAAGTTTCTCAAATCCTCCGACTGAATTAGTCAGTCCAATTAAAAACAGCATGACTTCTCCTTCGAACAATTTACCGTCATACTCTATCTTTACTTTAGTAGCCTTGATGAAAGGCAGCTTTTCCATACCCTTTAAATAATAGGCAAGCTGTCCAAGCATTGTTTTCAGCTTGCTTGGCACTTCATAAGAAAGCTCTGTCAAATTGCCTCCGCCGCCAATATTGATGAAGTACTTATCCTCATTCAGCCGTCCGATATCAACAGGAATTGTGTCTCCTTTGGCAATTATATCTGCAGCAGCTTCAATATCTCGGGGGATGTGCAAGGCTCTCGCAAAATCATTAGTCGTTCCCACTGGGATAATCCCAAGTTTTGGCCGGTACTCCTGCTCTGCAAGCCCATTTACTACTTCATTAATTGTCCCGTCACCGCCTGCAGCAACAACAAGATCATATCTTCTTTCTACTGCAATCTTTGCTGCTATTGTGGCATCCTCTGGTCCCGTAGTAGCATGGCAGGATGTTTCATATCCTGCGTTTTCCAGTTTTTTCAGCACCTCCGGTAAATGCTTTTTAAAAGCTTCCCGGCCTGATGTAGGATTATATATAATTCTAGCCCTTTTCATACCCATCATCCTATTTCATAATTTCATGACTTGTTTCTACCATCTAACATCATATACGAAAACTACTTCTTTAGGCAATATTTAGTATCCTGCAGAAAAGCTCTGAAGGATTTAGAAATCTGCTATCAATTATACCCTAAAAAAATGGGTTCCAACCTCTTTTACCTGTTTAATACATTTAAACAAACGTTTGATTTAATATTTACTCCCTATCATTCAGCTGCAGTAAGGCACTATTAAAGATGTATATGTGGTTGTCTGCTTTTCCTTTATTAAAAGTGCCGTTATATATAGTAGTGTCTTCTTCTGCTGCTGAATCTGAGTTCTCGTTTGTATCAACCTCTTGCTCTGCCATGCGCCAATTCTCGCGGCTCCCATTTTCAATCTGAGTATCCTCAACAGTAACCATTACATTATTCGTCTCTTGAATATCTAAATCAATTTCACCAGCACCAGACACTTTCCAATCGTTTTTCAGTCCACGTGGATTTATAGAAAGCCCGCTTGAAAGATTGGCAATTTCCAGATGAACATCTGTCGGTACAAGCAGTGTAGCATCAATATTTGAGTAATTAGAGTAGAATGTAGCTGTTTGATTTGGACGCTCCTTCACCCTTATATACAGTGTATCTCCTTTATCGGAAATGGTGAGGTAATCTTCTTGCTTTTCGATCTTTTCAATTGTGCTATCTTGTCTGTATGTACCAAACAAGGAGACATTCCTTTCACTTATTCCTTCTACTCTTAATTGACCCAATCCGCTACCTTCTACTACGACTCTTTTAATATTCTTATCAATATCCTGGTCAAAGACAGGTAGATCGAGTGTGCTTTCTTCCCTTTTAATTTCATCCTGAATCAAATCCATGAATCCTGAAGTCTGGAGAAACACCATTATAATCCCTGCTGTACCTAATATACCGACAATAACGATGCTGAAAAGGTCAAAATTCAGATAAGGCTTTTCCTGCTTACTAAGAAAAAGATACACAAGTATCTCCAATCCAAGGACTACAAGAATGACTGGCCACCACAGCTTTAATGCAGTTGTGATATTCCACTCTAAAATTTGAGACAATAACAAGAAGACTCCTAGAAACAAAAGTGACAACCCCATTGAAAATGTTCCGACTCTCCATGTTCTCATTAAGTGCTTCTCCCCCTTTAGTTTAATCTTTCTTGCCAACTACCTATTTATCTGTATTTTTCTTATTGCCTATAAGCACCCGCAAACCACCCAAGATTAGGATGATGCAGACTACACCTGTCTGAAAATAATGATAGAACAAAAATTGCAGGTCGATTCCAAGCCATACTTTCAACCTGGAAGAAAAAGCAGGAAGCAAAATGTTAACTGTCATGTAGTAGAAACCAACAAGCAGCAGTCCAACCCCAACCCATTTTTGATAATTGGTCAAATATGCGATAACCGGGGTATCCTCCAACTCGGTTTCTCCTATTCTTGAAGCTTTTTGAAGTCCATCGAAAAAGCTGTAAAACCAAATAATTGGTATTAAAAACAGGAAAATCCCTAAGTACAGCTCATTGATTAAAAAGATTGAAAACAGGAATGCCGCCATCAATTGCAGCCCTCTTTGCTGCAAGCCTAAATATAAATGGCCTGCCCCAGGAAATATAGACAGAAAGGTTGCAATGATTTTGCTTTTCTTTCCATCCTCACGGTTTTGTTCAAAGTCTTGAAAGATCGTTTGATCCACCAGCTCCTCGCCACTTTGCTTTTTGGCGAACTGCTGCATCACATCAAAAAATCCGTATACCCAAATGACAGGCAGAATAGCAAGGAACAGCAGAAACTCACCGGCTCCAGTTAAAATCGAGACAAAGAGAACCATAATAATCAGACCTAAAAAGGTGGATAATAATGTTATGCCTCGGTACATCAAACCTAATTGAATATGTCCTAAACCAGGCACAAAGGATAAAACAATCGTGTAAAAACGCTGTGATTCAATTGTATTAACAAGTACTGTTCGCTCCATCCCATCCTCTGTCTGGTTGCTTGGGAGTACCTGTCTTTTAAAATAGCGGCTCGCTGTAATGTAGGTGTCCAATATACTGATGCAATAGATGAGAAAGCCAATAAAAACAACAGCTGCAATAACTCCATCCATATATCCTGACATATTTAACAGGAGTATCGAGAATACTGCCAATCCGAATACTGCGGCCCCGTATAAGGAGCCCCTTATCCGATTTCCAATGTAAAATAGTCCACCTCCTGGAAAGAAAGCTAATATAAATGCGGCAAACGGGTTTTTCATTTTTTCTTTTCCTCCTTCATACTCCCATCAAATGTATTAAGCCAAGAAAATGTTTTATCAACAAAGCCTACTTTTACCTCTTCTTGTTTCATAGGCATTTCTGCCTTTTGAATGCTTTCAGTATGTTTGACAATCGATTGGAAAACTCCAGTCGTCATCAAAATTAGCGTTATGCTGGCCGCAATTGCGTAGTGAAAGATAGAGGATTGATAGAATGATTTTTTTCTTTTCTGTTTTATAACAGGTGTATCAGTTGCTTCTGCCTGTTCCTGTATAATTTTTCGCATAACTTGATCTGTGAATGTTTCCACATCCGATATGGACGGAAGCTCCTGTTCTTGCGCTTCTACTGCTTGGACATAAAAATCAAGACAATGGTCACATCCATACAGATGGTCTTCCATTTGTTCACGTTTATCCCCATCCAGTTCGTCCTTTACGTACTTTAGCCATTGTTCAAAAGAATAGTGTGTTATCATAAGAAATCCTCCTCCTTCCAATGCTTCTTCAACCAGATTCTTGCCCGGTAAAGTTTTGTTTCAATAGTTTTCACTTGAACATTTTGCTCTTCGGCCAATTGTTGATAGCTCTTTTCTGCAATATAGTAGCCGTAAATAACATCGCGATAATTATCTGGAATATCATTCAGCTTTTCTCTTAACAGCTTGCGCTGCTGCCTTATGAGCACTTCTGCTACTACATTGTCTTTTTTTCCTGTATCAAGCTCAATTTGTTCTGTAATATCCTCTTTTCTTCTTTCCTGTTTTCGCTTAACATCAATTGAATGATTGACAGCTATCCTTGTTATCCAAGTCTTAAATCCTTGGTTTTCGTATTTGGGGAGAGAGTAATATATTTTGAGGAATACTTCCTGTGCAGCATCTTCAGCTTCCTTTTGATCTTTCAGGATGCTGTAAATTGTGCGAAANACATCCTGCCGATACTTTTCGACGATNTGTCTAAATGCGTCATCATCTCCAAGTTTGACTAACTCAATTAACTCTTGATCTGCTATTATTCTCTCCCCCCCTCTAAACATCTTCACATAATAGACGTTATAAAATGCTCAACCCCTACACCAATATTATATTTTTTTCAATTAATAGGTTTTTAAAGCGAGTCATACACTTTTTTATAGTACCATTATTCTTGTCATATATAAGATGTTTTTTGTCGGATTATGTTTAGGATGATTTATGAAACTTTATGGCAGGCATTCCGTATTAAAATGGAAGCAATTATCATAAGGGAGGGTTATGTTAATGATATATTTATTATCATTGCTCGCGTTAACGCTTAATCCATTTGTTTGGCAAGCATATTATCGCAATAAAGTTTTTTTATACACACAACTGCTGCGTATCATCCTTGGTGCTATCATTATTTTTGTTTTAACCTATTTCCAGCTTATCGATTATTCTCTGCAGGCAGCAATTAAGTTTAGCTTATTTTATTTAGCGCTGTTCTTTTTGGCAGATATTTTTTATCGAAAAGCGAAGGGATTTTATTACACAAGCTTTCTTGGGATCGCCATGCTGGTTGCCAGCGCATACTTCCAATTTGTTTATCCACTAACGATTGCCAATGATAAGTATGAATTTGTGGCTGCAAAAACTGCTGTTGCCGAGCAGCAAGAAGAATCAACCGATGAACAGCATATTGCTGTCGTTCCTGAAAAATACGCAAGGTATCGGAGTGAAAAAAAACTTGGGGAGCTGTCTCATGCCTCTTATTATGATCTTGGAGAATCTACCTTGCAAAAAATCGATGATCATCTTTATTGGGTAACGCCAATTGAATACACAGGCTTCTTTAAATGGACGAAGAATGCACCTGTTCCTGGATTCATCAAAATGAGTGCAGAGGACGAAAATAAAGATGCCGTTTTAGTAAAATCAGAAATGACTTATGTTCCATCCGCCTTCTTCCATGAAGACCTAAAGCGTCTTGTTAGAAATAGCCACAAGGACTCTGTCCTGCTCGAAGCAAGCTTTGAACCTGATGATAATGATAAGCCTTTTTATGTAGTGCCATATGGAGACTACAATAAATTCAGGGAAATTGTCGATGTAAAGGGCATTTATATTATTGACCCAAAAACTGGAGAAATAAAGGATTATAAAATGAATGAAATTCCTGCATTCATCGATCATGTCATTCCGACAAGTGTAGCGGAAGATTGGAATGAGTGGTATGGAAAATATGTGCACGGCTTCTGGAATACAATCTTCTCCAAAGAAGATATAAAGGTGCCAACAGAATGGGAAGACTCAGATGAAGTGAATGGTGTTTTCAATAAAGATCTTGCTTTAAACTGGTTTACGGATTTCACTCGCCCTAAATCAGACAGCGGCAGCATGGTCGGCTATTCTCTTATAAACGCTAGAGATGGCAAGCTCACATTCTATGAGAATGCAAATGGCTCCTTAAACGGGAAGTCTGCTATCAATGTAGCGGAAAAGACATTCCGGGCAGAAAAATATGAAGCTGGCACTCCTATTTTGTATACTATCTACGGCCAGTTCACATGGGTAGTGCCATTGATGGACTCAAATAACGTGCTGAGACAAATTGTTCTTGTCAACGCCAAAGATGAGAAAGTTTACAGCTATAGCAATGAAAAGTCAAAGCTTTTCAATGATTATAAATATGCTATCGCTACATTGCTCAAAGATGACAATACAGTCCCTACTGATTTGGCTGATATGAAGGAATTAAAAGGTAAAATTAGCTTTGTCTACAAATCAGAAATGGAAGGCAGCACTGTCGTCCGCTTTATGGTAGAACAGGATAAACGAATCTTCCAGGTATCCTCAAATGATTTTCCATACAGTATCTTCCTAGATAAAGGAATGGATGTCTCTGTGAATTATATGGATACGGAAGAAACTGTTGTAAGCGTCCAAGAACTTGTTATTGCAGGATTCGAATAATCTATTGTCAAAAGGCCGCCTTTCTTTTATTTGGCGGCTTTTTGACTGTTTTTTAAAAATCATGTCATTAAGGAACAAGTATACTTTTCTGCTTGCATATACTAACATAGAAAATGGGAATATTTATCATACCGTCAAAGGAGAATGCTTTTGTATACGATATTGCTCGCTTATTTAATAGGATCTATTCCAGCTGCCATTATAATAGGTAAGATATTTTTTGACATCGATATAAGAAAGCATGGCAGCTTTAATCCAGGAGCAACGAACTCTATTCGTGTCCTTGGGAAAAAAGCGGGTCTCGCTGTACTCATCTTCGATATTGGCAAGGGGGCACTTGCNGCAGCTCTTCCCATTCTTTTATCTCAGGATATCGATCCAATTTATACTGGTTTAGCTGCTGTAATCGGCCACTGTTTCCCTGTGTTCGCAGGCTTCCGCGGCGGCAAGGCGATCGCCACAACTGCAGGTATGCTGATTATCGCAAATCCAGTCATGTTCTTCGTTGTTTATTTAACATTCATTGCTGTTATTTGGATAACTAAGTATGTTTTCTTTGGCAGCATATCTGTCGGAATCACAATATTGCTTTATGCCTTATTTGATGCAAGTCTTGAACATGAACTTATATTTATTTTCTATCTCTTACTGCTTATATACTTGCACAGGTCCAATATTATCAATTTCTTTAATCAAACTGAACCGAAAATTAATGATAAGACCGTTAAAAAGGATCGCATCGGGCCTAAAAAAATCAGCTAACAATCGTAATTCGGACAAGCTTTGCAAATTTAACCACGAAAATTGCCTAGAGAAGACTTTTCCTGGGAAATATGCTAGGAATATGTCGAAATAAAAAAACCTAAGAGCAGTACCTTTTGATTCATACTGTAGATAAACCCAAGGAATTTCTTCGTTTATCTACAGTCTTTTTTCTTTTAAAATATAGATAAAAAA
>Ga0058696_1000009_pt1 | contig 83328 bp, 128 predicted proteins | sample AgamicMgSfrz_FD_55077 | JGI IMG/M metagenome (GOLD analysis project Ga0058696, IMG submission 55077) | Agave microbial communities from Guanajuato, Mexico - Mg.Sf.rz | ecosystem: Host-associated > Plants > Phyllosphere > Phylloplane/Leaf | place: Guanajuato, Mexico | collected 2012-05-30 | reverse complement strand
GTATACATCATAAGTGATATCATCAACTACAGCTAAAGTATCTTTCTTTAATGTAACGAGTCTTAAACCTCTACCGTCAATACTGTCATAAATGACATTTCCGTTAACTGTTAGTTTTCTGTTTCTGTCTGTTATATCTGTAGCTGAACCTTGAAGGAATATTTCACCGTTAGTAGTATCGAATGGATTAGGTTTCCATTCACTTGCTGTAGTACCTTTTTCTAATTGAGGAAGTGCAATACGTCCTCCTGTTTGGGTAGCGCCAGTATAATTAACCCTGAATATAAAATGAATATATTTAGCATCAGGTTGAGTTTTGATTGTATATGTTGTTGTTGATCTCGGCGATGACATATCCCACGGATTAGAAAACGTCTTTACATTATCTTTGTAAACATTAGTTGCTGTTTTATCAGCTTTCTTTTCCCATAAATATATTTGGAAAGAACCACCACTATTACAAGAAAACGTATATTCTGTATTAGGTTCTACTTCTATATATTGAGCGAAATCAGTATAAGAAGAAGTTACTATTGTTTCGATGTTTCTAATTCCATTGGGCATTATTCCGGTTTTAATTGTAGTTCTATCTTTGTTAAAAATCCAATTAGCTAAATACTTAAATTCAGAATCGACAATCAAGTTTGTTTTACCTGTATCAGCATCTTCAGGAGCAGCTGACCAATCGAAAGGTTTAGTTCCTTTGTATAATGCTACCCATTCAACTGTAGCACTAGTTGTGTTTTGTGGGACATTATACAATCGTAAAGAACGTTGATTATTAGTTGTAGTAGCTACCGCTTTGAATGTAACGTAATAAATACCACTACCTTCAATAAATTCAACTTCAGCATATCCTACATTAGTAGAACCGCCGTTTTGCCAAATACCAAATCTTTGACCGGAAGGAACAGAACCTTTCACAACGAACGTATAATTCTGTCCAGCAATAAAATCTTCAGTAAGTGTATAATCATTTAATAAATAATCATTTACGGAAATTGCTCTTTTAGAATTCAAAAGAATATTTCTTGTACTTTGTATTCCGTCAATATTACCTTGAATAATGTTATTTACTTTCTTGATTAATTCAGCTTGTTTTGCATAGTACGTGTCAAATTGAGCGCGGAATGTAGCACCGTTAATCGTATCTGTAGAAGCCATATTTTTCAGATAACCAGTAGTTCCGTTTAATGTATTATTCAATACGTTATAAGCATTAATGTACGCATTAAGTTCACCTGAAGCTCCATAGTAACTTTTACCTAAAGCTTCAAATTGCGGCTTCTCAGCAGCTATTGTACCCCATTCTTTCTTTAATTGAACTTTTTCTAAAGGAGTTAATTTATTATCACTAGACATATCAGCGATAGCATTTTTGCTTTCTTCAGCTTTTTTGTCTAATTCTTCAATGATTAAATCATTAGGATTAGGACTCCATTCACTTAAAGTGCCACCATATTGAATCATCGGTTTAGCGAATATTCCAATCCCATTTCTTCTAACGTAGAAGACATATTCGAAATAAATAACTTTAGGATCAGTAAATTTAAAAGTGAAATTAAATCGTTGCCATTCAAGACTCTTTGTTGGTTTTGTTTCAACGGCGAAAGTTTGTGCCATTATACGATTTTTAGAGATATCATAACCTCTTACCTCAACTGACATTCCATAATCTAAAGCAGCAATATCAGGAGAATAAGCGTATATACTAACTGTCATATCTTTATTTGTTGTAACAGGGAAAAGTTTTGAATTAGCACCTCTCCAAGCGTTTGCCGATAATCCACTTTGAGCTGATTTGATGACTTTAAGTCCGCCAAAATCATTAGAATTTTCTATTGTTACATTCGCGGCTAATCCCCAAGACTTACTTATTAAATTTGTTTCATCACGTAAAAACGAACTATTCACAAGAATATTAGCGCCTTGACTAGCAACATCATCTATTAATCCTTTAGACGTATCGGAAACCTTCTTCAACAATTTAGCTTTAGTATCATAGTAATCTTTGAAACGTTGTCTAAATACAGCTCTATCTACACCTGAAGTTTCGTTCATTTTAACTAACAATGGATCAACGAAAGTCTTTAATGCGTTATAAGCTGTATTGTATGCAGCCCTTTCCGATGATGAAGTCAAATTAAATGCGTCAGCTGAAGCTAGTGTTGTACTGAATTCAGCAGTAATTGAATCATAATCAGTCTTTAGTTGAATCTTCTCAACTGGTGTTAATTTCGAATCAAGAGACATATCATTTACCGAATTAGTAACATCTTGAGCTTTTTTATCAGCATCTTTAATAGCTTTATCGATATCTTCAATCGCTGGTGTCCATTCAGTTGCCTTACTTCCTAATTCAAGTTTTGGCCTTCCTGCTTTTACAACATCGCCGCCAGTTTGAACGTAAACACTATTTTGAACAACCGACTCAATTTCAACATCTTTTAATGTCATGCTATTTGTGATTCTTCCTTTGAAACTTTCGCCAGCAGTTAATTGTTTCCAAGCTCCAAAATATTGCGTAGTCCCATCTACATATTTAACAGAAGGTTCAAAACCAATTCTAAAAGCGCCTGAAGGTGGAGCTACAGCTTTTACAACTTCAATATCAACACTTACACTTATAGTTTTACCTCTTAAATCTTTTAAATCATTAACAAACGAAACTGCTTTATTTCCAACTGAAGTTAAGTAGAAATCAGAATCCAAAACGAGATTTCTTCCTATGAAATTAATTCCATCTATATTACCTTGTAACTTAGTTTGAACAGCTACAGTTAACGTTTGTACAGCTTTGAAATAGTCTAACCATTTAGTTCTCCAATCAGTAGGTACTACAGTGATAGGTTTATCTTTATTAGCAGCTGAAGCATCCCAAGGTTTAGGAGTCATTCCATTTAAATAAGTTTGCAATGAATTGTATGCAGTTTCTACAGCTACATAAACAGCTTCATTTGTTTTAATACCTACATTTTGTGCAGCTTTACGAATTGTGAAAACTTCACCAACACCATTAGTCCACAATTGGGCAGCTGTAGGTAGTGAAGATAAATTGTCAGCAACAGATTGACCAATAATTGGAGTTAATTTATTTTTAACTTCTTGTCGTTCCGTAATATCAATTTTAGCATCGTCAACCATATTCCCAATAGTAGTTTCATGATTTTCTATCTTTCCATCAGCATCAGGGTCTAATTTCCCTAAATCTAATGTTTGCTCAATCCAACTTGTACCATTCCATTTCCATAATTGGTTAGGTGTTTTACTGTCATCAATCCATAACTGATTAGGTTTTGGATTAGTCGGTTTAACACCACCAATAATAGCATCCGATAAATCTGTAAGTGTTATAGTGCCACTTGCAATGATTTGTTTTACCATTCCCAACATTCCTCTCGATTTTATTACTTAACTTTTTGTCCATACATCACAAACTAAGTTTCCTATATTATTAATTTGTAAGGCTGTAACTTTAATTGTTTTTCCTAAAGCGGTAAAATTAGGATCGACAACTGCACTCCCATCCCTTAAAGACCACTTATAATCATATATTGTACCATTAACATCTATTTCATTTCCACCTTGATATAACTTAGCTGTAGGATTTTTTTCACCTTGACCGTTTTTAAAGACAGTTCCTTCAGGAGAAAAGATAACTAACTGGATAGGGTCTGATTGGTCAATTATAGTAGCAACATCTTTATATGTTTTACCACTATAAACCGTTAAACAAATGAAACTAGTCATGCTATCTACAGCGCCAGCAGGGATTGTTAATGTTGCAGATGTATAACCAGTACAACCATAGTTAATTGTTGCGGTTAATTTTTCCCAACCAACACCAGCTCCTTGATCTGTCTGTCCGGCTTTGTATCTGTACCACTGATAAGTTAACCCTGTAGTCACTTGGTTTACGCCATTATAAATATCGCATTGAGCTTTTACGCTTCCTTCATTGTTACGAACAACATTTCCGTCAGGTGTCCAAACATAAGCTACAATTGCGTTTTGACCGTTAGTTCCGTTTGTTCCATCAGTACCATCAGAAACTACAGGTATTGTTTGTTCATCAAGTTTGTTAGATGTACCGCCAGCTAAATACATTTCAACTTTAATAGCTTTAATGCCAGTTGTAGGAGTCCAAACTTTAGGGACTGTTTCATTTGCAGAAGATGTATATTTAGCAGTTCCCCATGTAGTGCCATCAGTTGATTCATAAATCATCAATCGGCCACCATAGAATGCAGGAGCAGCAGAACCTACTTGTGATCTCATATCAACAGTTAACGTTGCTGGTACATATTTTCCTGTCTTATCTTTTTGAATTGCAGGAGCAGAATTAACTAGCCAATAAGAAGTTGCTGAAGAACCAGTTGTACCTTGTTTGTTTTTGATAATAGTAAAACGTTTTACAATATCAGGTTGTCCACTTTTCTTAGCTGTAATATCTACTGTTCCTGAATCAACAGACATTGCTGACACTTTGTACATATTTTTAGTTGTACCATCGAACGCTCCTGTAATTCCACTTGATGCAACAGCTGTATATGTCCAGTTCGCGCTATCATCAGTAGCTCCATTGTAAACCATCATTGTAGTTGTTGCTGTAGTGAATACACCGCCATTACCAGCGCTATCAGTCGGTACAGTATGAGTGTCATTTGTTAAAACAGCTGTAATAGCATTCTGACCATTAGAACCGTTCGTACCAGCCGTAACTTTAGCGAAATCGATTGTAGCAATTGCTTCAATTTCAGCTTGAACATCAGGATCAAACCAAGTAACTTTACAAATGAAACTGATTTGGTTTTTGTTCGATAATAAGTTAGTTTTAATCTTTAATGTTTTAAGTCCAGTAGTTGGAATTTCATAATTAGCATTAGTTACTAATTCAACTGTAGGAGCAGCAGCATCATACCATTTAATCTTTACGCTTGGATCAGTGATGATATCTTGATTAGAACCAGCGATAAACATTTGAGGTGTTAATACAACATTCGTTGCAGCCTGACTCCAATCCGGTACATAACTACCAGTACCATTAGGGTTGTAAATCTGAATCTTAGGTTGATTAGAATTTACGTACAATTGCAATACCTTTGCATCATTTAAATCAACTAACGTAATTTGACCTGAAGCAACTATATTTCCCATCTTTACCATTCCCTTCTTTATTTTGATTCTAAAACATTAATACCTCCCCAAAGTTATTCAGGGAGGTCAATGTCACAAGAAAACGTTGCGCGTCTGAAAATATCGTTGTCAGGAAGCATAACTTCTTTCCCTACTCCAATATGGTTCAAATTCCAATCATCATCAAAGTTTCCTTCGTTATCTTTCTTTTTCCAAATGAATGATGCAGCATCAAGTAAATCAGTTATATCTTCTTTACCTCTACGAACAACTGCATATAACTTAGTTGCTTTTTGGCCGTTAACGAAAGTTAATCCGTTCGTACTGTATATGTCACAAGAGAAAGTCACTTGGTCTTTAACTGATTCAATTAAATCATTAGCTTCTTTAATCATATCTTTAGAACGTTGTTCGATAGCTTCATTTAATTTCAGTTTAGCATTTTCATAATCAGAAAATCTTTGTGCATATAACATTGGATCAACTTTACTATCTCTTGTCATGTTCGGTTCAGCTAAGATAGCAGCGCCGTTATTTAAATCCTCATCAACGGTTAAATACTTTTTAAGTTTATCGAAATATAATTTGAAGTTAGAAATTTCTACAACTCCATCTTCAACAGGAAAATAATTTTTAGCGATAGATAATAATGATCCGTATTCAAGCTCAATCGATTTGAATTCACGCTTTAGAACTTGTTTTTCTATAATTGATATTATACTGTCATCAGCTAACTTCTTCACATTTTCGCTTGCTTCATTCCATTTACCTGTAGCATCGTCTGAAATTTGGTCTTCAGGTAATCCGTTAATGATATTGATACCACCGCCGAATATCTGTAGTCCGTATTGACCAGCTTGATATTGTCCCATTCTAACTTTAATGTTATTGTTTTGGTCGAATACTTCAATACCATAGTTGTTACCTAACATTAAAGAATTAGCATATTTCTGTTTCATTTGAATAGCAGTTGAATTATCGGTTTCAATATAAGGTGTTGATGTATCTGTATTTTCTAATTTAACTTTGTCGAACACAATTGATTCATCACTATTATTGCTACCGATTTTAGCAAGACGAACAACAGCCTTATTCGTTCGGTCAGGGCTAACAGCTTTGATTTCATACGTTTTATAAGCATCTATGTCTATAACTTTTGTATCCAGTAATTCAGCGCCATTATAAAAATCTAAATAGCCCTTACCAATACAGGAGTCAGGACTTGCCACAAATGATAAAACGTAATTATTACTTGGTTTGATACCATCTAAAATCTGTTCATAATAACCACTACCACTATTTGTGGTTGTGATTTCAAAACTGTTCATACCATGCAGCACTAAATTACCACCGGAACGAATACGCGATGTCGCGTTACCAGTTTCACGAACAAAGCGCCAGTAGTCAGGAATTAAATGTTTGCCATCTAAAGCTTGTACATCATTATAGTCAGCGAATCCAGTGTATAATTCAGCTCCACCGTTACGGATCAAGTTAGCATTGATTTCACTAATGAAGTCTAAGTTCGGTTTTCCTGAATTGGTATTCTCCCATGACTCACCTTTAAATGATTCATAAATCCACGGTGACTTATCAAGTTCAAGTAAACTTAAATCCATTGTCCAACCGTTAGTAATACTGAATGAATAGTTTATACGTTCAACGGTAAATTTATGATTAGTACCACTTTTAGGCTCAACTACTTTTACAACATGATTAAGTTTTAGTTCAGGGAATCCATCGATTTTAATTTGCAGCTTCTTACGATGTTCACTGTAATTATCAGCGATGAATTGACCAATCTTTTGAGCTAATTTAACATTGTTGATGTAATTGTTTTGAAATGACCACTCAGCCTTTTCATACTTTAAAATAGACGGTTCGTTCTTAACGTACACTTCAATCGGATTTAATACCTTAATTGGATATCCGCGTACTTGCAATGTAGAAATAGTTATATCGTCGCTATAGTTATTTTTTAGTACAAACTCACAACGTTTATCTTTTGCAGAAAACTTGAATGATTGTAATGATACAGTGTTTTGTACGTTAGGCTTATCAGAATAGACAAGCTTCTTTTCACCTTTAGAATCCCATACGGCAACATCTAAGGTATTTATCGAATCGATGTCATCACTGAATTGGATAGTGAATTTACGTTCTTTCAAAGTTAGTAAAGCAAGTTGTTGATACGAATAACTTACTGATAACATATCATTCAACCCAACATTTGTTAAACTGTCAGGATGGATCGTAATTGTACCAGTCTTAACATCTACAGCTTGGATGTAGATAGTCTTTCCTTGTGTGATATTTTTTAGTACAATCGGTTCATCTTTGGTATTGATTATAGGTAAATTAGCTTGGTCAATTTTAATTGAATTACCACCAAGATACTTAATGATTTCATTTTGAATTTTAACGACATTCTCAGGCGTTTCCCACACGATTTCAAGTGGAGCAATGTCTTTGTATTGTGAACTGATAGAAACCGTATTGACGATATCTGAAGCATCTACAGATTCATCGAATTCAAACATATCATCAATAGAGATTGTACACTTTTCAGCTGTATCTAATCTGTAGTCAAGCGCTAATTTAGTTTCAACAATGAATTCTTCACCTTCAAAATAAGCAGAACCTACAGTAGCTTTAATCAAATTACCTAATGCTTCAAAACAATTTTCTTCATCAAACTTTACATATCTATAAAAGAAATCCGTTTTAGGAATCTTACGCACGATATGAGCAGGTAATCCAGCAGCATCACATAAGATGTTTATTAATTGCTCTAAAGAGATATCACGATATGATTCTTTAGGAACTTCAGCTTTCTTAAATAACTTCATGTAATCGATTGTTTTAATATTGTATTTTGTTTCTTTCCAAGCAGGTTCGAAAGCTTCAATGTAACCAGCAGCATATACTTGCAATGCTTCTTCTTTAAATCCGGCCATTACTTTAAATTTAATGTTACTTTTGATTTTACCTTTGAATGGACTATTTGGATTATCATTATTAAAATGTTTATCCGAATTATCTACAGAAAAGCTAACGATGTCATGAGTGACACCACCTGTCTTTTCTCCTTCTTTTTCTTTACTCCCTGTAACCTCTAAGACATAATCAGCTATGTCGTACCATTTACTTAAATCTGAATATCCCTTATCGTCAAAGTCAACAAGGACTTTCATAATAGGGAATCTAGTTATTTGACTTAAACGACCTTGCATATTTTACACCTCTTCCAATGTAATTGATCCACTCCATAACTCCACACCATTCTTTTGTCTTTCGTTAATTCCAAATTCTTCTCCCCAATGAACAAAGTATTTCTTTCCGCTGTCATCAAAGAAAGATAAATTTTTACCTTGCTTAGAATACTTTTCAAATTGTGTGTACAAGTTAGCAACTTCATCTATATCTAAACTTTCGAATCCTAAAGCGAATGACATCTTAGTTGTTATGATATCTCGTTTACCTTTTCCACTAATCGTACGTCTTGTACCTGAACCTAAAATCTTTTCCGGTTTACTATAAGAAGAAGGAACGAAGAAGGCATAACCTTCTCCATCCACTCCTAATTTAAAATATCCAGCCATTAGTTGCCACGCTCCTCTTCTTCATCCATCATTTTCTTCATCAACATAACGAACTCTTTAAGTTCTGATTCACTAGCTATTGCGACACCAGTTTGTACAACGTAAGTTACGTTTCTATAAACATTAGTATCAGCTTTGTGCGTTTGTGTCTCGTTGTTAGTTTCGTTGTTTTGAGTGTAAGTTGGTTTAGCATACTTCATTTCTTCAAACGCTGGAATACGTTGAGTTGCAGGAACGATTTGATTCACTAATCCAACCATATGATTTAAGATTCCGATTACAGTGTTGAATAAACCAACTGTAATGTTTTGGATAGCCGTGTTAACCATTTGTGGAAGTTCTGTCATAGTCTTAGCAATAACTTCAGACGTTTGCAAGAAAATACCTTCCATGATAGGAGCAAAGTTATTTAATGCTTGTCCCATGTTACTAGTCCAGTTTCCGATGACATTAGCCCACTGTTGGCCGTTGAACATTTGAGTCATAGAACCAGCCATGTAATCTAAAGTCTCATTCCAAGTTGGTTTGATTTTCTCAATTGCGCCATTGATACCTTGCTCAATTCCAGAATAATCACCTTTCTGTTCAAAGACTTTGCCAAGGTCAGGAAGTTGTGATGTCATGATTTCTGTAATCATTTCTTGAACTGTTTTATCGATGTTATCATAGATGTCTTTCGTGATATCATTGATAGCCTTTTGTACATCTAGGACAGCACGTACAGTACCCTCAACGTCACGTACAACATTTCCGAATTCATCAGTCTTTTCAGTGATTAAAGATGAAGCGTTCCAATCAAAGATAGCATTAACTTTGTCTTTAATCTTTTCCATGATTTCAGTTTTCTTCTTCGTTTCTTCCATTTCGGCTTGGAGCTTTTTGTATTGCTCAGAAAGAGAACCTAAGATTTTTTCGTTGTCAGACATAATCTGTTTATTACCTTCAATGGAGTTGTAAAGTTCTTCCCATCTTGCATAAGCTTCTTTCCATTGATTCTCAAGTTCTTTAGTTGAATTGTTGATTTGTTCTTCGCTGTATCCCATCAACTTACCATAAGAGCGATCTTGATATAAACGTTCATTGATAGCAGAAAACTCTTTTTGGTATTGAGCTAATTGAGCTGAATTTTCAAGGTTGTTTGTGTTGTACTTGATTTTTGCGTTTTGCTCAAGAAGATTTTTACTTCTTTCTTGCATTTCTTTCATTTTGTTTTCAAGAGCTTCTAGTTGAGTTGGCTTTTCAGTGAAACCTAATGACTCCATGTTTTTAGAAACGAAATCATTAATGAACGTGTCTTCCTTGTAACGTGCATTCTCTTCATTTAAAGAACGATGAAGGTCAACGAATTTAGTTACTTGTTCATTAACTTTAGGCATCTTACTGATTAATTCATCAAGCCATTTTTTAGTGCGGTCAGCGTAAGCATCAACTTCATTTTGTCTAACAGCATTCAATAAGTCCTTCTTAGCTAAATCCTTAACTCCTTCAGGAAGGAATAAGTTAGCTTGGTCGAAAGCTCTTGAAGCGTAATCAACGTTGTTAGTTTGTTTCAATAGGTCGATAATTTGTTTGTTATAATCTTTTTTGTCATCTTCAGAATTAGCAGAACCTCTAATTGAATTAGACATTAACCATAACATATCGTTTACGCTATATGCGCCGATGTCTTTGACGTAACTAGCTGAAGATACACGATCACGATATTCACCTTGATAGAAGTTATTAGTTACAAACCCATTAGAAGAAGCGCGATAATCTCTATCGATCCAAGAACCGTAAATCTTATCGTAAGAACCTCTTGTATCAGGACTGTAATTTTTAGCAGCGATTTTTGGAGCAGGTTCATCCCAAAAACTACTTGAAACCCAACTTCCATCTTCAGCCTGAACATAACCAGCTTTTCCGCGGTTAGGATCAGTTCTGTCGTTTTCTTCAAAGCTGTCATCGTAAGCAAGTCTTCTCCAATCGTTACCTCCACCCATGCCGCCAACAACGCCGCCAACATGGAATTTAAGTTTACGATCTCCTTCTAACGGTGTTTTCATCATGTTAAATAAGTTTTTTTGTTGACTTTGAGTTAATACCATTTCACCTTTCAGTAAGCGAGTATCAACTTCATTGTTTCTACGGAACTTATCATCAACGATAGAACCATCAACTATACCACCAGTGTGATACTTACGAAGGTCACGAGTACCTTCATTTCCTCCACCAACCCAAGGCATAGGAGAAATAGCAGAACCACCACGACGTACTTCATAGTGAATATGAGGCCCTGTTGAACGACCAGTAGAACCGGATGATGCAATTACTGTACCAGCACCAACAAATGAACCTTCAGGAACATTAACTCCACTGTTATGACCATAGATATGAACGAACCCTGACATATCTTGGATAGCTACAACGTTTCCGTAACCACCATAACCTGAACCGTACGCACCGAAACCTGATTTAATTACGACACCACCAGTAGTTGCGCGAACAGGTGTTCCAGTAGGAGCAGCAAAGTCCATACCATTATGACCTGTAGTAGCACCTGTAAACGGATCAGAACGATAACCGAATTGAGAAGTTATAGGTAATCCACCGAATACACCTTTAGCAGTACCTCCACCACTCTTAACGAAGTCTTTAGTTTTATTAACTTTTGAAGATAAATCACGAACTCCTTCAGCACCGCCACCGCCGATTAAACCACCAGTAGCAAAGTTAAGAGCAATAGAACCTAAGTTTTTCAATCCGTTCCAAGCTGTTTTAAGGTCGTTTAACGCATCTTTCAAACTGTTAGATTCACTTTTCGCTCCACCAAGACCTGATTTGGCACTAGAATGAACACTACTAGAACCGGAAGAAGCGTCATTTGCTAAAGTTCCATATGATTTTCCAGTATCACTATTGGAATTTCTAACGTCTTTTAAATAACCTTGAACGTTAATTGACATTCCGTTTGTGGATTGGTCGATGTTATTATTACTTCCGCCTACTGTACCAGCAGTATTAGTAGAAGTTTGACCGAATGTATTATAGTTGTTACCCATACCGCCTAATTGGATACCAAATATATTACTAGTTGTATTAATCGATCCTTGCATTCCACTATTAGCACCTTGAACTCGGCCACCAGCATTCTCAGAAGTACCTGCTGTTTGGTTCATATTCTGTTGCATAGATGAATTAGAATTAGAGTAAGCTTGCGCGTTTTGACCTGCACTAGTACGAAGGTTATTATCAACGCCACCAATACGTCCGCCAGTATTTTCAGATGTTTCAGCTGTACCGTTTAAAATTCTTTGGATTCTTTGGTACTCAGTTTCGAATCTGAAAGCGGTTTGACCAGCTCCTTCTTGCATTTTACCTTGTGCTTCATTAGCTCCTTGTCCCATATCTCTAAAGGCTTTAGGAACTTCTACACCGATTTTTTGCTTTAATTCATTAGCTAAATCATTACTCATAAGACCAGTCATACGCATTGTTTCAATTGAACGAGCTAACTCTTCACGTTTTACACCTTCAGCTGTTTTAAAGATATCAGCGTTTTCTAATGACTTATCGGCTTCAACTCTTCTTTCATTAATCGACTTAATGATATTACGAGATTCATTGAAACGATTTTCAGCATCTTGACGTTCTTTTTCGTTACCAGCTTTAGCGTAATCCTCTACAGCTTTTTTAACATTTTCGTATGCATTAATATTAGCGCCAGCTTGATCTATGATTTTTTGGTTTCCATTGTACATTCCATCAGCAGCATCTTTACCTAAATTCAATCTATCAGCAACAGAACCGATAGCTTCTTTAAGTCCTGAATCCTCTAATGCACTACGCTGTTCTTGAGGAACTTTAGACATTAATGAAATGTAAGTCATTTGCTCTTTTAATGAAGCAATCATTTCATCTTTGAAACCAGCGATTTTAGAAAACGCGCTGAAAGCTTCTTCAGTGTTATCAGCTAAATCATTCATAGCTTTAGCGGCTTCAAGAATACCTTCAGGTTTGTCGCCTGACTTGATTTTTTCGTTTAACTTATTATAAGAGTCAGTTGCACGAATTGATTTTTCATCTAATTGAGCGATGAATTCATTGAATGTCATACCTTTTTCATAAGTTACGCCAAGTTCAGCAGCAGTCTTTTTAAGGTCTGAAGGTAAACGTTCGAACCAAGAATCAGTATCGTTCCATTTAGCCATTAAGTTATCTTTAAGCTCAGTGAATTTAAAACCTAAATTAACACTAGACATAGCGCTATTATCAAATGCAGCTTTTTGGTTTTGGAATGCAGCTTCAGTAAAACTAGCACCATCAGAAACTTCTTTAAGTTTGTCTCTCATTGAATCCAATTTATTTAAATCGTATTGCATGTTCGCTCCATCTTTGCTTTCATCAATACGTTTATTTAATTGGTCAAACTCATATTCAGCATTACGAGCAGATTCAGCCATTGATTCTACTTCTTGTTTCGCTTGAGACATACCACCGATTAATGATGTAACTCCTATTACAGCAGCAGTAACCCAAAAGAACGGATTGGCAATTGTAACCATAGCTAAAGTTCTAAGACCAGTCGTTAACTTTGATACAGCCCCACCCATACCAGCAGCCACAGTTGTAGAAGCACCCATTGAAGTAGCTAAGTTGTTAATCGCCATACCTGCTCTGTTCATAGGTACAGCTAAAGCAGTTCCAGCAGCTTGAGCAGCTCGAGCGCTATTAGCATACGCAACTCCTAAGAATCCTAAAGTGGCAATTACAGCAGGGATAGCAAATGATACAGCTCCTAATTTTTCAACTGTAAATGTAATACCTTCAGTGAACATTGTAACGCCTTTAAGAGCAGCTACCATAGCAGCACCGATACCAGCTTCACCTAAAGCGATAGCTAATTTTTGGAATGCAGCAATAGCTAAATTCATATTCGCATCAATAGACTGCATGTACTTATCGTACTCACGCATACCTGAACCAGCGGCGTGATAAGCTGTATCTGTAGCTTTTATTGCTTGCGGCCAACGATCCATTAATACCATGAAACGCGATAATTGGTGACGACCAGCAATAGTAACACCTAAGTTCTCACGTTGCGACTTAGAAAGTCCTCCCCATTTACCAGCTAAATCACCTAAGATATCATTAACATTTCTAGAATCTTTTGTAATATTATCAAATACATCTACACCTACATTTTTTAATCCTGAAATAGCGGAGTCAACAGTTGTAATACGAGAATAAATTGTTTTTAATGAGTTACCTACAATAGCCCCTGATTCACGAGTCGCTTCACCGATAGCTACAGTATGCCCTAAAACTTCCTCTAAACTTACACCGAATGCGTTAGCAGTACCACCAGCACGAGCTAATGATTGAGCTAAGTCATCAGAACTAACAGCGTAATCATTATCTACTTGGTTTAATTGGTCAACAATTTGAATAGATTGTTCAGCTTCTAAATTGAAAATTTTCATTGCAGAAGTTAAATAGGAAGCGGAAGTTGACATATCAATATCTGCTACTTTAGAGAATACAGTTGACATACGTGATAAATAGTTAATAGTATTTTCATCGAAACCTTGACGTGCGAATTCATTCATTGATTCTAAAACGCCAACAACTGTAACCCCTAATTCTTGAGCTGTATTAGTTGCAGTCTTTAACATACGGTCAAAACCAGCAGCAGAATCAGTAGCGCCCATGAATTGGTCTTCGCCCATAACCCTTTTAAGATTAGTCATTTGATGGTCAACTTCAACTATTGTTGTACCGATAGCTTTAAGGCCGTTAACCACTTGGAAGAATACAGTTGTAACAGCAGTCCACTGGATCATACGTTCAAATGCTATCCTTGTTTGGTTAGCCCATTCACCCATTGCGTTTGTGCCTTTTCTAGTTTCCTGTTCAGCATCGCGCATTGATTTTGCTACCTTATTATTACCGGAAGAAACAGCTTCAGAATACTGTACTAAACGTCCGTGTGATTGGTTATAATAACCGTTGATAGTTGTTAAAGCTCCTTGTTGGTCACGTAATGTTTGTGTGAACTTACCGTGACGGTCAATGTTAGCACGAATGATTTCACTGTTACCTTTAATAGCATTATTGTAAACATCGAATTGTCCACCGTTCATACGAAGTACGTTAGAAAGGTCAACCCCTTGATGCAACTTATTATATGCACGAGTTAAAGATTCAGCGTATTGTTCGTTCTTTTTCATTTCAGATGCAGCTTTAGCAGCTTCTTGAGCCAACTTCTTCTGTTCTTGAGCAGCAGCTTTTTCAGCTTGTGCTAATTGTTTTAAATGATTGTTTGTCGTTTGAACTGAATTAGAGAAGTTAACGAAACGTCCNTTAGCAGAATCTAATTCACCTTTCATNTTAACGATATTACCTTGTGCATCTTTGAAGCTTGCATTCATTTTNCCGTTTGAATCAACCATAACTTTAACGTCACGGCCATAACTTTTAAGTTGATTAGTTAATTTTTGNGTTGCTTGTTCCATTGCAGAAATNCTTTTCTTAGCATTCTCAATAGATGTCCCAGCAGCAGAAGTAGCGCCTTTNATNTTATCTACTTCTTGTGACATATTACGAATCACTTGAGCGTTTTTAGCGCCAGCTGTAGACGTTTGGTTCATTGATTGAGACATCTTTAATGAAGCTTGGTTAAACTTTTCAATAGTCTGTATAGCTTTATTCATTTCCTGTAACTCTTTAGTATTTACCTCAAACCGAATACCAACGCGACTATTCTCTTGCATTTACTACACCTTCCTTATATTAAGATTCAAAGTGAATGATAAATTGAATTTCAACCCTAGCCAAGAATAAATTCTCACGTACACGATAACTACTTACGAATTTACCTCCCAATTTGTACAAACCACGTTGCGCGAATTCAACTGAAGTTTCTTTCTTATTTACAGCAGCAACTATTTTCTGTACAATTCTATCCCTATCCATTACTCCATACGTATCACCTTGAGTTATAATTTGAAACGAATACGTAAGACGATAACGCTTCTTGTGTCCACCTCTACCATTCCTATAACCATACCTATCATCAATAGATAAGTCACGTTCGTACTCAATGTATATATTAGGTCTGTCAATGTTTAAATTATCATCAGCATTAGGTAATTCACCCAATATAATTTTCGCTTCAGGAACTTGCTTTTGAGCNAANTCTTTNACTATTCCNTTTGTCGTTTCAACATATTTTGATTGGTCATACATCAATACCATCTAATCACCTCCTACTCATTAGNATTTTCATCCTAGTCATATANCTTCTTTCAGCTTGCTTTAAGCCTTTTAATAATTCACTTTGAGTNTCTTCAATGAAAGGTCGTTCCGGCGCTGATCCACGTAAATCACCTGATTCAACACGTTCAGCTTTGTTGTACCAAGTTTCACCTTTTCTATCACGACTGTTTTCATCAATGTAAAATTCATACATTGCATACGATCCATCAACACTCATATTCTCAACTTTAGAACCATCTTTACCTCTTAAATGGTCAGTACGTTTGTATTTGTAAGGAGTGTACTTGTCGTATACCAAACTAAGCATCTTGTTATCAAACGCTCTATTAGTCTTATCTGATAGTTCGATAATAACACCTTGAGCTTCGTGTTCAGCAGCAGCCGTAAATTGTCTAAGTTGAGCAGCGAGTTTAACTAAATCTTTTGTATCAACACTCATTTTAATCATCGGTACACCTCTATTCAGTCGATTTAGTACCACGGACTACTTTACAAGTCATCTTACCTTGAATAGAATCACCTATATCAAATGGGGAGTTAAAAGCGAATCGTTGGTTTTTATAGACAAATACAACGTTATGCTTACCTCTTAAAACATCAAATACAGGAGAATCATAAACAAAACGAACGATACAATCACCGACATTTAACTTTCCATATTCAACTTCAATTAAATCTTCTTTGTACCAGTAAATTTTACCGATACCCATTTCTTTATAAAACTTCTTTTTCATCACCCCTCCTTCCCAAATCTCATATACTTCATTCCAAACGCCACCAACCATTTCAGTCCATTCGAATACAACTTCTTCTCCTACTTTATCGATGGTCATTTTAACATCACGGCGCATTGTTTCGTACATCGGTTTTACCATTGGGTTATTTCTCATATTTTCACCACCTATATAAAAAGAGGATAGGCACATTTAGCACCTACCCTCCTTGATTTTGTTTAGCTTGTCTATCGCGATAATCACGGTCAAGTTCCCATTTGGCTCTCATAAGAACTCGTTTGTCATGATCTATAGAATTCCAATCTTGAGGATTGATACTATAGCGTTCACACAAGTCTAACATTATATAAAAGTCGGTAATTCCTTCTTCTACTTTTTTAGTAGGACAAAGACTTACTTTCCCTCTTCGATTTCTTCATCAGATTCATCATTTAAAAGACCTGAAACTTCAAGACCTTTATTTACAACTTTACCAACGAATCCAGCAAGCTCAACTGATTTAATAAGTTCAACTTGTTCTTCAACTGTACCTTCAAGACCTTCTCCTTCACGTAAGAAAAGAGCAGCCATTTCATACATACGTTCTTTATCAATACGAATGACTTCAGCTTTGTAAACAGGATTATCAGGATCAGCAACAACTTTGATTCCTTTTTGAGAAGGTAATTTTTTAGTAGGTACTGCTGGTACTAATGCATTATACTTGTTATTGATTTCATCTAAAGCTTCTTGTTTTACAGAAGTTACTTCAAATGATACAACTTCGCCAGTTCCATCAATGAAATCAACATTCGATTTACGTTTTAAACTCTTAATTTTGTCAGTGAATTTTAATACAGCCATTTTCAACACCATACCTTTACATGATTTTTTTGAATTTACCACTCAACGAATAAGTTAAATCTCCACTGTCTGAAGAACCATTTTTAAAGCTGTTTCTTGTACAGCCGACTAACCTAACCATAGGTTTGCCATCTTCATCAATGAAACGTAAATTGAACAAATCGCCAAATTTACTAACTTCCTCGTTGTTCCATAAACCATTAATACTCCATGAATATTCCGGTTTCGCACTCCCAATATCAATTGTTTCGTTATTTATATTTGTTCGTGTCATTTTTTCTTCTGAATAGTTATAATCCAGTGATGTGCAGAAGTTTAAGTCATTGTCGTTCTTAACTTCTTTTAATCCAAAATAAGAGAACTGGTGACTGCCCGTACCAAACGATAGGCTTATTTTGACGACTTCTGTATTGGCAGGGGCTATATACGAACTCAAGAATATCAGTTTATTATTCAATTTAAATATCATCTTTTCAAAATCCAACTCTACTACATCGTTTGCTTTACCGACAAAATCAAGTACAGCTGTACCTTCATTTAGTTTAATTGTTAATTTAGTTGTAGCTCCACCTAAGATAATTTTAATTTTACCTTTTCTTATTCCGTACCAATTATCATCGAAAGATATATTATCACCTGTCTTTTTAACTTCTTCAGTTATAAGGTTATCGATGTATACATATATCTCTTCGTGCATATAACTTAACATATAATCCCCTCCTAATAAAAAATGACAAGAGGAATCATCCCCTTGCCACCTTTTTCATCATCCACCTGTAGCAGCATTCGTTGTTACGGCTAATTCTGTACTGAAGTCAGAAACCATATCGTCATTTGCTACAGCTTTAATTTTGAATTTGTATTCAGTGTTAGCAGTTAAACCACTAGCTGTATGAGTTAAACCGACAAGAGTCGTTTTCTTGACTCCATCTTGGTAAACGTCATAACCTTTAATACCCCTGCTATCCGTTACGGCTGTCCAGCTGATCTTAATTGATGTATCAGTTTTAGTATCAACCTTTAAGCCAGTTGGCGCTAGGGGAGCGCTAGGGTGTAACCACATGGCTTCCGTCAGTTGCGAACAATAACTTAGCGCCAGTTCCTTCCTTGTCATATAAGAAACGATTTTCGTAAGAACCTGAAGCAGAAATCGTATCGTCCTTGTCATCGCCACCACCAGCGAATTTAGGAGAGTTGATATCGCAATTGTGGAAGAAGTTAACTTCTACAACTTGATCCATGTCATTAGTTGTTACTTGTTTAAGTGTACCATTCTTACCTTTAAGCATGAAGATAGAATATTGAACACCAGCATACATTTGAGAAATATCAAACGTGTACTCTTTACGTCCTTTTTTCTTGTGTGATTTACTACGNTTGTTGTANTTTTGTGTTTCGTTTTCGTTTTCATCGAAACTAAATGAATCATCATAACCTAACTCAGTCCAAACGATATTAGTATCAGTTGGTAATGCTTTAGCAGATGTTGTTGTAAAATAAAGTTTTCGGTTGAAACCATTATAGATTTCTTCTCTACCAGTAAATACTACTTCAGCCATTATTAATGACCTCCTTCTAATTCTTCTATTGAATCCTTAACTGCATTTGCAACGTCAAGGACTTTAGTTTTAATCAATGCTCTAAGAGATTTATTTTCAATACAGTCAACATATCTTAATAAATCAACATGCATCTTCCAAGACTCTTCCGACTTAACCGTTTTATTTAAATTCATAGTTCCATCACAATCCCTTCAATTATTTCGTTCTTCTGACCGTTTAACAGTGAAATTGTATCTTTGAAATGTCGTGGCATAAGTCCACGCGTTACTTGTACAGCATCAGATTTGTATGAATAACTTTCACCGTCACTCCAAGCTTTTAAACCAGTGACTACAATTATAGCGCCCTCTAAGGCGATTAACTGTTCGTGTCTCTTGGAAGGTAAAGGCACTTCATAACCTAACGTATCTAATGCATCATTTAGAACGTCAGTTAAATATTCATTAGTGAATGCGGTCTTCTCTTCAGGAAGTTTATCCATCAGCTCTAAATCAGCTAATCTACGCCTAATGACCTGTAGTAAACGCTCCATACTACTTACCAGCAGCAGCTAATAGGATTTGTTGTTTTACAGCATCAGTAGCGTTATTGTCAATTTCATTTTGAAGCGCTAAATCCTGAATACTAACTAATTGTTCTAAAGTTAAAGTTTTTAAAATTTCAGTACGTTTTTCGTCACGAAGTTCGAAATAATATTCCGGCTCAAATGGTACAACTTCTACTTCTTTATCAAATTTAAAACCAACAGGCTCTAAGAATCTGTAAAGTGTTTTTGGTGAGTACATTTTAATATGGTCATACTCTTCTTCAGATAATGTAAGTTGTCTTCCAGTCTCAGCCGATCTTGTAGGATAAATCCCATCGAAGTTGATTGATAAGAAACCTCTATAATTGTTTTTGAATACAAATCGTTTAGCAGCCATTCCCTGACCTCTCCCTTGTTTTTAAATTTAAGAGGGGAAAATCCCCTCCTATTATTGAGCGTTCGTTTTAATCATGAACACATATTCAGGATATAAAATAGTGAAGCCCCACCATTTTTTAATCTTGATAGAGAATTCATCGTGTTCGTCATCAGTGATCGCTTTGTTAGATGTTTCACCGAAATCATCAACGTGACCAGCTTTACGAACTACTAAGAAGATAGTGTCTTGCTTGATTACGTCTTGTCCGTCTTCATCGTAGAATTCGTCTAAACGAACGATGTTAGCTCCACGGTAAACACCTAATTTACCAGTACGCATGATTTCATCTTTTTGTGTATCAGTGTAACCAGTGAAATCAGTGATTGGTAATAGTGATTGGTAAGTACCAACGATTGATACACTACCATGTTTTGCAGCAGCAGCTAAAGCTTTATCTAATGTTACTTTATCTAAAGCTCCATTGATTTTAAATACGTTGTTCGGTAAGTCAGTTACGTTTACAACAGTTTCTAAAGTTTTGTAGAAGTATTTGCAGTATAGAGTAACTAATGCTTCAATAGCACCTGAACGTAACTCTTCAACTGAACCGATACGACCTGTTTTTAATTGGTCTTCGTGACAAGCTGGACGAACAGCAAACTCTTCAGGCATTGCCATTACTACATCTTGGAAGATTTGAGATTTAGGAACGTAACCACCGCGAGTAATGTGGAACGCACGGAATTTACCTTTACGTTTGTACTCAACTTTTTCATTCCAAGCACGAGGTTTAGTATCGAAAAGTAAAGGACGAATATCGTATGCTTTCATTTCCGCTTCTAAATTCTCAGTGATTAATTGTGCAAGCTCTTCTTTACCTGCTGTTGTCATAGCTAAATTTTGGATTACTTTTGATAAAGCTTGAGCTTTTTCATCATATGTTGAAGCTGTAGAGTATTCTTTAACTTGTTCAAAAAACTTTTTACGTTCTGCAACAGTGTAAGCCATTATATAAAAACCTCCTTATGCCTTTTTAATAGCGATAGCAATTTCGCCATTTGCAAATTTTTCTGTTACTACACCAACCGCTACACCAGTAGCTAGTTTAATAAATTTACCTGCTTTAACTTCTACAGCATCACCAACAACTAATGCAGGATCAACAGAAGCTAAACCTTTAGTTACGAATTCATATTCATAACCAACACCAAGACGACAACGTTCGCCAGCTTTAACTTTTAAACGACCACGGTCAGTTTCTTGATAATCAAGGATGATTTTATCGACGATACCTTCGAATTGCGTAGAATCAGCAGCAGGTTCTAATAATTTAGTTTTTGGATCGCGTTTAGCTGGTGTACCGAAAGGTAAATCAACTTTCGCGATGCAATCACCATGTTTTGTTACTGTTAAATCTTTACGGTAGTAGAAAGACTCAGGGTTTGTAAAACGAGCAAATGCCATTATAAATTACCTCCTATTAATCAATTAGTCCAGCAAGTGAACTTTTGTTAGTTTTTACGTTAACTTTTGTATCAGAAGATACACCAGCAACTTCAGTTTGTGCTTCTTTTTTACCATTGCGTTTAGCTGTTTCTAAAACTAAACCATAAACTTCTTCAGACATTTCACCGAATTTAGCAGCAGTTTCAGTTTTTTCAGCTTCAGTGTATTCAACGTATTCAGCCATTTCAGCAAAACGTTCTGTAGCTAATTTAGCCTTTGCAGCAGTTTCTTTTTCTTCAGTAAGTGTTTTAACTTCAGCAGTTAATTTGTCAACATTCTTGTTAGCAGTTTCTAAAGTTTCAGCTAATGTTGATTTTTCACCTGTTAAAGTTTCGATAGTTTTAGTAGCAGTAGCTAATTTTGTTTCAGCAGATTCTAACTTAACATTAAGACCGCCGATATGAGCAACCGCTTCTTCTAATGTTTTAAACATAGAATTTGAACCTCCTTGTTCTTTTTTTTTATTTGCAACCTCTAGCGAATAGCTAAAAGGATTTGCCGGATCATCGACTACAGCAGAACCTATAAATTTAACATCTTTAGCTTTACGAATAGTACCTTCAACGCCAGCTTCTTCAAATGAACATTCCATTGAGAATCTAAGAGAACCAGCTTCATGAAGCATTTTCATTTGTTCAGCTTCTTCAGGATGTCTAATTTTCCATACCCTAGCTGTAGTTTTTAAATGAGTTATTTCATTTTCAACAAACGTTTCAGCGGCTATATGAGTGCCGATTATTTTTGCATCCCAATCTAATTTAGGGAAATTTGCTAACGAATGTCCTGTAGGTAAGTTGTCCCAATCAGGAACAATGATTAAAGGTTCGTTGATAATCGTTTCTTTAGCAGCTTCTAAAGCTTCAGCATCAGCATGCCAACCATTAAAGTTAGGTACTGAAGAAGCTAAAATGTAAGTGAAATCGTAATGATTTTTCGTTTCAGCAAATTCAAATTTTGTTATATCAGCTCTTTCGAACTTCAGCATCTTTTCACCTCCTATTGATCCCTTGATGGTTTCTTATCAGGATTATCAGGATTTGCACCTTGAGGTGAATCAGAAGGACGACCACCTTCATTACCAAACGACATCGTGCTTGACATTGGGCGTGGTTCGATTTTATACTTCTTCTCTTCTTGAATTTCTTTTTGTTCAGCTTCAAGATCATATCCATGCTGTTCAGCATAAGTATCACCTGAAAGGATACCGTCAAGATATAAGTCTCTTAATATAGCATGTTGAATTTTTTCATCAGTAAGGTTTAACTTACCTAATTTAATAGTTGGGTTATTATCAGGATTCAACCCAGTTTCAACGGCCATATCATAGAACAACTGATCCAATGCATCAATGATTTCCTCACGCGCATTTTCCATTGTTTGTTTAGCGGACATCATACCAGCACTTGCAGTGGCATAACTACCTTCACCCGTAAAGATTGATGGAGTGATACCCAATGATTGTAATAACATTTTCATCGGCACTTCATATTTTTCAGGATTGAATAATGCTGTATCAGGCTTAATTTCTTGAGCTTTTAATGTGTGATTACCAACTAAACGAGAACTATTTTTTAAGTTCTGTACTTTTTCGGTTAACTTATTGATCGCCTTTTCACCAGCAGGTCTGTCTTTGTCACCGATAGTAAAGATAATCATGAAGTCAATAACTTGGTCGATTGTTTCTTTTTCCATATCCATCAATTCTTCAATATGTTGAATTGGCTCAAATGCAGATGTAACAATTGATTTACCGTAACGACTATATCCTTCTCGATCAATCGCACAATGATAAGATTGTTCTAAAGGTAATTTATAATTTTCTGTCGTCCCTTTACTTAAACCATATGGGACTGTAGTTTCATCAGTCGTATTAAGTTTCAATTCAGCTACAGGTCTATCACGAAAATGACCTTTAACTTTAACATCAGCAGGAGCTAATTGATGAATCCAAACTGTTTTTCCTTTATCATCTTTTTCACGAAACCAAAAGATGTTACCTGCTTTATAAAGGTCTTGTAAACTTTGTCTAAGTACCTTGTTTAACTTTAATTTCTTTTTCATGGTCTGACAGAACTTCAAGTTCTTTTTAGTACCACCATCAAATAAGATGTCACCATAAGTAAAGGTAACATAAACACGGATACTAGACTTAACAAGTCCAATTTTATCAGCATAGAAATGAGCAAGGCTTACAATTTTAGGGAAATTGTTTTGATAATCAGCCAATAGTTCGTTTGTTTCTAATCCGGCGTTATGCAATACCGCTGAACTATACCGTTCTCTCTCTTCCTTATTAGTACGAGCAGAACCAAAAGCATAGTCTTCTTCAGTCTTCGGTACGTAACCGCCTTTAGCAACTTCTTCCATGTTCAACCTCCTTCCTCAATTTCTATAAAACAGTATTACAAAGTGCATATTTTAATTTCGCAATAGCCCTTACCAAAGAAGAGTTTTTAATTTAAAAGGTCATTATACAACCGCGAAAATGAAATCATCTTCCTCTTCTCCATTCAATCTTTGCTCCAATGCCATACAGCTATAAGCGAATACCGTCCAGCGGTCACGTTTAAGTCCTGACTTTTTCTCCTGTTCGAATTTNTAATACATTCCACTTGGTACAGCTTTGATTTGNGTAATCTCTTTTTTCATTGCGATTAACTCAAGGAATGCTAATTCGATATCCGGTTCTTCGTGACGATCTTGCAATACAGGCATATANATACGTTTTTGNTCAATCATACGTTTAGCAGCAAGTCCCATNTTATGGTTGTTCTCCTGATTATGTTTGAAGTATTTTACAATCTTCTTACCNTATACATCAGGATTATTTCCTTCCATATCAAGCAGCGGNAATTGTTCTTGTTTAGAATCAGGGTCATCATAAGATTTTTCCAAGTAACCTTTTAATGCTAATCCTAATTTCTCACCATCCATCCAAATATGGTCAAGGTTAAAGTCACGGTCATACTTACGCATTTGTGCATGTATTTCTTCTAATGTCATACCTTTTTGGGCGCGCATCATTACAGGTTTGTTAAATCCAAGCGGATCAAGTTCACAAACCAAGAATGTAGTATTATCAGCAAAGTCTTTTTGTGAGATAGAGAAGTCACAATATAAACCGTATGATTTATGTTTTTCTCCCATTAATCTTGGTTCTAATTCTTCAGCCCAACGAATACGTCTGTCAAATAACATTGTAGGAATCCAAGAACCAGCGCTTTCACTTTGGAAAACTGATCCGTACTCCATCATAAAGTCACCTTCTGTATTATCTCGTTTCGCTTTCTGAATTGCTTTTTCATCGTATAATCCATATTTTAAAGGCATACGATAATCAACAATAGCTACATAATAATCAGGATTTCCAGCTTTAACACGGCTCAAGTATCTTTGAGTTGCAGCGTAGAAATGATTCCAAGTGTAGTATGCAGAAGAGAAGATAACGATACGGTTTCCTTCTGAACTTTCAGGATTGTTAGGATCGAACGCACGTTTAACGGTTAACATCGGCTCTACAACTAGTCGTACAATTTGTTCATCGATAGCAGCATATTCATCCACGTAAATATTATTGTAACGCTGACCGCGGATCGTAGAACCATCACCAAGCGGTAACGCCTGTATGAATGAACCATTTAAAAATTGACATTTACACTCTTCATTACCTTCTTTTAAATTACCGGAAACAAATTTTCGTAGCAGTTTCGATTTGTTGTATACTTCTTCTTTAAACTTCAGGAATAAGAACTTAGACTGACGATAAGAAGGAGCGATAATGCCAATACGCATATTAGGGAATAATAAAGCGTTCAAGGCCATATCAATAGCAGCAAGATAAGATTTACCTGATCCACGACTCATACACCAAAGAGGGAACGGTTTGCACCAAGAATTCTTTAATAGTTCCTTCTGATAAGGCATAAGTGAAATACCTAATATATCGTAACAAGCTTCTACAGGATGTGAACGGTAATAATGAATGAAGTCGATAAGGTCAACTTGAGAACGTCTTACACCTTGACGTACTTCACGAATAAATTGTCGCCTGTTTTTATTCACCGGACTAATACCACCTATAGGTTTAGTTCCGATTTCTTCTTCTTTACTCATTGTCCTCACCTCTATCTTTAAAGCTATCATCAAACGTTAAATCATTCTTTTCTTGAATCATCTTTCTGTCAGCATTTATTTGAAGGAAGTCGTAAAATTCTTCAATAGTAAAGCGGCCAATTAAATCTAAATCTTTTGGTTTTAAATCTAATTCATCAGACATTTTCTTTTTGAAATGATAATAAGTAGGAGATTCTTTCATAAAATCAACTACACGATCCGCAAACTTAATTAGAATATCTTGCATAGCATCGCGGTCTTCAATATGCTCAAATGCAAAGTATTCTTCCTTAAATCGCTTCTCATATTCAACTACAGCATTTGTAAACATATCTTCAGAATTAGCGTCACCAACAGATTGTCTTGTTGTAAACTTCATATCGTTGTTTAGTTTTGCATGTAAATCCTGAATCATTTTCAAACTTGCTATATCATCTTTAGTTGGATGTTGGGCTATTTTAGCTCCAAGTTCGTTCATCATTAATTCGTACTTAGCAAGCTGTATTACGCCGTTTTCTTGGAAAGGTGTCGCTATATCATAACCTTCATGGTAACGGTCAATAGCTCTACGAATTGTACCCATTTGTTGTTCTGTATAGAAGGAGTCACTTAATCCGTATTCATCGAATTCAGCATCTTTAACTTCCTTAACTTTAACTCCATCGTTCTTCATATTTTTGAAGCCAGCTAAACTATTTAAAGCTGTACGAAGAGTTTTGTTAGTACCTTTAATAACCCTTGCTTCAGCAGCTTGCAATAACTTTAAATCATATTCTTTCGGATTAGCTCCACCTAACTCAACTAAACTTTCGAATACATGACCATCTTTAGTTAAATACTGTTTTACTTCAGACATTTTATTCACCATCCTTACTTTTCTATAAACCAATATTACTTGAATAAGAAAATAAAAAAAGACCGCCGAAGCGATCCCTTTTACGACATGATTCCAGCAGCTTTTAAACCAGCTAATAATTTGTTTAAATCGGCAACAACACCAGCTACATCAGTAGCAGCACTATTAGGAATGCTAGTCATTTTGTTTGCAGTTAATTTCGTGTTTAATTGAGTTGTTGTAGCGTAATTACTTAAAGTTGATGTTTTAGCATAAACGGAATCGTGGTTATGGTCAGTTTTAGAATATCCAGCTAACATTTGATTAACTTGTTCAGCTGTTAAGCCACCACCTCCACCTAATGATCCAGCGTAAGAATACTTTCCGTTTTCATCAATAGTAACTAATACCATCGGTACGGCTTTAACGCCATTAACATCTTCTACAACTAACAATTCCTGTCCATTTGGAGACTTTTCTAAATTTGTTTTAATTTTATTTGTAACTTCAGCCATTCGATCACATCCTTTCGGAAACCATTAATACCAAATTTTACAACAAAAAAAGCACCAGCGATTAAGCCGATGCCTTCTTTGATAAACAACTAGAAAGGAAAATTTATAACTATGAAAAACAAATTAACCTATATTCCTAAGGGGGTAGGAGGTGTTTTCACACCATGATAGTAGCAGGATAGTGGAGTCGAACCACCTTACAGTTTCAGCTGAAGTAACTGCAATACCATAATCCTGCATGCGGTGGGTTGGTCAGGGGTCGAACCTAACTTTTTTATAAACGCATCAACGACTTTTCGCTTTGACTAGTATGCTTCATCGTCTCAAACGCATTTATAATGTTTTTCCTTCTTAAACTACAACCCATATTGCCGCGATTAAGCGGCTCAACGAAAACAAACGAGAATTTTATACGCGTTTCTTTTTTTCAGGACTCATATGTTCCTAAGTTTAACGGGCGCTTACGTCCCAATAAAAGAACTTATCTTGTGTAGGGATGGTTCTTTTAATTTGTTTTGTCGCACTCATAACCTTTCAACTTAATGCGACTTCTACATACCGTATGCGACTAACGTTGTAGAAAGTTTTAACGTATAAACAGCGTTCGCATTTTAATATACCATTTATACTAGGGTCACACGGTTCTTTAACCTTTAACTTTAACCGTTGAATCAACCAGTGATTGAAACCATGTCCAAACCTCATTCACTGTAGTTGATGTAAAGTTTTCGTATGTTCGATCCTTTGAACATGGAGATCGCATACAGGAAGTCTGTCTGTCGTTTATCTTTTAATGTCGCCGAACCAGTCACGACATCATGTTAGCCTTCTTTTTATATCGCAGTAGGACGGATATGCTTTGTTTAGGGTTTCGCCTAAACCACTTCAACATGACTAAAGTTTTATAGTTTCGGTGACGTAAGGGTGAGTCGAACACCTTCTACCTAAGGGACTCTTAGGTTGCATTCCCAACAATGCTACAAACGCCATGTTATAAACGAGGAATAGGGGAGTTGAACCCCTGACTCACGGTAGACAGCCGTGTATTTTACCACTAAACTAATTCCCCATGATTCTGTACCAGCCTTACGCGTAACTAGTACAGAAAATCTGATCCAAGATATGAAAGAGAGAAAACATATGGCGAAACGTATGTGTAACGTTTATAAGTTAATCTTAACAGTTATTAATTAACTTGTCAACAACATTTGCTAAAGTTATAGTTTAGCTTTGGAATTCAAATGAATCTAAATCTTTAAAATCAAATTCTCTTGCTGTAACTCCTAAAACAACAACTTGTAACACTGGTTGTCCACTAAGTTCAGTTCCACTTTTATATTTAAAATGCAAAGGCCTAGCTTCTTCAGAAACTTGCTTTGTAGTTCCTCCCCACTCAGGTACAGTCCTTTTAATTATTGCTTTCTTGAGAAGATTCTTTTGTACCTCTTCAGCGGCAGGGTAAATATTATTTTTATCAATTTCTATAATCATATTATAACCTCCAATATTTAATAAGAGTTAAAATAAATACAAATTATATATTAACTTTAAACTATAACTTAACTCGTGTAGTCTATAATTAAATTATATACGGCATACTTTATGCTTGTCAAGCTTTTTGACTCATGTAATTATTTCCAAATGCTATCCCTTCCCAATAGAATAGGCTTTATCGCTTGAAAATACTTTTCGACAAATTATTAACTTTAACTTCTGACTGTCCTATTGGAGAGGGCGGTTCGCGAAATCATATACCTCAGAATTACCCCAATTATCGTGTAAATGGATGTTTTTTGGATCGTCACCTGTAACTTTTGCAATTCGTTCTTTTTCTTTTCTGATACGTTCAGCTTTCATCATATAATCGCGTTCATCTTCCAGCACATGTTCACGGTCACGGATCATAGGTCTGTTGTCGAAATCTCCCCACGAACGAAGACTTGCTTTAAATTTTTCTTCACGCTGCAATTTAACTTTTTTCATTTTTATCACCTTTTCTTTTATATTTAAAATCTTCATAAGCTTCCATACCTAATGCGAACAATCCTAAAATCATAAGTGGACACCATAATAAAGCGAATAATATATAACCTAACCAATTATCGAAACCTATTTCTATAGAAGCAAGCAATCCTATTAATAAGTAAAATAAAACAGCAGCTAACATTACATACGCCCCTTTCTTTCTTCGTAAATCATTAGCGCAATAATAGCTAGTCCAACAATAAACATTGGCAACCATAATATCGTAAGTAAAACGAATGATACTTTAGAATAAACTTGAGTTTTAAAGGCAACAATAACCCCAATCAATAAATAAATAAATAACCAAAATAGAAACATTTCTTCATCCTCCAAACGTAAGTTCTTGTGTAAAATATACCATTTTATTCACTAAAAAGTCAAAATAATTATGTATAAAAAAAGTACCCAACTCTTAACGAGCAGGTACTTCTACAACCCCTTGTTTATCTACTTTATATCTCTTCCCTGAATCTGTATCTAAATTAAATCCTATGGACTTTAAAGTTTGTATCGTTTTAATTAAATCATTATTTTTAGCTTTTTCATGTTGAAGTAAATCCGAAATAACTTCTAACTCTTCATTGATTTTATTTAATTTATTCTTTATGGCCTGATTCTCTTTTTTAAGTTCTTCGTTACGTTTTCTGTCTTCGTCTTCTCTACTTACCTTTTCACTGTATGCTTTAACAACCTTTAATACATCATTGATCCCTATTTCATCAGGATTTGGATTTTGAGATTGTCTATATCTTTTTTTCTTTTTCTTTTTACCTTCTTTAAGAGCTAAGTTAAACGCGTGTTCATACTGTTGTTTCAATACAGTGAACCATCTATGTTTTAACGTTGTGAACGTTCTTGTGTAATTTAATTTTTCCTCAACTTCCTTACACGCATCATTTATAACATCCCCATTCCTAACATACCGTAAAACCGTTTCAGCAAGTAACAGATCATCATTTTCCCAATCGCCATATTTAATTTTTGATTTAGTCATAAAAAATCTACCTCCTTGTTTACAGTATATTCACTTTAACCTCAAATGATACTAGCTATAATTAATTTATAACATTTATCATTGAAGTTAATCAATAGTGAATTACTGGAAAAGGAGGTAGACGTTAATTAAGCTTCATATCCTTCTTTTGTTGATTCTCCATTTTGTCGTGCGAAGTTTTCCTTGTTCTTTTCAAGGTATGCAGCTTTAATTTCTTCAGGTGAGAAACCAATTTGGTTAGCAAGTCCTAAGTATGTGCAAACTAAAGCGTGATAATCTTCAGAAAGGTAATCATGCATTGATTGTTGTAAGCCACCGTATAACTCAAGTTCTAATGCAATTGCGTTTGTGAAGTAAGACATTACCATTTCATCTTTACCTGTACCTTCTCCAAACTCAAGTACGATTGGTAAGAAATCGTCATCAGATGGATCAGGAATTAATTTAGCAGCAGCCAAGTTATTTCCACTTGATAAAATGAAATGCAATCCATCAACATACTCTTCTAAAGTAGTCGATTTAGGTTTATTATCCGGTTTCCAATCCTTGAATGACTCTTGATGATCGTTAGCACATTCTGTAAATTCAACGATACCAGCGAAGAAACGTTTCATTAAAGAGGTACGTTCAGTTAAAATTAAACCGCGTTTTTCAGCAATGTAAGCATCTAAAGTTTTTTGGATATCAAATAGTTCTTTCAAATTAATTGTCTTTGTCATTGGTAAAACCTCCAAGTATTTTATAATTTAATCCTAACATAACTTAATTTTTACGTAAAGTTAATTCTGTTCGTAATACTCTTTCATAACACCTATAGCCTTTTCATATCTACGTTTTGCTGTATCAACTGAAAATCCCATCAACTTTCCAATCTTAGTTAAGTTGTGGTCATCAATTATCTTGTAACAAAGAACTTGATAACATTGGTCATCTAAAAGATTCTTTGCTATTTCTAACATTTCGCCCTTAGTTTCATCGTAACCATCATCAATGATTTCAATATTAGGTAAGAACTCTTCTTCAGGATTTTTCGGCTTGTAAACCTGACTAATGGCCTTTCCTACTTTAAATTTAATCCAGCTACGCATACTATGGATCAGCAAACTAATTTCATCGGTGTCATCATATGGTCGATAATTCTTTTTGATGTGATAGAACATTTGCCACTTCACTTCATGCAAGATAACGTCCATTGAGTATCTAAATTTGTAAAACTCACCGATATTATGTGTGTAGTAATGAATGAAGTTGCGGATGTCAGGAAGGTCAGAAAACTCATTCCAAGCTTCATCATCACTTTCTTTAATTCGTTCAAGCAAGCCAACCACATAGACTCTAATCGAATCTAAGTAGTGGTCAACAGCTTTTACAATCAATTCATCTTCTTTATTATCTTTTTTTAGTTTTCTTGCAGCTTTAATTTTATCAGCGAATGTTCTGTTTTTGTCCACTTCATCTATTAGCAATTTTACATCATTAATTTTCGTCATCACCATATACCTCTATCTCTTCAGGCTCAAAGTTGATTCCAATTGTATTAGGAATATAAATAACTTGCATCGTTCCGTTAGTTAAAGGGAATATGATAGTATCACATAATCCCATTATAGCGTTTTCGATATCTCCTGTTTCTTCAGCTTCGAAACATCTTGTTTCACCATTCTTATAATCAACTGTCACTCGTTTCGCCATAATTCAAATCCATCCTTCCGATTGTTTCATCAATAATTTGTGGGTATTTTTTTCGATTAGTGAGCATAATATCTATTAAGAACTTATCCATTTCGGATTCATCATAGACAAGTTGCAGCCTGTCTTGAACGAACCAAACAGTTGCATGGTCAAATTCGATTAGGTATTTAATCTCAAGAGTTGTTATTTCAGTTGTATCAATGATGTTTTTATCTTTGTCCCTATCGAGTTTCTTCTGATCCTCATAGTGGACTTTAACTTCACGGATGATACCTGTTTTACCTTGAGAGTAATCTTTTACTTCAACCAAATCATCAATTTTATAAATCGGTTTAAGCTCCATGCAATCACTCCTATTTTTTTATAGTCATAGCATAAGATACTTCCGCTTCTTCAATTTTTAATTCAGGTGACTTTTTAGTTTTTTTAGGTTCTTCTGATATTTTGCGAGCTAACATAAACGTATACTCATAATCAACATCAACAGCTCTTACTACAAGTGATTCACCTTCTTTATAATAGAAAGTAGCTGTATTAACAAACTTTTTAAACTCTTTAATCGATTTAAGGATGTTAGCCATTAATTCAGGATTGTAAGTGAAGTCGATACAATCTTTTAAATTGTTTTCTTGCTGTATTTTGTATTCGAAACCCATATCCTTAACACCTTCAACACTGAAGAAAATGTTATTAAAGGCGAATAGCTTACAAACAGGATTAATTCCTTTCATCTTACAAATGTCGATCATAGCATCATTCACTTTGATTAAGTCTTCAATTTGTTTCTGATCCAATTCGAACGATGTGTAATCAGTTAAATCTAAATTGTGATAAAGAGCCGGAACATCAGGATAACCAGCAGCTATTTCTTCTATAGCCGATTGATTTTCGATTTTCTTGAATTCTTTATCATGTTCTTGGTAATAATGAATACCAGTATGACGCGTATCATATTTATTACGGAACATAATCATACAAGCGACTGTTTTATCTGTAGCAGCGAAATCTACATCATCTATACGAATGTACGCTTTAAGATAATCAGGATCAGTTTTATTTTTAGCAAGGAACTTTTTAAGGACTGTATCAATCTTCTTTAACTTTTCTTTTCCAACTACATTCTCTAAGTTATTTACGGTTGTGGGTTGATCCATTGTGGTTCATCTCCTTGCGGTACAGGTTGATTTTTGTTAATTCTTAAAGCTGCATTCATTTGCTTTACTAAACTTTCTAATTCTCCACCTCTTTCTTCATCAAGAAGTAGTTCAGCTAATTGAACGATAAGTTCATCTTTAGTTGGTTTTCTCTTTGATAATTTCGTGTAATCTTTCGCTAAATTATATCTGTCATCATCTATTCTTTTATTTTCTTCTCCCAATCGTTTCACTTCTTTTTTTAATTCAGAAATTGCATCCTTATGTCCAGTGAGACTATGTTCTAAATTATTTCTTTCTCTTTCTAATTGAGCTTTATCTCTTGCTAATTCCCATTTTTCACTTTCAAGACGTAAAACTTGTTTTCTTTGAAAATTTAATTCATCTTTCAAGGCTTTCTTCCCAAACATTCAAATTCCCCCTATTTAATTAATGTAAGAACTAACGAATTAGGTTGTCCATCTTCAGCTTTACTGATTTCTTTTAACTCACTTATTTTAACTTCATTCATTGGAGTTTTACCGTATAAATGAAGTTGGTCAGCATCGAAACTTTCTAACAAATAAAGTTCTCCATGATGTTCTCCACCATTTCTATCAACACCTGAAACCTTAACTCCTAAAATTTCATTCCATACTAACGGATCAAATACTTTAGCATCAGCAAACATTTATTCTTCCTCCAATTCATCAATTACATCAGAAAATCCAGCTAAATTGTATCCAATTACATTAAACGCCTTTTCTTTACCATCTTCTTCTACAACAAATTGAGTTACAGGAGTTGCAGCGACACCACTATCTTCAAGGAATTTTTTAGCTGCTGCATCTTTTGTTATATCAACAGTTTCATAATCAAAACCATTTCCATTCAGAAATTCCTTAACTCGGTCACAATTAGGACAATTAGGTTGTGTAAATACGCGTGTTTCTTTAAGTTTCATAACTTATTACCTCCAAATTTTATAATATAGCTAAATACTAAACTTTAACTTTATTGCAGTCAAGTTAATGAAGTGTCTTTTGCAACTCTTCAGTTTTACATTCTTGCAAATAAGCTAAGTACGTTTCTAAACATTTAATTTCTTCTTCTACAGCCATTGCAGCTCCATCTATCATACCTTTTTGGTAAGTTTGAAATATATTCAAATCTTTACTTTGTTTTTTAGCATCTTCTACTGATTGTTTTAAATTATCCTTCCTAGTTACAAGCGCATCTATAAACATAGATTTTTGCATCGTATTCATTTCGTTCATCCTCTCAATAAGATTGTAATGTTCTGTAAACAGGAATTATTTCTAGTTCTTCTCCCCATTGTTCGAAGTAATTCTGTTGAAAACCTACAACCTTATCTGAATTATCAAAGAATGTAGATTTAAATGCATCAGTAACTAAAACTGTAATCATACTTCTAACAGCAACGTAATACCCACACTTAGTTTTCAAAATAAATCCTTCTTGAGTTAAATTCATTTCTAGCAACCCCCTTCATGTGATAATTCCATAATATACTAACTAATTTAACTTGTCCACATTTATTTTTAAAATTTTGCGAAAAAAATAACCCCACTTGGTAGTGAGGTCACAATCTCTTTAACTCTTTTCCGTCATTCTTATTAACTATGATGATAGTAATGTCACTTGCAGCAGTAATCCCAGCTTCTTTTCCGTATAATTCAAAGCATTTATTTTTAATCCATCCCCATTGTTCTAAGTTAACCTGACTAGCGAAATAATCTTTACCGATTTGACGGTCAACCTTAAAGTGATCCACAAAAGCATCCACATTATAAATTAAAGATATGTTTCTACCTGATTTATCGATAACAACATCAGTTTCTAATATACTAAGCTTTTCATCGTTCTTATAAGCTTCTCGCAACGCCATTTTAATGATGTTTTGCGTGTCTTTAACCTTAGTTTCTAATTGGTTATTTTCCTGAATTATTTCAACTTTATTGTCATTTTTTGGAATTTCTTTAGTTTTTTCCGTATTATCCCTTACCGAACAAGAAGTCAGGATTCCAGCTGCCAATATACTCAAGAGAACCATTTTGATCTTCATATTAATCACTCCTTTTCTACATCATATACAGGTTATACCGATTTGATACCTATTATTTTACACCCTCCAATAAATAACCGTAATTTTTATCCAAGAACAACATTAACTCTTTTAGTTGTTTCTTGTTTATTTTAGAACCAGCAACTTGTCTATCATCGCCATTTTCAGAACAAACGTATAAATTGCCATCTTCATGTTTTTGGAATTCAGTCAAACTTCCATGTTCATCATTGATAAGTATTATATTTCCGTTGTCTTCAAACCTTATTCTTTTTAAACACCATAAACATTCATCTTTATTAATATGACAAGTACATGCGCTACTCATACTATTTTCCCTCCTTTTGGTCAAGATGAAATTTAAAACCTTTAAATATAGGGATGATATTATCACCGAATTCCATATTTATTTCAGCTTTTTTACCTGTTAAAGTTGTAATCGTTTTTATATCTAATTCAGAATAATGTTCCTGCACCCACTGTCTAACTATAGATTCAACTTCGTTATGTGTTAATGTTAATTCTAATTTCGCCATTCCTGATCCACTCCCTTAATTTTCATTTAACTTATTATAAACATAACTTTAACTAATTGTAAACAAGCAAAATAAAAACCCAGCAGTTAAGCTAGGTTTAAAGGAAAATATATAATCCGAAAATAATGCTACAGGGAAATATATAAGCATAGTCCATACCCTGACATCACCTTTGACTTTATCGTTGGCAAGGGAGCGGAACAAGGTATAAATCATTATAAGGAAACAATAACAAGCTAAATACATCATCAAACTTCACCATCCTTTGTTGTTGGTTCAAAGTTATAACCGCCTAATCCGAAGAATGAACGTTTAGAGAAAACAGGTCGTCCATTTTGATACAACGGAATAACTTTAATTTTATGTTTATCTCTTGAATCCGGTTCTTTATTTTCTGATCCATCTTTAGATGCAAATTCCATAAAACGACCACCGTATTCTTTTATAAATTGTGTTCTATCATCAAAGTTTCTTATAGCAACCATGTATTGCCAACGCGCATAACCATCTTTATCTTCCCAACTTAACTCAACCATTTGACCAATTTCGTAATTCATATTAATCATCCTCTCTTTCTTCGTTAATAACGATATCTACATCAATATCCATTCCGTTCTCTTCTCCAAGCTGCTGTTCTAAACGATCCTCAATAATATCAGCGATACGACTTTCTTTCATTAACTTGCCTTCAAAATAAAATGTTTCTTCAGGAGGCTGACACCCCACAAGACCGATTGAACTTAAAATAACAGCACCAGCTAAAATTAACTTTTTCATATTTTTATCCTCCTTGATATGCGTAATAGCATTTTTCACATAATCCAGCATCTAAAGCCCACGTACCATTTTCAACAAAAACTTCTTCGTCACAATTATTACATTCAATTTCAATTTCGTCTACATCGGATACATCTAACCATTTAAAAGTACCGTCACTTAATTGTATTTTTAACGATTGATCGTCATTTTCTTTTTCTAGAACATCATATATACTTTCTTCCCATTTAATTCTCACTGATCCAACACCTCAGCTTTATATAATTCCTTGTCATATTCATTCAAGTCTACATCATTTTCGCTGATATCACATTTCTTCAAAGCTTCATAAGCTTCTTTTGTAATTTCATAACCGTACCAACCGAATGCATCATGATCTTCAGCAAGATAATATTTACCGTTTAAATAAGCTGCTTTCATATTAATTGTTCTCCTTAAATTTCTTAGCAGCTTCACCAAGCGCGATTAAACGATCTAATGATTCAAGTGGATAAGTTAATCCGCGATTAATGTCTAAAGCGAATTTTTGAATCTTAGCTGCTAATTGGAAATCGGTTAATGTTGAGTTTGTTTGGTCTGAATAGCAAGCGTTACATAAATCTTCGTTATTACTTCCAACGTTAGTTTCGTATGTCGGTATTGCCCTCTTGCATTTATAACATTGATCCAAAGTTAATCATCCCTTTCGATTGAATTAATTCGATTATATATGTAATGGAAAATATAAGCAACATAATTTGTACAAACTTATTATTATATTCGGACTGATACTGATTTATACTTATCCGATTGTATATACGAGTAAAAGTCGAGTGAAACGTTGATATATCGCGGTTTCTGAATTCGTCCATATTATATATTTAGTTAGTCGGATACAGTCGATGAATTGTCGAGTATATAGTCGAAACCACCCCCTCCCCTTTGTATAAATGGATGTAATTATGCAAGATTATAAGGTGATTATGCAGGTTATCCGTGTGAGAGAAAGTGGGGTCATGCGGCCGAATATTTGTTCGTATATATAGCAGAATGTAAACCACCCACCCTTACGGCTCTACATATGCAACGTAACATTAGTTATGTACGGTAATGTTTTTACTTTGTAATTGTGCAGCTTGAAATTGCGTGGTACTATGCATAAATTACTGTATGAAAGACACTCGAAAATTCCCATGAACTCGGCTCGATTGTTAACAATTCACTGGAACATGACGACTGTACGTTACTGTATCACGCTCACAATTCCCTTACTGCATCACTCAAAATTCCCCAATGCATACATACATACTCACATGGCACACTACATAATACACTCAAATATTCCATCAAATACACTCTATACTATACTGTTTTATCAAAAATCACCCAATATACTACTAATTGACCTCTCAGATTGTACTGTATTACATTCTACACTACATACTAATGCAATTGTATTACTACACACTAACTACTCTTATACGTACTGTTAGACACTTTATATTACATCCTACGTATTACACGTTACTTATTAACTGGTAATTGATAACCTTACAATGTATCAATGTACTATGTTATCTTATCTCATTGTACACTCATACACTATTGCATTGTGTACTCATTGCATACTACTACACACTACTACTATACATACACACATACTATACACATACACACTGTACACACATGCATACGCACTCACACTACACTACATACACATACGCATACTACTACACTATATACGCGCTTACATATAGTACATATACAGTACATACCATAGCCTATATATATCAGCTGTATATATCGCGGTTGTTATGGTTATGGTATATAGGGAACATGGTACATATGGTACACATGGTACATATAGTAGGTATGGATATATAGGTACATATACCGCATATGATAAGCCTTATATATAGCAACATATATAACAGTACATACGCGCCTATATACGTACATCCTACATATAGTAACCTATTTGTATTACTCTATATCTAAACGCTGTATATGAGCTAATACAGTACGTTATACAATGCGTACAATACATTACATCATACACTATACACATACATACTATACAAGGCGCTATATATACGGCCATATATAAGCATACATATACAACAACCCATATAGAAGGACATATACAACAAGTGCATATACAAGTACATATAAGAGGGCTTATATATAAGGCGCTATATAGAAGGGCTTATATACAGTAACTAATTCTATTTTTGATATTATGAATTTTAAGGTTGATATTAATTATTTGCGTTATGATCCGGTTTCTAATTATCTATATTATTAAATTACAATATAAAAATAATACGCGATCCATCCATAATTTTTTCAAGGTATGATCCTAATATATTTACATATTACAATTTAATTATATATGAAAATCTAAATATTTAAATTAGAACAATTGTTCGATTTTTCATTTTGAAAATATTTTTTATAATTTCTTCTTGAGTATGAAAATAATTTTTGGATCGGGATGTGAAAAATGAAAATTGATAATCTTATGATCCGGTTTGTAAAAATAAAAAAACCAACTGCATTTAGCAATTGGTCTTCTATAGAAACTCTATTCACTTTTATTACCTTCTTTCTTTGAACAATTGATACAAACTGTAATTCCTCTTTTCTCAATATAAATTGTTTTACATTCTGTTATTTCTTTTTCAGTGAAGAACATTCCGCAATCTTCACAATAAATATCACTAATTTCATTTTCCTCTTTGATATCTAATTCGATTCTAAATTGATTATCTTTAATCGGTACGTTGAAATATTCGATATTGTTATCAACTAAGTACGCTGTAATTAACTGCATTTCGTTATGATTAGCATAAACCTTTCCATCTTCTAATAATGCTTTTAATTTACTTCTCATTTTGCTATTTCTCCTTTTGCTTTTAATAAAATGTATTCAGCAATTTTTAACATCGTTTCTTCATCAGTATTAACCGCAAAACCTCTATTAGTTTCATTGCAATATACNCCAATGTAAGNNTCTCCATCTTCATATAAATCAAAGCGAATTGTACTTTCTTCATTCTTGCATGTTAATTCAGGCATTTTATTTTCCTCCTTTATATAATAAATTTTCATGTGTTGATAATTCTAATGTATCTGTATAAATGTATTCATTTAAGAAATTTTCAAGGCTTTCGTATTCCCAATCATTAGTTATAAAAGCGATTAATTTCTCTTTATCGAATTCAATAGTTTTGTTATCCTCTACGTATAACTTAATTACATTTTTCATTTTGTCATTCCCTCCACTATCCAGTTTGAGTATAAATGTAGCAAATATAAACCTGCAATTATTAGAGTTAATACTTTTAATGAACCTCTCATTATTCATACATCCCTTCTTTTTCTTTATATTCTTCCCACCACTCGTTGTATTCTTCTTGAACGTCTGAAATATCAGGTGTTAATAAAACACGTTGTAACAAATCTACAATATCGAAATTGTGGCTTACATCCTCCATTACTGTATAATCTTCACTATAAGCAACCATAACAGCGGTATAATCTTCTTGTAATTCTAAACGGAATAGAGAACCTCCATTGTCGTAACCTTCGAATACTAAAAATTCATTTGTTTCGAACTCGTAACCTTTCCAATTACCTTCTTTATTTTCGTATTTTCGAATGAATTTAACACCTAACAATTCATTATCAATAATCATATTATCACTTACTAAAACATCACCGTAATCGTTATATTTTAATTCTTGTGTCATTTTGAACACTCCTTCTCATTCGCTTCTATATTGTTTGTAAGCTTACATTTATTACATTTAATACTAATGCTACCCTTAATCATGAAACCCTTAAATAATAGCTTCCTGCACATCTGACAACGATATTCTTTCATTACTCGTTACCGCCTTCATAAAATTCTTTAGGTACAAACGAACCGTCCTCGGTTTGAATATAATCAGGATTATCTTTGTTTTGGTCATTTTCAGCGTTATAATTGAACGAATCTTCATATTCGTCAAACGTACCTACTTTAACAACTTTAGTAATATTGTCGTGTATATCATCCTCAAACGTTACATTTACAATATCGCCTTTCTTGTGGTTATCCCTTTCCAGTACGACAGTATTTTCTATTTCATCATTATCAACACCAAGGATATATTTGCTTTCGTCAATCTCAATATTAAAATCTTTAGCATCAACTAATTTATATTGGTGAGTTAAAGTATTATCGTAAACAACATCAATTGTTGTATCATGGTCAAAGGTAACTATTACTGGTTCACCTACTTCTAATTGTTCGAAATCAATACTAAATTCATTTTTACTAATATAGTACGTGTCATTCTCATTGTAACGGTTGACAACATCAGCGCCTTCACTATCTAATTTTGTAATTTTAAAATACTGACTAAATACGTTACGTTGACTGCTTTCAATTTGATTTAACTTTGTTTCCGCTTGTACTTGAGGTTGCTCACTTTCAACATTTCCAGCAATATAACCAACAGTCAATAACCCAACAGTTAACGCAACTTTTTTAATTGTACTAAATATTTTTTTCATTTTAATTTCCTCCAATTTGTTTTTGTTTTAGTTTTGATAAAGCATATTATTAAGGTTGTAACACGTTACTATTTCCGCGTTCTGATATTGATAGTTATAAGTATTTTCAATATATTCAATTACTGTTTTCTTTCTTAAATCCTTTTCTTCAATGTAATACTTATTATCTTTTCCGAAAGCGATTAATTCATCGTTATAGAAAATATAATGTCTGTCGCCTGAAGTGTCATTCATCGCGGTAATTGTATTGCTGTATTTATTTATTTTCATTGTCGTTTCCTCCAATTCTATTTTATTATTAAATGAAATATTTTCCGTTTGGATGTGGTTCACTTGTATCCATTTTTTCGATACCTAAAACGATTTTTCTTTTGCTTTCATCTAACGTTTCATACAATGATGTCACAATTTCATCTAACGTAGCGTTATATTGTAAGAATTTATGTTCGTATCCTGTTCCGCTTTTCTTATTTGCTTTATGGCGCGTTCCGAATTTGAAACCTTTGTAATAATTAGGATTTTCATAATTATAACCGTAGACAGGTATTTCAAAATAAGCGCGGTAACCTTCTGAATTTTCAACGTTGAAATAATTATCACCGACAGTTACAACTTGTAAATCTGTTAAATTTTCTTGTACATGCGTTAAGATTTGTGTGAATGTTGGCGTTTCGATTTCTTCAGTTGCCGCAACTTCGTTATTTTCGAATATTTCTGTTGCTGGTGTTTCTTCTACTACTGGTGTTTCCTCATTTAAAACTTCATTCCACATTAACTTATTTAAAACTTCTAAAAGTTGTTCTTTTTTCAAACGTTTACTAGCTTTTTCTAATTCGTTTTCGTGAAGAAGATTTCTGAAATTATCAGCCTTTAATGATGATTTTGTCATCCTTAATACAGTAATGAAAACCGTGTTGCTATTGAAAAACTTTTTAATTTCTTTAACGATTTCTAATTTGTTCATTTTGATAACCACCTTTTAATTTTTTGTATTTCTTAACTGCCCTCATTGTATCATGTGCAACATAACTTTTGCAAGTGTTTAATTTAATTATTTTTCATGCATTCATGTAAACCGACTGGCGTTTCCTCTACAAAGAAGTAAGGTTCATCATTTCCGCTTTCATCGTTATAATTTTCTTTTTGTTTTGATACGAAGAATATTTTTTCGCCGTTTTCTTCATAATAACCGAAAATATCGTCATAATGATAATGTAGTATTTCTATAACTTGTGCACCTGTTCCGTTTACAGCATCATAAGCAGTTACGTTTGATTCTCCTTTTTTAAAACGTTGCCATGCATCGAAAATGATGTTGTTTTTGATATCGAAAGCTAAACCGTTTAAATCATGGTCATTAGTAACTTCTAAATCATGTTTGATATCACTTTCAGAATTTTGAACCTTTTCAACTGTTTCAATTGCATTTGTTAATACCTCTAACGCGTTTAACTCAACTTCAGAACATTTAATGTAATCCATTATAATTCCACCTTTTCAATTTAATTTGTTGTTTCTTTAACCTGCAATCAGTTTACCATGCAACATAACTTTTTGTAAAGTGTTATTTTTAATCTTTTTTAATATGTTGTTTTGTTATGTTGCGTTGTTGTTACCTAGTATATTACGCCTATGTTTTTAATATGTCAAAGGTTTTCTTAATTATTTTTAAAAAAGTTAAAGTTGCGTTTTTTCTCTATAATAGAAGAAACACGACTTTTTAAATAAAATTCGTTGGTATCACTGGTTTTAGTTGCATTTTGTTGTTTTATTTCATATAATGATTACTAATCAAAGCAACAAAATATAGGAGTGAGTACCTTTAGAGTACCGATAGATATAATTGTCATTGCGACAGTTATATTTGTTGGTACTCTTTTTTGTTGTCTTGTAACTTTAAAAAAATGAAGGTTTCAAGGCTTATTTTAACTTTAACTTTTATAGTTAAGAAAAAATTCTTGTGTCCTGATTTCAAATTCTCTATGAAAAGTCGGTTTGACGTTAACAGCCGAGCCTTCGTCAATGTCAAAGCGCTTCAACTAACCTTGGATCATGAATTAATTCAGGTATGATCCAAGTGAAATCTCTATCAAAAGTTAAGGTTATGTTAACAGCGAAGGTTTAACCAACCTCAAAGCGCTAATAAAATTAATTCTAACGTATCTATCTAGCTGGTAGGTGCGTTTTATTTTGTTCAGAATACAAATGTGTGTACAAAAAGAAAAACGCCCACAAAGGACGTTTAGAGGTTTAATAATGATAATAACTTTCTTAACACTTCTGTTTCTGAACAAAGAATGGTTCTTTCTTTAACTTCCATTTTCTCAGGATAATATCCATCGTATGATGTCATTAATTCTTCAGACTGTTGTTTGTTCAAGGATATATTAAGTACATTTGGTATAGTTTCAACATAAACAACACTAAAGAAATTTTCATCCAAGGTATCAATCATACAATCGACAAACGTTTCGTCCTTCCAAGTTTCTTCTCCTTTGAACTCCCAATTCCAAACGTGGTCAATGAAATATTCAACGAAAATTTTATAATCAGTTCTAATCCATTGCGGAAATTGTTCTTTCGTAACTTTCATTTTTGGGTTGCCGTGGTGGAAAATCTTTTTGACCGCGTTCGGATAAAATTTTGGATCAACGAACATTTCTTTATACTCAACCAACTCGTAAACTTTCAGAAATCCATTCTCGCTCAAATTTGACATCATGGTTTTCAGGGTTGAAACTTCTTCTTCAGTGAAAGTATCGTGTTTATCTGATAACCTTGATATTTCGCCTAAATGTCCATTTTCATCAGATTTTGCTGGTGAAAACCTTTTTAATATTATAGTATGATCGGTGTTATACATAAATTTCATCCTTTCAAATTTAAAATCTTGATTTTTTTCGTTTGTTATAAAAAAGATATTTCTAAAGTTTTATTGCTACATGATACCACGTCATTTATAACAAGTATTTTAGCTTCAACAACAAGACCTCTTGTATATTCTTTTCCGAAAATCATAGTTGTATTTTCATGCGGATTATCCAAAAGTTCAAATACAGTATTAAATTTAATTTTACCATTTTCTTTAATTATTTCTCTTATCTTATCACCTTTATTTAACTTTGATGGTTCAATTTTAATTTCTTGATTATTTTCGATTAGATAAATTTCTTTAGTACTCAACTTTGAAACGCCCCCTCTATTTCAAATCGTAAACTTCAATTTTATTCATTCTAAAATCGTTCATTTGTAGATAAAATCGTTTTCCTGTTTCGCTTTCTAATCTCAAAAGTTTATTTATGGTATCGTCATCGAAATTTGACATCTTGGTTAAAAGTACCACATGATGAATCGCGGCCATAAATTCAATTGGCAACTTCCTTTCAAAAATGTCAATTGATTGGAGTATATCTTCTGAAGAACAATATCTAAAATTAGAAAACATGTGCGGTATTTTCATTTCATCAAGAACTAAAACTCCACCTTGACCAACTTGTAGTAATAAACCTCTTGTGATTGATGATTTGCCCGATTTACCAACTATAACTTTCATTTCTTTTTACCACCTTTCTTAATTTGTTTATTTATGAAAGCTTCTTTAATTTTACGATCCCATTTAGAATTTGCTTTTGTCATTAATTGTTTGTTTCTATCTTTACGTTGAAATCTAAGATTCATCAAACTTCCTCCTTTCTTAACTTAACCGCGAATAACTCAACTAATCCAACTGTAATAAAAGGCGAGAATAATCCACAAACTAAAATTAAATCACTGAATAACATTTTTAAGAATTCCATTCAAATCGCCCTCCTATAAATATAAACAACCAGTATAATTAGCATTGTAACTTTCGTTATAACGTCCTAACACGTAATCAGGTCTTCGTTGGTCCGGTTGTGGACATACAGCAAGTATTCTCCATCCTTCATCAAGAATGTTTTGTAACTCTTCTGTACATTTATCTGTAGTATATGCAAGTTGATTAATATTTAACAGTCCTAAATTACCTATGTGTACATCACAACGATTATTAAATTCAACTTTTTCATTAAATGAAGCTAAAGCATTGTTAAACTTTTCAACAGCACTATTCATAAAGTCCATCATATTAGAAAGTTGAGTGTCATTCGTTTGCATTGTTCCGCGTAACTTAATTTTTAAACTTGGAAATTTCATTAAAAACGATGTCAATTCAACTATATATTCTTGATAAGTTTCAAGTTTAACCATATCTGTTTTAACTACTAATTTTTTATTGCTATCTTCAGTTTCTTTTTCGTCATATGTGCAATACCAACTGTCGAAAGTTGTTATTTCTCCATCCGTAACTCTTTTTACAGCTTCTTCCACTTTAATTGTATCACATATAAATTCTTCAATTATTTTTAATTCCTCTTTAGTTATAAATTGTCTTTCTTCAAAATTAATACGTGCAAACATTTTATTTTCCCCCTTTTGATTTCTTCTTATTAACTTTATTGATTTCTTGGTGTAAGTTTTCTATGTATTCTTTGATGTATTCCCTAGTTACAGGACTTACACAATCTCTATCTAAAATGTTGAATATTTCTCTTTTCTTAGACATTAATTATCCCTCCATTNATTTATGTAAAGGAAGGAGCTTAAAGCCCCATTCCCTGTAAATATGCTTTCATTTGTTCTTTTGTTGGTTTNGNCATTTCTTGATCCAACANCTTTTTAAGTTTNGCAATACGATTTGTTAAGTCGTTTACGCGTTCTGTATTGCGGAATAAATTTTCGAACTTGTCCACTTCTTTTGAATCATATTTAATTTCGCTTTTTACAACGTATTCTTCTTTTGTAGATTCAAAGATTAGGTAATCGAATAGTTTTTGTTTATCTTCAAAGTCGTACCATTTCAACCAATCTGTCAAACCTTGAATTGATAAGAATACTTGTTGGGCATCAATACCGTGTGAACCATCGCTATTAATGCGATGTGTTTTTACTTTTACTTTATCTTGCGGTTTAGCATCTTCATATTGATTCTTGTCATACTTTGTAACTCGTTTAATATCAGCAGCGCAAAAGAAGTAACGTCCTCCTTGATTAACAGCGCGAATAATTTCACCTTCATATACCATTTCTAAAGTATCTGTTTTCGTCATGTTTTCATAACCTCTTTCATATAATGTATGTTACGAACTTATAATACCAGTTATGTTTAATAGATGTCAACATAATTTTTTCTAGAATTCAATTACAGTAGTTCCCTTTCCAGTAGAATAGGTTTCTTTTATAAATGTGACTATTCATTGGTAAGGGACATTTGCAGATTAATAAATTACTAGCGATGCAATTTACACGAAAGTGTTAATCTTCTTTAAAAATAATTCTTTAAAATATATTCTTTAATAAGGAGGTATCTCGTACCGCTCAAATGGTGTTTTGATAGGTATGTCGTACCGCTCATGTGCTGTTTTGTACGGTATCTCGTACCGCACTACTTTTTATTATATATGTGTATGGCCTTTTCTTATTTTCCTTATGTCTTTCAATCAAACCTTTTTCTTCTAAAGAAGGAATTACACTCTTTCTTAACTTCGCTTCAGATATATGCAGCAGCTCAGATAGTCTTTTGAAATCTATTGTATAGAATAAAGAATCACCGCGATATGGATTAGAGAATGATTTCCTAAATAAGAAGCGAAATACTTTTTCCTCATACGGATCACATTCTAATAGTAAATAATCTTCTAATTCCATTCTGTACCTCATATGGTGAACGTCATTCTCGTATATCCATTTAGCATCATTCTTTCCTATAGAAGACATTTTTTCGTACCAGTTCATTTTTAGTCCTCCTTTTGATAGGTACAATATACCTCACAAATAAAATTAAAGTCAACATAACTTTTTAAAATTAACTATTGCACATAACTTTTTAACATGTTAAGATTTAACTGTAATAAACGAAGGAGGAATTGAATATGAATGAAGGTTACGATAAAATTGTTGAAGCAGAAACGCAAAACTTTAGAAAGTTATGGTTTTTGGATCGTTATTTAGAAAATCATGATGGTTACATTGCTGGTGGTTGTTTCAAAAACATCTTTAATGGAGAACCAGTTAAGGATATCGACATTTTCTTTAGAGATAGAAGTGAATTCGATAGAGCAAAACGATTTTATGAAAGAAATGAAGATTTCGCACTAGCTTATGATAATGATAAAACAATAGCTTTTAGGGATTTAAAATCGACTTCAGGCATAGTTATAGAGTTAATTAAGAAGACATTTGGCGAACCAATTGAAATGATTGAAGCGTTTGACTTCAGCATAACTAAGTTTGCTTATTACATGGAAGAAACGCCATTTGATAATGACGAAGATGAAGATGATGATGGAACTTATATGAAGAATAAAATCGCTTATCACAAGGATTTCTTCGAACATTTAACTATGAAACGTTTAGTTATCGATAACAAGCTGGATCATCCGTTAAATACGTTAAATCGTTCGTGGCGATATGCTGGTTACGGTTATGGTTTATGTCGAGAAAGCAAAGAAAGACTTGTAGAAGCGCTTCATGGTGTTCCAACAAGAGAAATTGATTTCGGCAAAGACTTTTATGATGGAGTGGATTGATAAAATGAGAGATAGTTATTTAGTTACAGATATTGGCGAACAACGAGAATTTAAAATGAAAGTTAATGAATGGAAGGAGGAATTTGAATTGGAGTATTGGCAAGCTGATTTACAATTAAAAATAAATGAAGTCACTCGTAAATTTAGTGAATGGATTGATAATACAATCTATGAATTAATGAAAATGGTTAATGCTGAAAACTTATATGATTTGCAAAAAGCTGGTTACGAAATCAAAATAGAATATGTGGCTGGTACATCAGACAGAACGATCAAATTACTTAATTTAATTACTGGTGAACTGATTCACGGTTATACAATAAAAATTGAAACATCATTTAAGAGTCACGACAACTTTGTACATAGCAGCGAAATGAAAGTGACACGAGAACCAATTTTATATCATGGAGGTAAGTAATATGACAGGCGATTATGGTTATGGATTTGATACTAGGGATGATTACATTAAGTGGTTCAAGAGTTTAAAAGCAGGTGATAAAGTTTGTTATGCAGCAGGGTGGAGAAGCGTTGCTGTTCCTTATACAATCGTTAGAATCGAACGTGTAACACCTAAAGGATGGGTTAAAACAGAAAATAGTTTAACTTTCGTTGATGGTGATGAAAGGGGAGCAACTAGGTCTGTTTGGGGTAATTCAGCTAAAAAATTGCAACCAGTAACAGATAAAGTTATTCTCGCTGTTAATGAACATCGATTAAGAAACCATTTTAAATCAATCGATTTCCAAAAGTTTTCTTATGGTGAATTACTTAAAATACACAATTTCATTGAAGCAATGAAGAAAGGTGAAGAATAATGCGTTCATCACATTTAAATCGATTATGGCACACAATGACTACAGAAGCATGGGAAGAATTATCTGATATAACTCCACATGAAGATTATTTCTACAACAGAAACAAGAGCAAAAGGTGTCCTATATGCAATTCTGATACATGGCATGAATCGTATGATGGAGATTTCGGATGTGTGGAGCATTGGGACAATTGCAATGGTTGTGGTTTTTTTGATGGATGGGCTTATGGTAAATGGGAATTCGGATTCCAAAAAAGAAATAAAAGTGGACATTTAACTCGTTCTTATAATTCTAATTACGATGAATTTAATTTTGTCGTTTCATCGTTCAAAAAGAAATACAAACGTCAACGAAAGTTAATATGGAAGAAAAAGAATTCACAACGAAAGAAGGTTAAAAAATGAATCATAAATTTGTTGATGTTGAAAAGTTTAAGGATATCGTATCGGATGAAGGTGTTTATTATGCAACATTTGATTATGTGAGCATCGAAAGTATATCTGATCCAAAACTTAAAGAATTAGTTATAAAAGCAACTGAATCGATGGATGAATTAAAGAAATATATTGGGGAGGAATAAAAAATGAAACAAACACAATCGCATGAATTAGTTGATAAGTATAAAATTCAAGATGGTTTAATTGTAGAGGTTTTAAAGTATGAAAGTTTAGGTGGTTATTATTATAATAAATTACCATCAAAACGTCTTACAGGTTGCAAAGGTGGTTCTATTTTAACTGAAGATTATGAGGATGGTGTAGGAAGAGTATTACCTAAAGGTACAATGTTCCTTCATACATCACCAGTAAGACCGATTACAAACGTTGATGAATTTAGATTTGAAATTCGTGTTAGTGGCGGTTGTATCCAAGGGAAACATTATCAAATCGAAAGTGTATTAAATGCTATTCAGTATCTTATTAAATCTTATAAGGATGGTAGTTACAATGACCGATAATATCAAATTAGGCTCTTATACTAATCATGTTTTTTTAGGTACTGATTTAACTTTATATCTTAAAGAAAAATTCTTTATTGTTTGTGTTGGTACAGACCGTTCAACAGGTGATTCATTAGCTCCATTAGTCGGTACGATGTTAAAGGAACAAGGATATGAAAATTTAATTGGAACTTTGCACGAACCAGTTCACGGAATGAATATGGAAGAACGATTAAAAGAAATACCTGAAGGTGTTCAAGTGTTAGCTATCGATTCATGTTTAGGAAAAGTTGATTCAGTAGGTCAAATCATCTTAGAAAAGGGTGGTTTAAGGGCTGGTCAAGCTTTAGATAAAGAGTTACCTGTAATCGGTGACTATCATATTAAAGCTATTGTTAATATCAATACAAGAGAACCAATGCTTAATTTTAGTGTATTACAAAACACAAGATTTAGTTTAGTTTATGACATGGCTAAAACAATAGCAGCAGCTATACAAATAGCATTAACAGTTGAAGGAGGTTTACATCTTGCCGAAGAAGAAAACTAAAATACAAAAACCTGAAATCGGTCAAATATTGTATGTAACTAAAAGTGGTTGGTTAAGCGAAGGTAAACGTATATATGAATTTGTTGTTACGAAAATAAATACAGTTAGTTTTTACGCTACTCATAAAGACGGTGATTATGAATATCGTTTCGATTTAAAAACTTTTACCCATAAAGGTAATCTTGATAACTTTTATGCTTATCATACGAAAGAAGAGATAGAAAGAATACAAGCTGTAGCTAAAGAAAAGAAATCGTTAAGAGAAGAAATTCAACACGAAGTAAAATACCCATTACCTTTATCTGCATTGAGAGAAATAAAAGAAATCATTGACAAAAATAAAAGAAAAAGATAAAATAATAAGTGTTCATAAGATTAAATAAGAAAAGGTAGGTGAAAACCTCTTTTCTGTTGAATCGGAACTTCATGTTTTCATAAAATCGTTAAAGGGCATCCAGCGGAAACTGGGTGTCTTTTTATTTTGCCTATTGACTCAACATAACTTTAATGATAATATGAGGTTAAGTTAATTAAGGGGGAAACAAAAATGTATAAAAAAGAAATTTCTGCATTAAAATTGCAAAAAGAACAACTTTTATTTCTTTTAGAAAAGCGCACTATCAAACACCCTGAATACATTAAAAGAAAAAAGGTGTTAGTCGATAAAATTTATATAGCCGAAGCAAAACAACGTGGGTTCGAAAGCAAAACAAAGGGAGGAAACGAAAATGACATACAAGAAGGACTTAATTAAATCAAAATTCGATTTTAAAAGATACTTAGAAAACAGAAATAAAGCTGAAGGTACTGTATATGCATACGGATTAGACATTGAAAAATTCTTTGATTACCTTGATGATAAAGGGATCAGCTACAACATGAAAAACTTCAGCAAAGATGATTTCATAGCATACATTAACTTCTTAAAAGAAAGTAATTTTGAAGCTTCTACAATCAAACGTAAAGTGTATTCACTACACGAATTTATTTCATTCCTTTATGAAGAAGGTAAAATTGAAAAGGTATTATTTGCGCGTAAACGTGATTTAACTGATTTAATACCTGTAGTCAAAAATAAACCAATCGAAATTTTAGATATTGAAACAGTAAAAACATTAATCGATTCAGCTGATAACTTAACTCAAGAATGTATCGTAAGGTTCTTTTATTCAACAGCTTGCCGTATTAGTGAGTTAGTTGAAGCTAAATGGGAAGATATCAAAGAAGAAAATGGTGAGCATATCATTATCATTTACGGTAAAGGTAAAGGTGGTATGTCTAAGTTACGTAAAGCTCACATTCAAAATAATACAATGGCAAAGCTTTTAGAAATGAAAGCGAAAAGAGATTGGGATTCGGTTTATATCTTTGAATCAGAACGTCACAAAGGTAAACTTTCACGCTTCACAATTAACAGACATCTAAAAGCAATGGGTAAGAAAATTGGCCTTGAAGACAAAATTCACCCTCATATGTTACGTAAAACAACTGGTACATTACTTTTAGAACAAGGATTAGATTTAGCTTATGTTTCTGATTACTTAGGACATTCGGATGTTAATATAACTAAAAAGAATTATTTGGATACTCAAAAATCAGTTATCAATAAAGTAAGCAAAACATTACAAGAAGTATAAAAAAGAAGCCCCTAGATAAAACTAAGGGCTTTTTTATTGTTATTAACTTCTTTTATTATAGGTTTTGACGGCTCTATTTGCCTTATTTCAGGTTTTAAAATAACTTCAGGACTAATTGTATTCTGACTCATATCACGGCGTATAAGGCGCTTTATATACTTTGATTTGTCATCTTGTTTATATGCTTTCAAATATAATTCTTCTTCTTCGTCAGTGAATGAAATGGTTATCTTTAAAGTCATGAGTGAATCACCGTACCAAGATTATATAAACCAACAGCATTAGCGAATTCAGGTGTAAGTTCCTCTAATCTTCCGTCGACCATATGTTTAGGTTGTATAGTTTGCGCTTTAGGGTATTGTTGATGGATCAAAGGGAAAATATAATTAGCAATACCACCACAAAGATATAACTTATCTGATACATCGCATATACTAGTTAAAGCAGAATTAACAGCACTAGCTAATTTGTATACATCATCTTCAACTCTATTCGTACCAAAAGGAAGTGTTGTTGATTCTTTATCAATAAAGAAACCATCGCGAATTGTTGCTATGTTTATTGTCCCTGATCCTAAATCAACTATTCGTATTGCTGGTTCATGTTCTTGCAAAGCCCAATAAACTGAAGCTCCTTCAGCTCCTACATTGACACTGTTTATACTAAAACGTTTATTAACTCCATTAACTTCAATCTCATGATCTCCTAATAATAATTCTTTTATTTTTTCCTTGCTGTTATCATCATGCTTTTTAATCGGTTGCCCCACCATCAAATCAAAAGTATCTCCCTTACCGAAACGATGGACAGCTATTAGCGTTCTAATTTTCATATCGTCATGCGCTTTCGAAAGACCAAATGAACGCCTTGGAAAAACTGATTCATATTCAGCTAAAACACCAGCAAACATATGTTGACCAGCATATTTAACAACCATTTCATCTAAATAATTATTTTCAAGATGAAGTTTACGACCATCACCTAAACATGAATCGAACATTTCAAATCCATTTTCCCACGCGACTTTAACATTCCAATTACCTGAATCAATCGCTAGTAACATCTTTTTCACCGTCCTCTATAATTTCAAGTAGCATATCAGTAACATCAGCAGCGTTCATACAAATGTGTACGTATTTCCATAATTCTTCATCACCAACAAGACCATTTTCCATCATGTGATTTAAAGTAAAAGCAGCTACCTTTTCTATTTCAGCTTTTAATTCATTAACTTCACGTTTAACACTCTCTTCAAATTTCATTTAATTCACTCCTTCAATCGTTTTATAATACAGTTTATTAGCTTTATAAGTTGGTTAATTCCTATATTTCCGAAATATCTTAAAAGAATATTTAATTTTATGTTGCATATACTAAGAAGTTAAGTTAAAATGAAGTCAAATATGAATGAGGGGGATTTACAATGTGGGAACTTTTTAATCAACAAAAGGTTTATATGAGTGCTAATTGCGCCCAAAAGCATAGCAAATACAAAGGCGTTGCAGAAAATATAATTGCCGATGGTTGGCGCTGGGATTTGTTTGTTGGTAAGTATTATAAATGGGTGGAGGTTAAATAAATGAGCGAAGGAAACAGATATGAAAGATTTGGCGATGAAAACCATTTTATTGAAGTAACTCAATATTTACATCGTGGCGAAGAAGTTGAGCTTGACATTGATTTGTATGAAGAAAGTTCAATGATTTATATGAAAAAAGACGAAGCGATTAAGTTTGCTTTAAATATTTTGAAAGTATGTAATTATGAGGGGGAAATGAAATGAGATACAAAATATTATCACCTGAAGTTGAAGGAAAACTTTTAGAAAGATACTTGAGGGAAACAAACGCGTTTCCGTTTTGTGCTGGTAGAAAAGAAGATATAGAAAGGTTATATCGTTGGGCTAAATATAATACTGACGTAACTATTGAGGAGGAAAACGAATAGTGACATTGCATATCGCTGGTAAGTTCGGAAGACACGTAGAAAATATGGAAGGTGGAAAAGAAATGGAAAACAATATTGTATTTTTAAATGGAAAAAACGAGGTAATTACAGATAGTTTAAAGGTGGCTGAAGTGTTTGGTAAGGAACATAAAAATGTAACAAGAGATATTGAAAACCTTTTGGAAACAGGGATTGTTTCACCGCTCAATTTTGAGCAGTCAACTTATATCAACGAAAGAGCAAGAGAATACAAAAAGTACAATTTAACTAAAGACGGATTCACAATTTTAGCGATGGGATTCACTGGTAAAGAAGCGTTGAAATTTAAAATGATGTACATTGAAGAATTTAACCGTATGGAAGAAAAGTTAAAACAAATGTTAACTGATTCATATATGATTGATGATCCAGTTGCAAGAGCTGAACGTTGGATTAAAGAGCAGCAGGAAAAACAATTGTTACTAGTCCAAAACAAAGAGTTGTCCGAAAAGGTAATCGAAGCGAAACCTAAACTTGATTTATATGATGCTTGGTTAGATGTCGATGGTTTCATTAAGATTGGGGACTTCGGAAAGCGCGTGGGAGTTGGTTATGTTAAGATTTTCGAAAAGTTACGTGAAATGGGAATCTTAATGTCTAATAAAAACGACTGGAACATTCCTTATTCTAGATACATGAAGTATTTCGTTATTCGTGACGTTCCGAAAAATAACATAAATTGCCGTGTAACCTTCTTAAATAAAGATGGAATCGTGTGGTTACATAAAAAGTTGCAGCGTGAAAAAGAATTGTTAGAACAGCTTCCTGAAAGCTATAAAAAAGAAAAGTTAGCTATTAGTTATGATAAGGATGCAAATGTACAAAAGATTGAAGTTGGCAACAAAGCTACAGAATGGGTTAAATCTCCTGAAGATACAGATTATGTAGCAGATCAAAAGATTGGCCTTAAATAATTGACTATTCTATGGCAAGGGATAACACGAAGAAGACCGGACTTTAATTAGTCATCGGTCTTTTCTTTTTTATCATCTTTATTTTTCTTTTTCTTTTTAGGGTACATATTTATTTCTCGTTGATATATATAATCTTCAACTTCATCAATATTAGTTCCGTAATTATGATCGTGTGGTGTTCTGTATCCTGTATCAAATGCATCTACTGGTGACATTTTAACGAATATAGGTGACAATGTTTTACCCTCAATGAATGGTACGAATATACTTTCATATTTCTCAGTCTTCATACATATGTCAATTTCGAATGGTTTTAGTTGTTCTTGCATTTGTCGGTAAATGTTTATATTTGTATTCTTGAATAGAAAGTAATTAACTGAAGCCGATTGTATTGAGTCCCATAAGAAACGGCCAATCTTTTCAGGTGTATGGAATATTAAAACGAAACCAAGTCTATATTTAGGCATTTCCATCATATAATCTGACAACATTTCATCCCATGCTTTATTCTGATACTGGTGAAACTCGTTAAATACCATAAANGTTACATTATCNGTCTTTTTAATNTTCTTTATCCAAGCAACTTTTAAAGTTAATAAATTCATCATCAATCGTGTACCNAGTTCACCTAATCCACCCATTTTACGCATACGGCAAATGATTACTTTATTTTGATTAATTAACTTTTCNAAATCAAGTTTAATAGTCGGTTCTTGAGCAAACATATTTTTAGTTAATTTAAAGCCAAGTATTTCATCTAAACGAGTTAATACAGCTCCTTTAATTGATGGACTTATATTTTTATTGAAGTAATCATTCTCTAATTGCAGCGCCAATAACTTATCTTCTTTTTCTAATCGTTCAAATACTTTTATAGCGAATGAATCAGACTTTAAGAAGCAATACATATCGTATATGTTACACTTATTCACTTTAGCTACTAATCTTGCTAATTGTTTTGAATCGTATTTATCATCAAGTTCCAGTATCTTTACGAGATCATTAGCTATGATATCATTACCTTGCTTGCCGATTAAATCAATTACGTCATCTAATCCGAAATAAATAGGGTTGTTTATATCAGTGAAATCTATATCGACAACTTTATCTTCAGGTAAATTTTGTTTAACTAAATCACTCATTCCACGACCTTGTTCATCAATGACATCCGTTATAACAGCCCCATGACCATTCTTGGCAGCTTCAATTATAAACCTAGCCGATGACATATCCTTACCGTTACGTGGACTTCCTACGAACGCGTACGTGGTTGCAAGATGGTCTTTGTTCTTTAATGGTATAGATATTGGTATTTTATTGTTCTTTTCTTCAGAAAATCCCATCATAATTCCTTTACCACGTATTTCTTTAGGTATAGTTAATTGTTCGCGTTCTCTTACTTTAACCTCATATTCAATTTGTAAGTTCCGTTGCGGCAACTTAATGAAATTACTTATTTCTTTATGAGTAAGAATGAATCGTTTATTAAAGCGAATAGGAGCTATTATTTTTCGTTGCTTTACATATTGATTGATCCACTTACCAAGTTTCTTATCTTTGATTTTTTCGCCAATCAATTCATTCTCTTTATCAAGTTGTTTGACAGACATATTAAAGCCCCTGTAGATGATTTCTGACCGTTGTTTTGTCTCTCCAATACAAATCATCCTTAATGAACATTCAAAGCCATTATAGGCTAATTTATCGCCTTTAGCATTGTTTTTAATTCGTTTTGATAAATCTTCTAATGACTTTTGACCACTCTTAAACCATGATTCTTCACAAGGCATAAATCCAAATTGAACAATAACTTTCTCATTCTTCTTCAGTAATTTGCCTAACTCAAGAAAATCTCTTAAAGGACGTTCTTGCAACCTTCCGTCAATAGTTAAAGAAAGAGCTGGTGTATGTTTTAATCTATATTCATAACCAGCAGCCTTTTTAATATCTATATTTTCATATATACATTCATCTTGTTTAACTATAGGCGAGTTATGCCAACAAAAACCAGCCTGTTGCAACGCATACTCGCTATTCTCTTTATCGAATGTAATATATTGTTTGAATTCTTTATTAGTAATAACTGTTTCGAAAAAGAATTTACCTGTTCGTGGCAAGTGGATACCATGTTCGTCTAATTGACAACCTTTAACTATATCGATTATTTCTTTATTTTGATTTGCGAATGATTCAATAAGTAAATGTATCTTGTCATTCTTTGTAGATGGTACAGCTGTTATTTGATGTGTTTCATATTCAACAGGAGCAATTGCAAATTTAAATTTAACTTTAGGTTTAGTTTGCTTTGGTTGTTCCCTTTCCGATACGATAGTCAAGGATTTCTCTACTACCATCGGCAACATAGGTTCTTTTTGCTCTTTCCGAAATTTCGGAATTACCATTTGCGGCTGATCCATCGGCTTCTCAAATTTAGGGACATTAAATTTAATCTTCATTGTAAAAACTCCCATACAGCTTTTAGATTAGAAATGAAATTAACTATATAAGAGTCTTGAGCAGCCGTAACAGTGTATGAGATGCCAAATGGAAATCCAACCAAGAAACCAAAAGCTAAACTGATACCGATACTTATAATTGTTCTCATTTTATATTCACCGAACCTTTCACATTTAAATTATTGAATACGTCAACCAATGTATCATTTAACATACTTCCTATTATTGCGATTAACATTACAGCTGAAGGTACTAAGAACACACCAGCTATAACCATTGCTGAAGTCATTATAATTCCCATACCAACACGTTTCTTTACAAACATAACACTCAATCCACCTATTAAAGCGAAAGCTCCAATTACCATCCCTAACTGTTGGAAGATATCGAATACAGGAAATAACTGATCCCACAAATTAACTCGACTAGCAGCATTACCAGCAGCGAAAGCGGCGTGTTTAGCAAACAATACACCGGATGTAGTCCATAACGTTGTAGCTATTCTTTTTAAATTGAATTTACTTTTCTTTTTAACAACTACTTCAGGCTCTATGAATTTTTCCATCTTTTCTTTTTCCTTTACACCCACACTCGGAATTAACGCCACATGATTAATTTTTATTATCATTTTTTTCATCCTCCTTAACTTTTTTAACGTAAGACTTTAATCCAAATCCAAACCATAAGACCATTAGCGTACTTGTCGTAACAAAAGCCGCTAAACCCATAACTTACCAGTCCTTTCACGGTTTTTATTTTCGTTTTGCGGATATAATATAGACAAGAACTTATAAAGGAGTGAATGAAATGATTGAAGCGGTGTTAATAAGTGTAGGACTTACTTTAATGTGGATCGCATCTATACCGTTTTAATTCGTTATTAACTACTTAATAATGTTCCGGTAATTTGCAGGGGATATATTGTTCTAGAACTTTCGTTCCGCTTCTTCGTTCGCTAAAAACGAAAGTTTATGAATAGTATATTACCAACTCGGTATGGTTATGACTGTTTTAAGTTTTTAAAAATTTTAGGTGAGTTTGCAGCTTGTGTCACCTTTTCCTTTGTTGAGTTATTAATTTTCCGAACTTCCTTCTTTTGAGGTTCGGTTTTTTCTTTTGTAGCAATAACTTTCTTTTCTACTTTTGGCTTATTATCAAAGTAATTCTTCAATATAGACATACAGTAACCTGAAAAATTTTCGCTTTCATTTTCAATTCTGTCGTAAAGTTCCATGTGCCAAGCTGACTTTTTATTGAAAACTAACGGCTTTCGAATGTAATTATCTTTTTTAACCATTGTTATTACCTCCTGTATAAGTAGGTTGCAACCACTTGTTAAGTAGTTATTAAATAGTTATTGCGTAAATTGCAAAATTATGTCTGTCCGTGTAGTGTCCTAATTTAACTTTATTTTTGTGCATAATTTAAAAATAAATACATAAAATAGTTAAATTAATGAAAAAAATATGTTGACTTGTCCAAAATATACCTGTAATATAATAAGCGTAGACAACAACAAACGTTGTCAAACATTAAAGGGGGAAACAAATAATGAACAAACAAAAATTAACAGATGCTTTAACGGCTTTAGAGACATCAACGCAACTACATAAGGATGCCATTGGGTATTCACAAAGAGCAATTGAATCAAATCAATTAGCAGTTAAGTTACTAACTGAAGCAACGATTCCTGAAACAACAAATTACGAAGTTCAATTAAAAACAGCAAAACACGTTTTAAAAACTGACGATGGAATCAGACTTTTCACAACGGACGATTCTTACCGCAAGTACATCGTCGATTTAGCAAAAGAAGAAATCGCCAACACTGATAACAAAACGATTCACGTTCCTTTCACACACAAAAAAGAAGATATCGTAAAAGTTTCACACAATGGCTTTGAAAGAATCACACATGCAACTTTAGATGAAGAATACCATGTGAACAAAGAAAAAAGAACGGTTGTTTGCCTACTAAGAGGACATAAAACAAGATACGTTTACGCTAAAGGAATTGCTAAATGTGATCCTAAAGATACTTTCAACGAACACATCGGTAAAGTCATCGCTTTGTTTAGAGCAATAGGTGAAGAAGTTCCTGAATTATTTACGAATGTTCCTAATCCTGAAAAAATTGAAGCAGGAGACATCATGAATTTCAAAGGTAGAAATAGCAGATATGAAGTTTTAGAAAGACATGGAGATATGACAGCTACAGTTATCGGTCTTAAGAAGAATAAAAAATACAAACATCATTTCTTTGGGAGTGTTATCGAAACTCTTTATGAAGTAATTGATGATTCAAACCGAAAATAATTTGGTGGACAAGTATTAATGATTAATACATGCTACCACGATTCCAAAAGTTGAATGGTAGCATTTTAATTTAATAAACTAATAAATTAATTGGAGGAATGGGAAAATGGCTAAATTTGAAGCGTTAGTAAAAGAAGCAAAGGTAAGTATTAAAAAAGAAGGTCGCGGAGATGAAGCGGTTGAATATCCAATCACAACAGTAACTTTGGTTATCGACAGTGTTAATACAGATGTTCAACATCTTGTTTCAGGATATCACACAATTAAAATTAACGAAGATTAATATGGAACTGTTATTCATTGATCGTTACTATGATTGTTTAGATGTTAAATATCGTAAGGGTTTGTTGGATTGGGACAAGGTATCGAAATTAGCAAACAAGCTAATGGAATGGGACGACAATAACCGAATGAAAAGGGGATTTAAAAATGTTTAATATTAATTTACCAAACTTCAATAATGATACAGAAAAATATATTTACTTCTCTAAATTAGAGAAAGAAGCTAAAAAGGCTAAAGAAGCAGCGCGTAAAGCAATATCAGAAGCGTTTAATGGTCAGGATGGCAAATTAGAAACTGGTTTTGGTAACGTAACTCGTTCTCATAAAACTTCAGTTAAAGCGGCTGATTCAATGCAACAGTATCTTCTTAATATTGGAAAGTTAGATATGTGCAAGAAGGATGAAATTGATGTCAAAAAGATTCAAGATTATATTAATCTAGGGATCATTCCAGCTGAAGCTAAAATCCACCTTCTTGAGTCTGTTTCAGAAACTTTAACCGTTAAATAATGAAAGTTATATATGATAGTAAAACAGGGAATGTTGAACGCTTTGTAAAGAAGCTTCCATTCCCTTGTTTTTCAGTTAAAGAGGTTGATAGGCTGGATGAACCTTTTATTTTAATAACTTTCACTACAGGTATAGGTCAATGTCCTGATACAAGCCTTAACTTTTTAGAAGTTAACGGTGAACATTTGAAAGGGGTGATAGGCTCAGGTAATCGCGTATGGGGAAAAAGATTTTGTGCGGCGGCTGATATAATTTCCGCTGAATATAATGTACCTGTTTTATACAAATTTGAATTAAGTGGAGACAATCATGATGTAGATACGGTTGTCAAGGAGGTAAACAAATGTCAAGATGGGTTGAACTTAACAACGAAGTAACAACTAAAGTTGATGGTAAATACCAATTAAGCAAAGATAAAGAAGCAGTAAGAAGTTATTTCATGGAATACATTAACGAAAATCTTCGTTCATTCTTGGACTTCGAAGAGAAAATTAATTATATGGTTAATGAGAAATATTATGATAAAGACGTGTTGGATCAGTATACACCGGAACAAGTTGAAGCAGTATTTAATAATGCTTATTCATTCAATTTCCGTTTCCCTTCATTTATGAGCGCTTTGAAATTCTTCACTGACTATGCTCTTATGAACAGAGAGGGAACACGTTATTTAGAACGTTACGAAGACCGTGTTGCAATGACAGCTTTATTCTTAGGACAAGGTAATTACGTTAAAGCTTTAAATTTCTGTACTAAAATGATGCAGCAACGATACCAACCAGCAACACCAACATTCTTAAATGCAGGTAAATACGCTCGTGGTGAAATGGTATCATGTTTCTTATTAGATGTAGGAGATAGCATGAATGACATTTCATTCCGTATTGCTAACTCATTAGAACTATCTAAATTAGGTGGCGGTGTAGCATTAAACTTAACTGCTTTACGTGCTAAAGGTGATCCTATTAAAGGTATTGCTAACCGTGCTAGTGGCGTTGTTCCAGTTATGAAATTACTTGAGGACTCATTCTCTTACGCTAATCAATTAGGAGCGCGTAAAGGTTCAGGTGTTGCATGGTTAAACATCTTCCATTGGGATATTATCGACTTCTTGGATACAAAGAAAATCAATACCGATGAAAAGACACGTATCCAATCACTTTCAATTGGTGTTTCTATTCCTGATAAATTCTTAGAATTAGCTGAAGAAGATGAAGAGTTCTATATGTTTTCTCCATATGATGTTAAACAACAATACGGATTAGACATCGATGAAATTGAATGGGACGAAATGTACGATGAAATTGTAAATAACCCTAACGTTAAGAAAAAGAAAATGTCAGCTAACGAAATGTTTTGTGATTACATTATGCGTGTGTTATTCGAATCAGGATATCCGTATGTAATGTTTGAAGGTAATGTAAATAATGCACATCCATTAAAATATTTAGGTAAAGTTAAGAAATCTAATTTGTGTACTGAAATCCTTGAATACTCTTCTCGTACAACAAAAGCTGATTACGGTGAAGATGATGAATTAGGACTAGATATCAGTTGTAACTTAGGATCATTGAATATTGTAAATGTAATGGAAGGTAAAAAGTTAGAAAGTGATGTTCATGCAGCTATGGAAATGTTAACTTCAGTTGTTGATTTCTCTAAAATAAAAAATGTTCCAACTATCGAATTAGCTAATGAAGTTATGAAATCAGTTGGTTTAGGATTCATGAACTTGCATGGATATTTAGCTAAAAACAAAATTCCGTATGGTTCTAAAGCTTCTATCGATTTCTGTCGTACATTCTTCAGTACAATTAATTATCATACTTTAGTTAAATCAAACAGAATGGCAATAGAAAAAGGAAGAACTTTCTATGGATTCTCACAATCAACTTATATAACTGGTGAATATTTCGAACCGCATATCGCTGAAGACTATAATCCAAAAACGAAAAAAGTACAAAAGTTATTTGAAGGTATCTACATTCCTACTCAAGAAGATTGGAACAAGTTAAAAGAGAATGTTATGCTTCACGGCTTGTATCACTCGTACCGTTTAGCTTCAGCACCTACAGGTGGCATCAGTTACGTTCAAAATGCAACTCAGGGTGTTTTACCTATTGTTAATAAAATTGAAGCTAGAACGACAAATAAGTTCACTGTACAGTATCCAGCGCCGTTTTTAGATGAAGCTGAAGAATATTACGAATCAGCTTATGACATTGATCCATTTAAGGTTGTAGATGTTATTGCTGAAATCCAAAAGCATATTGACCAAGGGATATCCTTTACTATTCACTACAAAGGAGAAGCTAATACAAGGCATTTAGGACGTATTTATGCGTATGCTCATAAGAAGAAAGTTAAAACATTATATTATGTTCGCACTAAGTTAACTCAAGTTTCAGAATGTGAAGCTTGTTCAGTATAAGGGGGATATGGAAATGAATGTCAGGTTTATTCCTATGAGTAATTCTGATAATATAGCAACTGTTGATGTTGAAGATTATGGTTATTTATCTAACTTTAATTGGCACGAAGAAGTTCGCGGTTATCCTGTTGCTATTATTGACGGTAAATTAAGAAAGATGCATAGAGTAATAATGGATGAATATGATCCTAATGTAGAAATTGACCATGAAGATATGAACCCTTTTAATAATGTAAAAAAGAATTTAAGAAGAGTTACTCATTCACAAAACATGTCAAACAGAAGTAAATTAAAAAGAAAAGATAACACATCCGAATATAAGGGAGTTAGATTTCGAAAGAAGTTTAACTCCTATGATGTAAGGATTCAAGTTGATAAGAAACCTATTTTTATAGGTACTTTCAGTGATGAAATAGCAGCAGCTAACGCTTATAATCATGCAGCTAAACAATATCATGGAAATCACGCTAGGTTAAATGAAGTTTCTTATATGTCAAAAATAGAAGTTGAAAGTTTTAGGAGGATTAAATATGACAAATGAAGTGATACACGGTATAGTAAATTGGAACGAACCTGAAGATAATTATTCGGAATTTATGTTAAATCAATTAAAGAAATTATTATGGTTTGAAGATGAATTTGCTCCTTCTAACGATAAAGAGAAATGGGAACAATTGAGTGCAACACAACAGGATACGTATTTAAAAGTGTTGGCCGGATTAACTGGACTTGATTTCTTCCAAGGTGGTAATCATGGTATCGACAACTGGTTACGTCATATTACAAGTCCACAAAAGTTAACTGTATTCAAATTCATCGAAATGGAAGAAATCGTTATTCACGCTAAATCGTACAGTCGTATTTTCTCAGCATTGGCTACAGCTCCACGGATTAAGCAGCTTGAAAAATGGGTTGAAGAACATCCAACTCAACAATACAAGATGAATCGTATTATGAAATATTACAAAGGAGTTAACGATTCTCTAAGTTTATATTTAGCAATGGCCGCATCTTGTCTTTTAGAAGGTAAGTTATTCTATACAGGATTCTTCTTCCCACTCTATCTATCCGGTCAGGGCATGATGAAAGCAAGTGGTGAAATTATTAAAAAAATCATGATAGATGAAAACATTCACGGTATCTATACAGGACTGGTAGCTCAAGAAATTTATGCATCCCTTTCCGAACAAGAGCGTTTAATTGCCGATGAAGAGTTTAAAGGATTAGTGTATGACCTGTATGAAAATGAATTGCGTTATATCCAAGAACTTTATGCTGATTTAGGCTTAACTCATAAAGTTAAACAGTTCTTACGTTACAATACGAACAAAGTATGTATGAATCTTGGTAAAGAACCAATTTTCGAACATGTAGACATTGATCCTATTGTATTGAACGCATTAAGTACAGAAGCAGAAAATCATGATTTCTTCAGCATGAAAGGCGCTTCTTATGTTAAACCTACAGTTGAACGTATGCGTAAATCAGATTGGAATTTTGCAGGAGTTGAGCGTTAATGATTCAAATGGTTGTAACGTTTTTATTATGTGTAGCTTGTTTCGGTAGTGGTTGCTATATCGGTTATTCCGATGGCTTCCGCTACGGTTACAGCAAGTGTTTAGAACATAACTCTAAAAAAGTTAAAAAAGTTTTCAAAAAGTAATTGACTTAAAAGTTAAAGTTTAATAGAATAATAAATGTAAACAGCAATACAACAAAACAAATTCAAAAAGTGAGGTAATTTTAAATGACAAATTATAAACCGAATTTCAAGTACATTAACATGGGTATCGTAACTGGACAATTAACTTACGTTCAGGATCGCGCTAAAAAAGATACTGGTGAAGTTTACGGAAAAGAATTACTAGTGTTCGCTAAAGGCTTTGGTTCAATCAACGTTAGACTTCCATTAGACATCGGTAATCGTGTTTTAGATAACTTCTCGGTAAATGACAAACCAAGTATCCGCGTTAACTTAGCTAAACTTGAACAATTTACAGCTGAACAAAGTGGTGTTACTTACACAAACGTAACTTCATTTGTAGATGTTGAAGAAGCCGTTGACCAAGAAGGTAAACCAATGGCACATAAATTCGCTGGTCGTATCGGTGGAGAAATTGTTAACTTCCAAAACTTAGGTAATGTACTTAAATTCGTTGTTGTTTCTTATAACTTAGATAAAGATAAAAAACTAGCAATCAATAAAAAGACTGGACAACCTTATGATCCAGCAGTAATTAAAGTAGAAGTTCATGATCCACAAGTTATCCAAGGAGCTTTAGCAGCTGGATTAGGAGAAGGTGCAAACGCTGAAATTGGTTACTACTACTACAATAAAGCAGATATTACTTATGATGATTTTGGAATGCCTGTAGGTGATCCGAACAATAAAATCGAACGTGTTGAAGCTGGACGTATTAATGTACAAGCTCCATCACCTAACGCTGGTCAACAACAACAAGGTTTCGGCGGACAACCTCAAGGTCAACCATTCGGCCAACAACAGCAACAAGGCGGTTTCAACAATGTAAATAATCAAATGCAAGGTGGCTTTAATCAACCACAAGGTAATCCATTTGGACAACAACAACAGACTAATCAGCAGCCAATGAATCAACCACAAGGACAAAATCCTTTCGGTGGACATCCTGATGCTGGTAATCAAGGTCAACAACAAATGGGTCAACAGCAAATGCAGCAAAATCCATTTACAGGCCAACAGCAACAAGTACAACAGCAAGGTAATTTTGGTGGACAACCTAATTTCAACGATGTTGATACTTCTCAAACAGCGCCATTTGAACAAGGATTTAACCAACAACCACAAGGACAGTTTGGTAATCAAGCTCAAAACTTCTTCGGTGGTCAACAAGGCGGCAATCCTTTTCAACAATAATTAACTTTAATTTATAATATGCAGGGGTGAGTCAATTTATGACAAGCCCCTTAAAAATAAAATTTGAAAGAGGTTATGTAGCATGAACCCAATGGAACAATTAGGAATACGTAAAGCTGGTATGAAGGAGTTATTTGTAACGATATTATTATCAGGTCATGACGGTTCAGGAAAATCAACAGTAGCTATCTTTGGAGCTGAAACACCAACATTAGTAATTGATCCTGAAAAGAAATCAGAAATGTATTCACATGTCGCTGACTTTGATATCTTTGATAATGATGATCCAATGGCTATACTTAATTTAACAAAACAGTTATTGTTCGCTCAACAACAAACAGGAGTTTCGCACTATAGAACAATCGTTATCGATTCAGGCACAGTGTTATGGCAACGAGTTAAGAAATATTCATTAGAGTACATGAAAGAGAAATCAGGTAATCCAGATAAGTTTAAATTAGAGTTTAACGAGAATGATATGCCAAAAGATATCTTCTACGAAATTATCAATAACTTAAAACGTCTTGATGCTCATTTAATCATTACAGCTCATACAAAAGATAATTACTTAAAAGGAACAATGATGAAAATTGATCCTAATACTCCTTTAGTTCCTGATACAGAAAAACGTTTGCCGTATGAAGTAGATGTTCATTTGATGCTAAAGAAAACAGGCCAAAATCACAAATGTGAGCGTGTACGTTCTGACGTTTTAGATAAAGATAAGAACCAACTTATCCCAGCTGTAATTGACAAATTTGATAATTCAACATTATTAAAAGTTGTCCTTGAACACGCTAGAAAAGATAAAGGTTTCGTTGAAGCCAAACCTGAACAACAAAACGTAATTAAAACAGATGCAGCTTTAAGTAATCAAGTTGATGAAATTGTTGCTATTATTACTCAACAACTTCAAATGTCAAATGAGACAGCTATGCAATTTTTATCACATTTAACTAATGGACAAGTTACTAATCCATACAATTTAACAGCTGAACAAGCTCCACATATTTTAAATCAAGTTCGTTTATATCGTGACAATGCATTACAACAAACAAATCAAGAGGGGTGATTTAAATGTATAAAAACAAATTAATCGATTTATATTCCGAAGGGTTGAAATTAGACGATATCGCATCCAAATTAGGGTGTGGTATCGCTGAAGTTAAATCAGGATTAAAGAAATACAAGTTAGAACAACAAAAGAAAGAAGGAGCGAAACACGTTTACTCACAAGAGTTTAAAGAAGTCCTTCTTGATAGATATGTTCGTGGCGTTAAATTCAGTACAATCGGTAGAGAATTAGGTATAACGATGGGTAGAGTATCTGAATTAGTACAGGATTCAGGATTTGCAATTGATCCATATGCGATTGAAAAAATCATCTAAAAACTAAGGAGAGATAAATATGAAAGAACTACATGGACTACCTAAAGATAGTATGTTATTCGGATTTGCAGATAAATTAACTAATGAACAAAAAGATTATGTGCATTCAATTTTAACTAAACAACTTACTTTCGTTAATTCTAGGTCAGGAACAGGTAAAACGACATTAGCTGTAGCTTGTGCTAAATTACTTGAAGCTCCATTAGTTTATATTTTCGCTCCTGTAGAAGAGGATAAAATGGGATTCAGACCAGGAACTCAAGAAGAAAAAGAACATTCTTATTTAGTTCCATTAAAAGATGCTTTAGAAGAAATTGGCGAGAATCCCGAAAGAGTCATTTCAGGAGAAGCTAATGTCATGAACGAAAAGAACGGTAATGTATGGGTTTATCCTAAATCTCATATTTTCGCTCGTGGTACTAACATCAAAAACAGTGTAGTTATCATTAGCGAAGCCCAAAACTTCACTAAGAAAGAACTTAAAAAAGTATTAACTCGAATTCATGATAGTTGCAAAGTAATTGTTGAAGGTCACACTGGACAGAATGATCTTAAAGTACCTGAATTAAGCGGATTTGAGCCTTATATCAAACACTTAGGTCAAAAGGAATACGCTAGTGTTTGCGAACTAAATTGGAATTTTAGAGGCCGTTTGGCTAATGATGCAGATGAATTAGAATAGGGGGGAAGTAATATGAAAAAGTTAATCGAATGGAAAAAGAAACATTGGGGTAAAATTTATTCGCCACTAGTCGAGTTGTTATCATTAATAATGATGTTAATGTCTTGCATATCGGTTTTCCAAGGTAATTACGATTTAGCTACAGTTGGTATTTTAATCGCTATATACGGTCAGATTCAGGTTAAAAAATAAATAAGAGGGGTATTGACCTACCCTTCTTTAATTTTGCCTAAAAAGGGGTGAAACGTATGATGGAACATGTTAAATTCACAATAGCAGGATTGATGTTTATATTTATAGTGTTGTTCTTGGTTGTTTTAATTTGCTTATATGATTTAATTTTATATATCGTAGCTGGTATTGTGTTAATAATGCTCGGATGGTATATCGGACTTGTGTTATTTGACAACAAGCAGAAATAAAAAGGGGGATTTATAATGATAACATATACTGACGGAACTAGATTTAGAGGTGTTTTAGCTGTAGGTCAAACGTGGGTCAAAGGTAATCGCGAAAGAACTATAGTTAAATTTGATGATGTTTGTATGTATTATAAAACTAAAAATAGCGATGAAGTTAAAACTGTATTCAGGTCATCTTTCAGAGCGTGGCTTACAAGTGGAGCTATGCTGAAGAAATAAAAAGCCTATTCTATGGTAAGGGATCAAAGGAGGAAAAGCAAATGGTGAAAATTAAGAATCGTGATATAACTGATTTATTTATTCAAAAGTTTGAAGGTGATAAGCCATTTACTCAACCTGAAAAGAGAATGATGGGTATTTACTTATCAAGAACTTTGAAGAAAGATGTAAAGAAGTATATCGAAGAAAATAATGTTGAAACCGATTTAACTGTTGAAGAAATTATAATGGATACGATAGAATATTGCGCTATGATGGGATGGAAGATACGCGTAATGGCAAGTTTAGGCTTTGATTGTTTGCCTAAATCAATCGAATATTGGAAGGTTAGAAGACGACAAGAGCAACATAACTTAAATAAAAATGAAAATATTTCCGCTGAAACGGTTGTAAATTACGGAAATACCAATTACAATAAGGACAAGGTTAAAGAACAAACACCAGCTTGGTTAAACGTAACCGAATGGTGATAGGGGGATTTAAAATGAGAAGCAAATTAACTAATGTAACAGGTGGTATCGGAACTTTACTTCCGTGGGTAGAGAAAGAAGAAACTTATGAAAACAAAGGTACTGGTCTTATTAAATTTCCACACGATACAAAAGATAGTAACGAATTCGATAAAACTTGTGAAAAATTAAGTGGACAAGTTACAACTTATTTCATTGAAAGTATGGTGAACATCGATGAGTAAAAACTTCAAAATTACATGCGCGTTATTAATCTACGGTTTAGGATCAGGAATTTGTTTCGCTAACGATGAATGGTACTTGATGATTTTAGGTTTCATCATCTTCATGTCAGCTATGTTTTATATTTTAAATTTAAGTAATAAAGGGGGTAAATAAAATGAATTTAATTGAAATTTTAAAAGGAGCAAGAAAACGTATTGAAGCAGCTGAATATTTAGCAGATGGTAATTACCACGAAGATAATATAATGTACGGAAAATGTTATTGTGCAGCTGGTCATATCTTCAAAGAAATGAACGCAACAGATGAAGATATGGATGTATTAGAAGGTTCTTATTTAAGTGATTTTGATAATGAATGGTTAGATGAACATGGTAAAACTATTCATGAAAAAATCAAAAAGTTATCACCTATTTTAAGTTCTGTATACGAATTACAATTAACTAATGATGAAAGTAAAAATGATTCAAGAAAAGAAAATGTATTAGCTAAATTAAATGAAATCATTTCTGAAATGGAGGGTAAATAAAATGGAAATCCAAGTAACTGAAAACTATAAAATTACAACTAAGCCACTTAACGTAGTAATCAATAAACGTTATGAGAAACAAAAAGATGGTAAAGGGACTGGTGTATTCGATTATAAAGAAGATGGTTTCTACCCTAACTTAGAAAGTGCTTGTGTAGCTATTTTAAATAAAGAAATTATCGATTGTGACGTTACTACAGTTGAAGATTTAAAATCATTCATTCAAAAGGCTGTAATGGATATCCGTAAAGCAACAAAAGGAGTTAAGTTAAAGCTTGAAAAAGAAAAGGAGGAACAATCAAATGGTTAATATTATGATCCTTGGTCTACGCGGTAGCGGTAAAGATACCGTTGCTAACCATTTAGAATTACGACATACTTATATGAAGTTTGCCCTTGCCGATAGAATAAGGAGGACAGCTGAAATACTTGGTTTACCTCCTACTAAAACAAACTTAATCAAGATTGGCGAAAAAGTTAAAGAAATTTGTGGTCAAACTAAATGGATTGACTTACTTGATAAAGATATTGAGTTATGGATTAAAGACCATAATAATTATACTGAAACATTTCAACTAGACGAAAAACCGTTGCACGTTATTACGGATGTAAGACGTACATACGAGTATTCACACTACCTAGAAAAAGGTTACATTCCGGTTAAAGTTGTTACTGATTTTGATAAATGTGTAAGTCGTGTGGTTGAACGTGATGGTGATATCGATATGGGAGCGTTTGGTCATTCAACAGAAACAGAACAAGCTGGTCTAAAAGGTATCGTCATCGAAAATAATGAGTCTTTAGAAGTATTATATGCAAAGGTAGACAAACTTATTCATATGTTGGAAAAAGAAAGTTATTATGAACAATGTATGCATTTGTTTAGAAAAGAATTAAAAGGGTGATTTAATTGGCCGAACTTCATAGTAAATCAACTGAATTTTATATCTTGAAAGTTATGTACAACCGTGAAGCAATGATTCCTGAAATTGCTCAAAAGTTAAAGCCAAATGATTTCGTGGATCACAACAATCGTGTTATGTTTGGCGCTATGTTAAGAGCATCAGCTAGTGGAGGTATTAGTGCTGAAGGTATTATGACACTATTGGAAGCAGAAAGAAAACAAGAACATCAAAACTTTCTAACAGCTGGTGGTACTTACATGATTGAAGGTACATTCCGTGATAACACTTTACCTGAAACACCTTCAATTGAAGCTCAAGTTAAGATGTTAAAAAGTTATACGTACAGAAGAAACGCAATTGTAACAGCTAACAAAGTTATCGCTTATGCAGAAACAAATTACGATTCTGAAGCTGGTCAAGAATTCATTGATGTACAAGCTATTGACGAAAGAATAAAAGAAAATATTTACGCTTTACGATCCAACTTAGATAACGATGAAGAAGTTAAGAAGATTGGTACTAAAGTACAACGTGTACGAGAAGCAATTAAAAGTAAAGAAGCGGCAGGTATCAGTATAGCTGAAAAATACCCTCTTCTTAACCAAATGTTTAAAGCGTTACGTCCAGCAGCTCTATACGTTATTGGAGCGCCTGAAAAGGTCGGTAAATCTTCATTCATGCTTGATATAGCTATATTCTTGGTTGAAGCTTATGGAATACCTGTAGCATATGCCGATACAGAAATGACAGAAGAAGAGATTCTTTTGCGTATCGTTTCTAAATTATCAGGTGTTCCTGAAGATTCCATTTCTAATGATAACCTTAATGAAATGCAAGAACAATTAGTAAATCAAGCATGGGAAAAAGTTGAATCATTACCNCTTTATTATTTCAANGCTAATATGATGGANAATAGNAAACTTGAAAGTAAAGTTAAAGAGTTACAGTTAAAGTACAANATTCAGCTATTTGTCTACGATTATGTTAAAATACAATCTCACGAAATCGATGTAGGTCGTACAGATTTAGTTATGGCGGCTAAGATTGATACATTGAAAGAGAAGATAGCCAAGCAATGTAAAATACCTGTAATCACTTCAGGACAAGCTATCATAAATGAACAAACGAAGAAATGGAAGTTTTGGGAGACATCACATTTTGGCAAGTTAGCCGATGTTATTTGTTTCTTGTACAGAACTGATACTTCTGATCCATTGAAATATGGTACTCATGAATTAGTATTAACTACAGGACGTAAAGTTGACCAAAACTTAATCGGTAGAGCTATTGTGTTTGATTTCCAACAAAACATTCATAGCGTTAAAGAATTAGGTTGGGCTGACGGTAAAATTAAAGGTGTATAACAAATAGAGGGGTGATTATATGATTACTAAAAAAGAGATAGCGCAATTAAACAAGACAGTTGATATAGGGGTACTTTTCACCTTCTTAGGTTGCCCCTCTAAACTGTTACGACCAATGAATAAAAATCGTTCAGATTGGAGATTCCCTGCTTGGTTTAGAGGTGGGGATAATCCAAATGGATGCGCGGCAACTTATAATTATGATGAAGAAAAGTTCCGTGTGACTGACTTCACTAAAAAGACATTTTCTAACCTTGACTTAATTGAATTTATTACTAAGCAATGCGGTCATAGTTTCCAAGATGCAATAGGTTGGATGTCTTTTGCAAGTGGAAAGGAAATGGACAAACAAATTAATAACGGAATGATTGAAGGTTACAATTATCATGAAGAAGAATTAACTGAACCAGTTCCGATTGATCCAGCTATAGGTAATGCGATTCAATTTGGTTTACATCCGTATTGGGCAAATAGAGGTTACACACCTGAAGTAGCAAAACAATTTATGCTTGGTTATTACCCATTTAACGGTTCTTTAAAGGATAGAATAGTTCACCCTGTATTTGATGAACAGAATCGTCTAGTAGCTATTCAGGGACGTACAACGAATGATAATATCAATCCTAAGTATATGTTCGGTTCAACTCAACAAGGCCAATCAGCTAACTTAACGTTATACAATTTTTATGTCGCTAGTATGTACGCTAGGGAAAAACGTTGGATTGGTGTTGTTGAATCTGCTAATAGTGTGTGGAGAGCTTACCAATACGGACATTATAATTTTGTAGCTACATTAGGGACTTCAGTTACAGAACGTCAACTTAACTTATTAGCATCGTTAGGGGTCGATATTGTGTTGTTTATTGACCATGATGATGATGAATCGATGGCTGGTCAAGTAGCAGCTATGAAGACAGCAGCGCGGTTAAAAGAAAAAGGTTGTAATGTGTGGATTACAATACCACCATTTATAGCTGATCCGGCTGATTTGAATATGGAAACATTTAATCTTTGTTTAAAAAATCCAAAATGGTATCAATAGGGGGAGTAACAATGGAATGGTTTATAATTAGGGGTCTTATGTATGGCGTATTAACAGGAATGGTTCTTATACCTGTATCAATGATTTATTTCAAATACTTAGGTAAATTTTATAAATGGCTTATGAAAGGAGAATGAAAAATGATGAAAATTATTGTAGCAGGTGGTAGGAATTTCACTGATTATGGAAAGTTAAAAGCGATGTTAAATCATTTGTTTGTAACTTTAGATAAACGTGATATTGAAATTGTAAGTGGTACAGCTGAAGGGGCGGATCAGTTAGGTGAATGGTATGCTAAAGAATATAACATCCCTGTAAAACAATTCCCTGCTGATTGGGAAACTCACGGTAAGAAAGCAGGAGCTAAACGTAATAAAGAAATGGCTCAATATGCTGACGCTTGTATTTGCTTTTGGGACGGTTCAAGTCATGGCACACGTAATATGATTGACATTGCTACAGCTTATAAATTAGATTTACGTGTAATTAGATACTAAAGGAGTGATGGTATGACTTTTCCTGACTTAGAAACATTAGTTGAAGAATTGTGGGATGACTATGATAATCTTATTGAATTAGAACGTCACCTTAATAAAGTTTATCATTTCAGAAGAAAGTTCATTAAACAAATGATTTATAAAAAAGCAAAGGAGAAAACGAAATGACAGAATCGATAACTTTGAAAATAACTATCGAAAGTAGACAATTCACACCTTCAGAAGTTTTAAGTTTTGTAGATTCTCATTTGAATGGTGATATCTCTAATCAATTTATAGTCGAAGAAGTTACAAGGGAGGTAGAAGATGATGAATGAATATGACATTGGCATAGGATTACTTTCTATAATAGTTGGCGTTTGGCAATACTGGAATATAAAACAAATTCAAAAGTTACGTAAAGAAGTTATTTTCACAAAGAAGAAGTTAGTTGAAACTAGGGAACATTTCATTGATTTTGCAAAAGAATATAACCGACTTTTAGGGATCAGAAAGGAAGATAAAAATGATTAAAGAAACTTTAAAAGTATTTTTATTCATAGTTTTGGGGCTTGCTGCTGTTGTTGCGGCGGCCTTCATAACTTTTTGGATAGTTATAGCTGTATTAGGTGGTGTAGTTTGGTTTGGAATATTAGTTGGTAAAGTTATATTTTGGTCAATGGTGATTATCGCCGTATTATTATGGGTTAGTTATGAAATTGCGAAAGATGAAATGAAGTATAAAAAGTGACTATTCGTTGGAAAGGGATGAAGTAAAGTGAATTATTTATCATCAAGTAGGTTAACTTTAATTGATGTATGCGCGTTAAGTTTTAAATTCGATTATGTAGAAGGAACAAACATTGTATCGCCTGTAACGACTTGGTATGGAGCTTTCGGTAAACTTTGTCATGATATCTTTGATAAAATAGCTAAAGGTAATTATCAAGTTGACCAATACGCTGTAGCTGATTTCGATAAAGGATTCCCAACTTGTGAAATACCTGAAGATAAGCGTGGTGAATATTATCAAAAAGGTAAACAGGCCATTATTGAACGCTATTATGTATTAACTGAAATGAGAAGAAAGGGAATACTCATTGGATCAGAATTAGAATTCACTGTAGGATTTGATTTCACTGTACCACAACTATATGGCTTTATTGACTTAGCTTACACTAATGAATACGGTAAGATAGTTATTCGAGATTTCAAGTCATCTAAGCCGTTTACGCCTAAGAAAATGAGCGAACAGTGGCAACCATATGTTTATCCATTAGCTTATTATTTAGTTACTGGTGTTAAACCTGACATCTTTGAATTTGACCACTTTATGCATAACGAAACACGTACAGTGATTATCGACGATGTGCATTTAGAATTAGCTAAAGCAAAGATTAAAGCGCAATGGGAAAAGATTAAATCAAGTAATTATGCAGCTACGTACAATTGGTTTTGGTGTAATAACTTTTGCGAGTACAAACATGCTTGTCCATTATTTTTATCAAAACATTCATAAAAAAGTGTTGACGAACATAAAATAGTAGTTTATATTTGAAACATAACTTATTAAGGAGTTGAAGTTAAATGGAAAACAAAATAACTTTTACAAAAACGGAATTGTTAGTTTTAATCGGTGGAGTTGCAGCGATTTGGGATGAAAAGAGTGGTAACTTAGAAGGTTACGATAAAGCTTTAGATGAACGTATTGAAAAGATTTTCAACGCTGAATTAGTGGAAGATGAAAAAACAGGGAAGGTAGAAGCTGCTGATCCTGCTGTAGATAAAGAGATTGAAGAAGATGAAACTTACGCTAAATTAATTCACAAATTAGCCGATATTTACGAAGGTGGTGTTGAATAGTGGAAATCGCTCTTTCTTATAACTCAGAACAAATTAAACAGTTAATTCAAGATGATATTCAAAGAAAAATAAATGCTTATATCCCATTAGAAAAAATCGAAATTAAAGTTAAGTCACAACAAAATTATCGTGTTCATGAATGGGAACCTGGAGATTTAAAATTAGATATGAAAGTTGATATTTAAGGGGGAACAATGATGACAACACATTACGATAGACTTTACGAAGAACAATTTTGGCAAGTATTAAAAGAAGGATGTTCTACAATTGGACAAGATGTAAGAACCGTATGGAATGATGAAGGAGTTAAAACACCAGCTCATACGATTGAATACTTAAATAAGCAGCTACGTTTTGAAAGTGGAGCTGTACCAATCTTAACTTCTAAGTATGTAGCATGGAAGTTAGCGATTAAAGAAATGTTTTGGATTTGGGTTTGGAAATCGAATGTTGTAGACGATTTAAGAAAGTTGAATGGTACTAATAAAACTGTTTGGTCTGAATGGGAACGAGAAGATGGAACAATTGGTAAAGCTTACGGTTGGCAATTAATAAACAAATTTAGAACAGTTAAGGAAACAGATTTATTAATTGATATGATTAATGACGATGAATTAATGAATGCTGTACCACACGATGCTAAAGGTTATTGGAAATTGGATCAGGTTGATTATCTGCTTTACACATTGAAGTCAAATCCTAAATCACGCCGTATTAAAACAACATTATGGTGCGTTGAAGACTTAGATGATATGGCATTAGAACCATGTGTATATGAAACTCATTGGCAAACTCAACGCGGCGAATTACACCTTACAGTTAATGTCCGTTCAAATGATTTAGGTTTAGGACAACCATTTAACGTATTCCAATATTACATTTTACAATGCATGGTTGCTCAAGTTACAGGATTTAAGATTGGTAGTTTGGTATTCAACATCGATAATGTACATGTTTATGACCGTCACATTATGCCAATGCTACAACAAATGCAAAACGAAACTCATAGAACACCTGAATTATGGATTGATCCTAAAGTTAAAAGATTCTACGACTTCACACCGGATAGTTTTAAATTAAGATTCTATGATGATGAAGTTAAGTTACCACGCGTTAAAATGCAAGTAGCTGAATAATAAAAAGGGGGATTTAAAATGGAAAACAAAGTAGCGAAACACGAAGTTATAGTCAGATATATTGTAGAAAAGGATGGATTGTTCGTTAGTGCAGCGAGATTCACCCCTTCAAGTAAACTTGAGACAGTTTCTTTTACTAGTATTGAAGGTAACTCTCTCAAATATGAAAATACAGAAAAAAATATTGAATATGCAAAAACTTTAGCTAAAGAAATTAAAGGTAAAGTAATCAAGAAAACAACAACTACAATTATAACTATTAACAAAGAAGAGGTGAATATCAATGAATAGAGAAAACAATGTGTATGAAATTACTAAAATAATTTCTGAATGGAAAGAGGGTAAATAAATAGGAAGGGCTTTATGCCTTTCCTTAACTTTTAAAAAAAGGATGGTGTTATCTTGTCAAATAAATTCACGCCTAACAACTATGTAGAACATGACGACTGTATAGAATTATTCATGTTAGATAAACATGGGAATATCAAAGGTAGTACATTTTTCTCGAAAGAACATAAAGAATTAGTTTTAAGTTATAGATGGTATATGCATACAGATAGAACAAGTTATACTTATTACGCTAGAGGTGGAAAAGGAAAAGAAAAAATCCTTATGCATAGATTGATAATCGAATCTAAAAATGGTGAATTATCAAAAGGATTAACAGTGGATCACAAAGATAAAAATGGTTTGAATAACATTGACTTTAACTTGAAAATATCGACAGACAGTGAGCAGCAACATAACAAAGGTATTTTCAAAAATAACACTTCAGGAATTAAGGGCGTTAGTTATTGTAAGACTAAAGGGAAATGGGTATCACAAATAAATATCAATAAAAAGATAAAAAGAAAATCATTTGAAGATAAAGATGAAGCTATCGCTCAAAGAAAAGAATGGGAAAAAGAAATTAAAGGAGTTGTTTGTTGATGATAAAGATGATTTTAGCTTGTGACTTGAACGGCGTTATAGGTGACGGAAATTCTCTTCCTTGGGGTCGCTCCCTCCCTTATGATTTAAACCGATTCAAGGAGCTCACAGAAGGTCATATCGTAGTAATGGGTAGAAAGACATTTGAGTCACTTGGTAGCAAGCCCTTACCAAATAGAGAGAATGTTGTTTTGACAAGTAATCCAGCAGCGTATAAGAATGGTAAATATTTATATCATGTAGATTCAGTTGAGAGGATTTTTAATGAATATGATTTAGTTACAGGTAATTTAGATTTATGGATCATTGGTGGAATGAACGTATATGAACAGTTTATGCCATATGTACAAGAAATATACATCACATTAATTCAAAATAAATTTGAAGGTGACACAAAGTTAAGTTCTAATTTTAAATATAAATTATTCCACGAGTTCAAACGTGAAGTTTTAGAAGTTAAAGATGTTGATGAAAATAATTTATTTATGATGATATTCGAAAAACACACACGCGTTAAAGGAGAGTACAACTAATGTCTGAAGAACAAAAACCATTTTACTTAATCGTCTTTGATCCATCACTTAATTCAAGCGGTTGGGCTGTATTCATAGTTAAAGATAAACCTAAAATACTTAACTTCGGACATATACCTAATCATCATTTTTCAACCAAGCAAATTGGAATGAAGTTAGCTAATATAGAAGCCGAATTATTCCGTTTAAGAAATATGTATTACCCACACGTTGTAATTAAAGAAGAACTTGTAACTAAAACAAAAGATGCAATGGCTGGTGTTAATGTAAGTTTCGAATCACCAATCTTAGCTAAAGTACATGGTATCGCTGAAAAAGTATTCTGTAACCTTGAAATTGAAGATGTTCATAACAAACAATTTAAATTACGCTTTACTGGTCATGGAGAAGCTAGTAAAGAAAAAGTTGAAGCTGAATGCAAGAAGTATGAAAAAGAGTTACAGGCAAAGACTGAATTTAAAACTCCACCATTCGTGTTCCAAACGGACGATCAATCGGATGCTGTAGGTATTGGTATTGACTGGTTAATTAGAAATGGATATCTAAAGAACAGAAGGAGAGATAAATAATGGAATGGAAAGAAGCGCAAGAAAGAGCTAGATTTTTTGATTTCGATATCAATATGACTAATGGAGCGAGAACTTGGTTCAACGCAATTAAACAATGGGATTATACAGGTCAATCATTCGCGTTAGAAGTTAATCCTGAAGAGAATAAATTTAAATTTACTAAGATGGTAGGTATGGTTATTATAACTACAGATTGGTGCGGTTCATTCGATGATGATGTTCATTTTTTGAAAATACAAAGAGTGTTCATGGAGACAATCGAAAAATTAAAACAGGAGGGGTGTTAAGATGAAAAATAAATTTGGTGTATTGAAAATAGAGGATGTGCTAAAGGTATCTACCGAAAGTGAGTTATTAGTTCTAGATGGTATTGTTAGAAAGATTGGGATTATGAGGAAAGAAGAAGGAAGAAACCCTGATCCTCATTATTATGTAGTCAATACTGACGAACCATACGCTGAAGAAGTTTTAAATTTAATTCAAAAACATGAAGGTGAAAATTAATAAAATTTGAATTTTGTAAGAAAGTAGGTGGGGAAATGAAGTTAAAGGAAAAGCAAAAAGAATGGGAAGAAAAATACAATGAAAACAGTAATTATGGCGTAGCTTGTTAAGAATCATAGGTTAGTGAAACCGAACAAAAGCGTTATTTTGTAGAGGGGAATTAACCCCTCTTTTTTATTTATCCAAACCATAACCAACCATACATAAGAATTAAGAATACAGCAACTATTATAGCTACAATGTTTAATCCCATAAAAATAACCCCCTGAACGTATTATGTCCAAGAGGTTACTTATAATTCATTATTTAGTGTAAGTCTTTATCTTTTAGAACTTCTTTTTGAGCTTTACCTTTTTTACCTAAATAGTTATTTTTCCAAGTTGTCCAAGAAGCAACAGCACCCATTAAAATAACGGAAATGACAGTAGCTTCAGCTTCACCAATTGGAATTGGAGGTAAACCAGCTAAAGTAAGAGCAGCGTTCACCATCGTAGCAACTAAGACAATAACACGAATAACACTAGCTTTATCCATTCTTAACAACTCCTTTTTATTATACTTCTAATAATTCAACGAACCAACCTTTGTAATCTTTGCAATACCAATGAATAGGTCCTAATTGGTTACGATCAGCTACAGGGTTTGTTTCAAGATAGAAGATTCCTTGACCTTGATACACTAATTTACCAGTAACATTGAACTCAGCTAACTTGTCCATCATTTCTTGAGCTAAAGGACAACCAAGACCACCAGTTTTCATAACCCACATTTTAGCAGCACCTCCTGTATTATTATTAGAACCTCCACTTGTTTCTTGTCCAAAGTAAGCGAAGATAACAGCAGAAGTAATTTTATCTACATTCCATTTTGCCATATCGCTATCATTATCAATGAAACCAGCTTCGATTAAGAATACCGGACAAGCAGTAGAACGAATAACTCCAAGGTCATTACGGATTTTACCGCCACGGTTACGCCAGCCTGTACGTTTTGCAATCTCAGCAGAAATCTTATTAGCCATCGGTAATTCTTTTTCTGAATAACATAACACTTCTACGCCGTGACCAGTTGTATCATGAGCATTTAAATGCCAAGAGAAACCTACATCATTGTAACGAGAGTTAATGTTTCGTACTTGGTTATTAACAATCATATTTTGAGTTGTTCCTAAATCATCAGTATCATCTTTAACATCATGACCTAATCCGCGTAACTTGCTAATAAAATCAGCGTTACATTGACGATCCATAACGTGTTCTTTTCTGTCGCCCCAATTAGCACCTTGAACTTTTGCATTATGTCCTCCATGACTTGATACTTTAGCCATTTTTCATCAACCCTTTCTTTTAATCTTTATTAATTTTATCCCACAATCTTTCAAACTCTTTATCATTCTTTAGTTGCATCATTTCCTGTTGCTTTTGTATATTCGACACGCTTGTACTAACTTCCTTCACTGTCCCTGTAATATCTTCAAGGGAGTTATTAAATTTGTTTATTTCTGTTACTAAGTCTTTATTATGATCCATTAGCAAATTCTCCCTTGCTTCACTTTTTCGATTATTGTCATCCATAATCTTTAGTAAAGTTTTTTGGTGTTTCTCATAAGTTTTACGCGCTTCTTCATTGGCCACTTGCTGTTCGTCTTCTTTTTTATTGACTTTTCTGTAAAGATACCAAAAAGCTAATCCCCCAACGATGATTAGCAAAATAGCGAATACGAAGGGGGATTGTGCAATCTCACTAGCAACTTTTACAAAGTCTAGTAAAGATATCATAATGATTATCCTTGAGGAATTGCAGAAGCATCTTGGATTTGTTTAGCTTCTTGTTCTAAAACTTGTTTTTGTTGAGAAGCTTTATACGCTTCGTACTCAGCCATAAAAGTAGGGCAATCACCATTATTAACGATAGCGTGATAACGAACAGGATAAGTTGATAAAGGAACACCATAACCAACCATGCGACAAATAAAAGCTTGTTGATTAGGCATCCAAATATTGTCATCGAAAACGTATTGTGGATAATTTAATTCAGCCATTAATATTACCTTCTTTCTAATTAATTTTGTTTGCTAAAAAGATAGTCCAGTGTTCCATAAGTAGCATTTTGAAAATCTAAATTCATTTCTTGTTGCGCCTTTAATTCTTCTTGTAACTTCTCAACTTTTTGCGCTAAAGTTAATTCCGGTTCAGGGATTACAGGTGGTGTTTCACCATCTTTTAATACTAATTTAGGTCTGAATCCCTCCATAGCAACTTTGTACTTTCTAATTTCAAAAGCTTGTTGAGCAGGTACTTTGTTAATAATTAAATCGTACTCAGTAGAATTCTCTACTGATAAACAAATATTAGGCCCTGAAATAGAATTAGTTATATTGCCATTTTCATCAACTCTTACAAAAACATTTGTAACATCGCTCACCTAATCACCCCCTTTCATTGTTATTAATCAACCATCTACCCAAATACGAATGCAACGAAGTCTAGCTAAAGAAGCTGACCAAGAGTATAAGCATAGGTAAATAGCATCAACTTCGTAATTTGGAGTTCCTAAATCTAATCTCATGGTTTCTGCAAACGATGCATTATTATGTGTGAATGGTCTTTGAATAAGGATTCTCGATCCACCTCTATCGTAAATAACGACAGCGCATTCAGCACCAGCGTTTTCAACATAAAAACCTAACTCTAAATTCAGATACCTTCCTGACTTTTGAAAAGAATAGAATTGACAAGATTGATCCGTTCGGTTAGTTCCGGCTTTTGTTTCCCACCACCATTGATTCATTCCGATGTTACCACCTCTAAAGTATGGTTCATGAGACATAACACCGAAATTCCATTTTTGCATTCCGTTTTGAATGAATGGAACACCATCAGGTCGATAGATAGTGATCGCTCCATTATTTACTGTCAAACCGTTTGTATCGCCACGGACAACTTCACTGTTGGAAGCATTCTTAATGGATAAAATACCATTTTGACCTGAACCACCAATGTTTACCTGTCCAGTGTATAAACCATTACTATCTAGATACGACATTTTTCTCGTAACACCTGAAGCGAGTTGAGCTTCCGAAAGACCACCATCAATTTGAATAGCTCCACCAGCGATGTAAAGGCCACGATAATCTAAACGAGCATACTTACTAGCATCAGTACCACTTGCTGTTATACCGTTCGCGTCCATGAGGATACTTGTTGGTAAGGGAGCATTCAAACGTAAATCCTTACGAACGTTAGCATCAGATTGACCATTGTTGTTATTGACTCCTTGTATCATTCCGTTAACAACTTTACAACTTATAGTAGCAGGAGGGAATACATTACCAAGACCTGTCCATTGTTCTAGTCCATTGTAGCGACCTAAACCTTTCATACCGATAAACGCATAAGGCAAACGCCCCTGTAGGATAGTTCCTGAAGCTCCAATTGAAACAAGAGCAGTCAATAAGTTTGTATTGAAATTGATTGCATCACAAGAACTTAAAGTTATGAATACGTCATTACCTAAAGAATTAATTTTTGTAGCTAAATCATTTCTAGGTACATCAGAACCGTATACATCATAAGTGATATCATCAACTACAGCTAAAGTATCTTTCTTTAATGTAACGAGTCTTAAACCTCTACCGTCAATACTGTCATAAATGACATTTCCGTTAACTGTTAGTTTTCTGTTTCTGTCTGTTATATCTGTAGCTGAACCTTGAAGGAATATTTCACCGTTAGAAGAATCAAAAGGATTAGCTTTCCATTCACTTGCTGTAGTACCTCTTTCTAATTGAGGAAGTGCAATACGCGCTCCTGTAGTTCCTGAACCGCTCCAATTAACCCTGAAAATAAAATGAATATATTTAGCATCAGGTTGAGTTTTGATTGTGTAAGTGAATGCTGATCTAGGCGAAGACATATCATATGGTAAATTAAACGACTTAGCATTATCTTTATAAACGGTTGTGGCTGTTTTGTCAGCTTTCTTTTCCAATAAGAATATTTGGAAGTTACCACCAGCGTTACAAGAGAACGTATATTCTGTATTAGGTTCTACTTCTATAAATTGTGCGAAATCATAATAACCAGTAGTTGTAATTAATGTTCTAACGTTTTTAATTCCATTAGGCATTATTCCGCTTTCAACAGTAATTGCGCTAGTGTTGTTTCTAATCCAACTAGTTAAATACTTAAATTCGGAATCAACAATCAAGTTAGTCTTACCGATATCAGAATCTTCAGGAGCAGCAGACCAATCAAAAGGTTTAGTTCCTTTATATAACGCTACCCATTCAACTGTAGCATTCGTTGTATTATTAGGGAAATTGTATAATCTTAAAGAACGTTGATTACCAGCCGTTGTTGCTACCGCTTTAAATGAAACGTAATAAATACCGCTACCTTGAATGAATTCAACTTCAGCATATCCTACATTAGTAGAGCCGCCGTTTTGCCATATACCAAATTTTTGACCAGCAGGAACAGTACCTTTGATAACGAAAGTATAATCTTGTCCAGCGATAAAATCTTCAGTAGTGGTAAAGTCATTCAATAAATAATCATTCGAATTAATATTTCTTTTAGAATTTAAAATTAAGTTTCTAACACCTTGGATACCATCAATATTACCTTGGATCAAGTTGTTAACTTTCTTTATTAATTCAGCTTGTTTAGAATAATACGTATCGAATTGAGCGCGGAATGTAGCACCGTTGATTGTATCTGTTGAATTCATATTCTTTAGATAACCAGTAGTTCCATTTAACGTATTATTCAATGCATTGTAAGCATTAATGTACGCGTTAAGTTCAGAAGAAGCGTTGTAATAACTTTTACCTAAAGCTTCAAATTGGGGTTTCTCAGCAGCTATTGTACCCCATTCTTTCTTTAACTGAACCTTTTCTAAAGGAGTTAATTTGCTATCACTAGACATATCAGAANTAGCA